>RCNF010000063.1_pt1 | contig 42985 bp, 31 predicted proteins | sample 2041311 | NCBI WGS metagenome assembly RCNF01 (sample SAMN09708228, study PRJNA481090) | Marine sediment metagenome, whole genome shotgun sequencing project. | biome: marine sediment; feature: ocean; material: sediment; isolation source: Sewage treatment plant 2 marine sediment (STP2) ...
TGCTAAAGCGTAGTTGTCGTCGTTGGCAACTATAAGTTTTGTGAACGGTTTTAAGAGGAATTTCACACCTCTGCATGCACCTCAGGTTTCATCACCCACGTCGAAGCCATGTCATCCCCTAAAGTAGAACGGTCAAGTTCTGTCACTATTATACGATATTACGTGACCGTGTGTTTTATATATGGTCGAATTACAAAATAACAAGTAAATAAGGATTATTATTGTCATCTCGACCATCGGGAGAGATCTTTTATACTGAGCGAGCAAGATCTCTCCTGTGGTCGAGATGATAGGTGTGATATTTGAGGACGTGTGGAAATAAAATCTTTTGCATATCTGGAAGATAATGTTGCCAGGAGGCGACTTGGGTGCCAAATCAGGGTAATATCCCGCCTTAAATTTTGTCAGATCAGGTCGTCATTTTTGGTAGCCAGATCTGTCACCGCATAATCATAATTCTAAAAAGTCAGACCTAAAATGCAGACATTCATTGGTTCTCCCGCTTTATCAACTTTTCGTCAGGAAAAAATACTTAATCAGTTGCAGTCAGTTATACCTGAGATCAAGCAGCTTAATGCCCACTTTGTGCATTTTGTTGATGCTGATAAAGCAATTAGTGAAGATGAAACCAGCGTACTTAAAAAACTGCTTCGTTATGGACCCCATTTGGCAGAAACCTCCACTGAAGGTAAATTATTTCTCGTCGTGCCACGAGCTGGCACCATATCACCCTGGTCATCAAAAGCGACTGATATTGCTCACAACTGCAGTCTGCAGTTTATTAATCGAATTGAACGTGGTGTTGCTTACCATGTTCAGTGCAGTGATGATTTTCAATGGACAAATAAAAATCAACAAATAATAGCCGGCTGCCTGCATGATCGTATGATCGAAATGGTGCTTGATGAACTTGATTTGGCGAGTTGCCTGTTTGACCACCATGAACCGGCTCCCGGTGAATCGATCAATATTCTTGATTTTGGCAATGAAGCATTAATAGCAGCAAATCAAAGATTAGGCCTGGCTATGTCAGGTGATGAAATTGACTATTTAATGGAACATTTCAGCTCTGTAAAACGCAATCCTGTTGATGCGGAACTAATGATGTTCGCACAGGCTAACTCAGAGCATTGTCGTCATAAAATATTTAATGCTGACTGGGTTATTGATGGCGAGGAACAGGACAGATCCTTATTTAATATGATCCGTAATACCTATGAGTCACATTCGGTCGATGTGTTAAGTGCCTACAGTGATAATTCATCGGTGATTGCATCACATACAGCAAAACGTTTTGTGCCCGATGCAAAATCTCATCAATATGCTTATCATGATGAGCATATCGCTATTTTGATGAAGGTTGAAACGCATAATCATCCAACCGCTATTTCACCGTTTCCCGGTGCAGCAACCGGTGCGGGTGGTGAAATTCGTGATGAAGGTGCGACCGGTCGCGGTTCCAAACCTAAAGTGGGTTTGAGCGGTTTTTCTGTTTCTAATTTGAAAATTCCTGATTATGTACAATCCTGGGAAACCGATTACGGAAAACCGGAACGCATTGTTTCTGCCCTCGACATTATGCTAGAAGGCCCGATTGGTTCAGCGGCATTCAATAACGAATTTGGTCGTCCCAACATATGCGGTTATTTTCGAACTTTTGAAGAAAAAATTGCCGGGCCAATGATTGATGGAAAGCAGGGCGAAGAAGTTCGTGGTTATCATAAGCCCATTATGCTGGCAGGTGGTTACGGCAATATTCGTCAGCCGGATATTGAAAAATGTCAACTACCCGTTGGCATACCAATAGTAGTTCTGGGTGGCCCGGCAATGTTGATAGGTCTGGGCGGCGGTGCAGCGTCCTCAATGGATAGTGGCGCCAGTGCAGAAGATCTTGATTTTGCTTCTGTACAACGCGGTAATCCCGAAATGGAAAGACGTTGCCAGGAAGTGATTGATGGTTGCTGGTCGCAATTTGCTAATAACCCCATCCTGTCAATTCATGATGTTGGTGCGGGCGGTCTGTCCAATGCTTTACCCGAGCTGGTTTATGATGGTGGACGCGGTGCAGAGTTTGAACTGCGTGAAGTTCACAATGATGAACCGGGCATGACACCGATGCAAATCTGGAGCAATGAATCACAGGAACGCTACGTGCTTGCGATTAAACCTGAACGGTTAGAAGATTTTAAACTGTTGTGTGAGCGTGAGCGTTGCCCTTACGCAATTTTAGGTGACACTACCGAAGCCAAAACATTAAAAGTTCACGACAGACATTTTGATAATTACCCGGTGGATATGCCGTTGGATGTGTTGCTTGGCAAACCGCCAAAAATGTTACGTCAGGTAAAACGTGTTGAGGTAAAACATGAAAAGCTGGATACCCATGAGATTGAGATTACCGAAGCAGCCTTTAATGTACTAAGACTTCCTTGCGTTGCCAATAAAACATTCCTTATTACCATAGGTGACCGTAGCGTTACCGGCATGGTGACACGCGACCAGATGGTCGGTCCCTGGCAGGTGCCAGTAGCAGATGTGGCGGTAACCACTTCTTCTTACGAAGCTTATTGCGGTGAGGCAATGGCGATAGGTGAACGCACACCGGTTGCACTTCTTGATGGTCCTGCATCGGCGCGCATGGCGATTGCCGAATCATTAACAAATATTATGGCGGCATCGATTGCAAGGCTATCCGATATAAAACTGTCAGCAAACTGGATGGCACCAGCCGGCCACCAGGGAGAAGACGCCATTCTCTACAATACCGTTAAAGCGGTTGGTATGGAAATGTGTCCGCAGCTGGGCCTTACCATTCCGGTCGGTAAGGATTCTATGTCGATGAAAACCGTGTGGCAGGATGAGTCGGTTGATAAATCGGTGACCGCGCCTTTATCATTAGTTATTACCGCATTTACCCCGGTAACTGATGTGCGTAAAACCTTAACACCGCAAATTCGTACCGACATAGAAGACACCGGTTTGTTGTTAATTGACCTGGGTTTTGGTGAAAACCGTTTAGGGGGGTCTGCGCTGGCGCAGACCTGTAAACAAATTGGCGACGTACCGCCGGATGTGGATGATGTCTTGCAGTTAAAAGCGTTTTTTAATGTGTTCCAGAAATTAAACAGCCAGGGGAAAATCCTGTGCTGGCATGACCGTTCTGATGGTGGTCTGTTTGCCTGCCTTTGCGAAATGGCTTTTGCCGGACATTGCGGCTTGAATATTCAACTTGATTCTATGTTACTTGATAATGATAGTGACGCGGTGTCCGTATTATTTAACGAAGAAGTCGGCGGGGTAATGCAGATTCGTTGTGATGATCTGCAGGATGTTGAGGCAGCTTTCGAGGCAGCAGGTTTGGCCGATTGTCTGCATGAGCTTGGCCGGATATATGAAGATGATCAGATTACAATCAATAATAATGGCTTTCCTGTGTTCTCTGCATCGCGAGTATCGTTGCAACAGGCCTGGAGTGAAACCAGTTACCACATGCAACGTCTGCGTGATAATCCTGAATGTGCACAGCAGGAATTTGATGCCATCGCACAAAAAGACAAAGGCTTAACTGTCCGTTTAAGTTTTGACATAAATGAAGATGTGGCTGAAAATTTCAATCAAATAAGTATTCAAACAGGTGTTAAACCAAAGATTGCTGTTTTGCGCGAGCAGGGTGTTAATGGTCAGATAGAAATGGCTGCCGCATTTGACCGTGCAGGCTTTAATGCTATTGATGTTCACATGAGTGACATCATTAGCGGTGATATTAACTTTGCAGACTTTAAAGGTATGGCCGCCTGTGGTGGTTTTTCATACGGTGATGTATTAGGTGCCGGTGAAGGCTGGGCGAAATCGATTTTATTTAATTCGCGTGCGCGTGATGTATTTGAAGCCTATTTCAAGCGTGAAGATACCTTTAGCCTTGGCGTGTGTAATGGTTGTCAGATGATGGCAAATATAAAGTCGTTAATACCCGGTGCACAGCATTGGCCACATTTTGTAAGAAACAATTCTGAACAGTTTGAAGGTCGTTTTAGTCTGGTTGAAGTACTCGATTCACCTTCTATATTAATGCGAGGCATGACAGGTTCTACTATGCCGATTGCGGTTGCTCATGGTGAGGGTAGGGCAGAATATAAATCTACTGAACAGCGCCAAAATGCACAATCGATAATGCGGTTTATTGATCACAATGTACAGGCAACCGAAGTTTATCCGCTTAATCCAAATGGCTCACCTGGAGGTCTGACGGGATTTTGCAGTGAAGATGGACGTGCAACGATTATGATGCCGCATCCTGAACGTGTATTCAGAACTGTACAACATTCATGGCATCCTGATGAATGGCAGGAAGATTCACCATGGATGCGAATGTTTAGAAATGCCAGGGTCTGGGTTGGTTGAAAAAAATAAGTTGGCAGTTATCAGTTTGCAGTTAGCAGAAAAAGCCTCGAAACTTTAACTTCGAGGCTTTTTTTATACCTGCTATCCTGAGCGCTAGTGAAGGATGACAACAAATGGTTTTAAGTTTTTGTGGTTTTTTTACTGCTAACTGCCTACTGCAAACTTTCAACTATTTTTTTCTCAACTCGCTTCACCTGAATAATCGGCGATACCGGGGTTACTGGTGACATTCGCCAGTTTAGGTCGATTGATCTTGGCAAGTTTAAGGATGTTATCTTTGCCTTTGTTTTTAACAATATAGTCACGAACCACGTACCACATCAAACGTCCCTCAGGTGTACGATTGACCTGAGCCCAGCCTGCTATTTTATATTTCTTGTCAGCTTCGATCAAATGCCCGTTATCCAGGCGTGCATCTGTAATACGTTCATACAGAGGTTTTGCGGGATCAATGGTATAGTCCATGCCACCAACACGAACCATGTCGCCACCAGACTGCAGATAAGGATCAGGGTCAAATAAATTATCTGCTACCTGCTCCAGAATATTCAATAAATCGTGACCGGTCATCTCCGAGACATACGTTTCGCCATAAGTTAACGCACATTGGGTCATGACATCTTCCATGGTAATCCAGTCACCTTTCAGTGTGGTTGTGCCCCAGCGCACACCGGCAGACATGGCAACATCGGCGTCGTATTCCTCTCGTAAAGCGTTACAAAGAACCTGGTCCCATGTACCCATAAAATTACCGCGACGATAGAGCAAACGATCTGCGATAGCGAGTTTTTCGTCAAGAATGTCGGCATAGGTTTTGCCAATTAGCGCTTTGTTGTAGTGCATGTCTTTAACTCGACTTTCGACTATTTTCTCGTCATAAACGGTATTTCGCATTTGCTTGATGTAAGCCTGCATTTCTTTATCAGCGGGCAGTGCATCAGAGATGATCGGAAACATATGATAGTGCATACCATTGATTTTCCCCTTGCTGATATCAAAATCCATGACGCCAACGAACTTGCCATTAGAGCCGGCATTGGTTACCCAGCAGTCATGACCTTCAACATTTTTAACTTTGATCGGTTCGGGCACACCGTCATGAGTGTGACCACCGAAGACTGCATTTAGACCAGGAACACGTTTTGCCATTTTGATATCAACGTCCATGCCATTATGAGACAGTAAAACAATTGCATCAGGTTTTTCATTCTCACGAATCTCTTCTACCAGTTCAATCATGTCGTCTTCACGCAGTCCAAATGACCAGTCAGGGAAAAATTCAGGCGGGTTGGCATTACCTGTGCGCGGGAATGCCTGACCCACGATACAGATCTTCGCACCATTGATCTCCTTGATAACATAAGGCTGGAATGCGTAACCGACGTCTTCGTTAAACAGGCCACGACCATCGTTGGCAGTAACCAGTTCGGTATATTTTTCATCCATTAAAGAATCTTCTTTAACACGAACGTTCTGGCCGATGAAGTCACCTTTAAACATGGCAACGTTACTCAGTACTTCTTCTTCTCTATAGGTGAACTCCCAGTGACCAACCATGACGTCTATGCCCAGAATATTGGAGGCTTCAACCATATCAACACCGCGTGTCCATAATGAGGTGCCCGAGCCTTGCCACAAATCACCGCCATCAAGTGTGACTGTGTTCTCTCGGCCACCGGCCTGTTTGCGCAAGCTGTCTAACAGGGTTTTCATCTGCGGGAAACCGCCTGTTTTGCCGTATTTTGCTGCGGCATTTTCAAAATCCAGATAGGTAAAGGCGTACGATTCCGGTGTATTGGCTTTTAAATTCATCGCTTTAAGCAGTTTTTTGCCAACCAGGTGAGGTGGGCGGCCAAGTGCATCGCCAACACCTAAATTCACATTAGGTTCTCTGAAATAGACCGGTTGTAGCTGGCCATGAAAGTCAGTGGTGTGTAATATTCTGACATTTCCTTTTATCGGTAAGTCATAGAAGTTATCCGCTATTTTTGCTGCATCTGCTTTAGTCTCCGCATTTGTATCATTACAGGCCGTTAATAGACCGGTGCCGCCTGCTGTGGCAGTTAGTCCCATTAGTTTCAGGAAGGTTCGGCGATCAATTGTAGGCATGTGGATTCCTCATGGTAGGTGGTACTTCTGGTTTATTATTTGAATTTATTTTTCGTAAGCACAAATACTAACGCAAATAAATATAAAAGGTTAGATAGCTGGTTAACAAATTCATAGAAAGACGGTTTTATAAGTAAGTTATTCTTAAAAACAGCCAATATAACCTAAAAATATTGTGTAATATCCGCGTTCTCATGAAAAGGCAGCTATTTTTATTATTTCTTTATATTATTTTATTCAACCAGGCAGTAATGGCTGACGTCGTAAAACCTGCGCTTGTTGAAATAAATGTAGATACTGAAAAAGCCATCGTTGTTGAGATACGGGCCAGTATCGAAGCCTTACTCACTGGTATCAATGCGCAGTATAAAAATACCAAAGATGCGCCAAATGCTGATGAATACGATGAATTTCGCCAGTTACCAGCCAATGAATTGCAGCAGGCCTTTGCCGGTTTTAAACAGTCATTTCTGCAGTCAATATTTATCAGGGCAGTCAATACCAGTAACAATGAAAAAATACCATTACAGGTAGACTCGGTCGATATCCCACCAACTGGTTATACCAAGGTACCACGAATCAGTGTTATTCGTTTAACCGGCAAGTTGCCAGCAAATGCCGATGCCCTGTTATGGTATTACCCGGCAAAATTTGGTGACAATGCGGTTCGTGTTAGACAGGTTGACAAAAAAAGTGAGCAGTGGCACTGGTCGCAATGGCAGTGGCTGCGCAACGATGAGGCCAGTAAAGCGTTTTCCTTAACTGAAATTGTCACCAGGCTGTCAATTATTGAGGTAATTGCTTCCTACATAGTCATCGGTTTTGAGCATATTGTGCCCAAAGGCCTTGATCACATACTGTTTATTCTGGGATTGTTTTTATTATCCACTCACTGGCGGCCATTATTATTGCAGGTGACCATGTTTACCGTGGCCCATACAATTACATTAGGGCTGGCGATGAATAACATAGTAGAATTACCGGCTAATGTTGTCGAACCGTTAATTGCATTATCTATTGCTTATGTTGGCATTGAAAACATAATTACAAAGCAGTTACATCAGAGTCGTCTGCTGCTGGTTTTTTTATTCGGATTATTACATGGATTAGGATTTGCTAGCGTATTGACAGACTTTGGCATGCCGAAAGATGACTTTGTTACGGCATTAATCAGTTTTAATGTCGGTGTTGAACTGGGCCAGCTTGCGGTGATATCAATGGCTTTTGTTATGTTCGGTTTCTGCTTTAAAAGTAAAGATGAGTACCGGAAAATTATCGTGATTCCGGGGTCAACATTAATTTCGCTAATTGGTATCTACTGGTTTTTAGAAAGACTTGAACTATTTTAAGAGCGTTGTATGTTTATTAAAGTTAAGAATTTTAGTGTTTTAATTATTTTGCTGGTTATGGCGGTAGCGATAGTCTCCTGTAGCAGTACCAGTTTGTTGCAAAGCTGGAAAGAGACTGAAGCTGGACGTGTCTATAAACATCTGATGATAATAGGTATTTCTGATAGTCAGCAAACACGTCAGCTTTATGAGAAATATTTTGTTGCCGAGTTAAAGAAAAGAAACGTCACGGCAACACCGAGTTACCAGTTAATTAGTAGTAAACAAAAGATGAACCGTGAAACGGTGGTGGCAGCAATTCAGGGGACTGAAATTGATGCTGTGCTAGTAACATACCTGGTAACTGCTGATAGTGAAATGAAATACCGTGACTCGCCGCTAGGTGCCAGCTATTCAGGTACTGCTGAAGGTTCTCAGATATCTGCAACCATAGTCACAAAAAGAGGACGCTCCAGTAGTGAAGAAGTTTTTGTGCTGAAGAGTGATATATATGACGCTCAATCAAAAACACTGGTTTGGTCTGCCAGGACCGAGACAGTTGCTCCAGAGTCTATTGATGAGGTTATTACTGAAGTGACGGCATTGCTCATCGATAGAATGTTTAGTGATAGTGTTGTGAAATAACTATAAATATCAGTTGCTTGAATGTGCAATAATTAAGTTATTGTGTTTTAGTGAGCACTTGCTATTATGCACTTTATATAAGTAAAACAATCTGAAGGAAGTAAAAATGAGTTTGATTAATAAGCAACTGCCTAAAGCAGCGCTGATATGTGCAACTTCTATATTGCTGCTATCGTGTGCAAATACCAAGATCTCTCAGTCATGGGTTGATCCTGATCATAAAAAGATATACAAAGATTTGCTGATTATTGGCATTGGTGAAAGTGAATCAAACAGGCGTGCTTATGAAAGTTATTTTGTTGAAGAGTTAAGCGCCAGGGAAATCGAGGCTGAAGCAAGTTATAAGTTAATTAAAAGTAGTGAGAAATTTGATCGTGATACCGTAGTGAAGGCCATAAGTGGGCTGGAAATTGATGGTGTCCTTGTTACGCACATGGTTGCTGTTGATGAAGAAACCATTTATCGACCAGGTACGGGCTACTCGTATGGCGGTTACGGTGGCTATGGGGGCTATGGTGGAGGCATGTATGGTTATTATCCACACGTTAATAGTTATGTTCAAAGTCCCGGTTACTACACTACACACGAAACCTATACGCTAGAAACCAACTTATATGACGTTAAGTCAGAAGAGTTGATCTGGACCGCGCGCAGTCGTACCTTTTCACCTGAATCGGTTGATGAAGTTATAGTTGATTTAACTAAATTACTTATTAACGATTTAGCAGAGAAAAACCTCATCAAGAAGAAACAATAATATTCTGTCTTAACGTTTTTCCTTAATATTTTCTAAGACATTTGATCAGATAGTGTAGACTGCATGTTGACCTGAGGAGTATTTTTACAGGCAACATGCAGACTTAATTTCTGCCTTAATCATTCGTCAGATAACTTATTTACTTTTACATGTTTCAACCTAAAGAACTATTTATTGGTTTGCGTTACATTCGTGCTAAACGTAAAAACCACTTCGTTTCATTTATTGCCTTTATTTCCATAGGGGGTGTTGCTTTAGGTGTTTTTGCGCTTATAGTTGTGCTTTCTGTGATGAATGGTTTTGGCAACGAATTACGTGATCGCACGTTAAGCATGACATCACATGCCACCATTTCTGGCTATGATGGTTATCTGCGTGACTGGCCTTTGGTGCTGGAAAAAGCTGAAAAAGAAGCTCAGGTTGTCGCAGCAGCACCCTATATTAGCAAAGAAGTTATGCTGTCAAATGGCCGGCGCGTAAGCGGATCATTAGTACGCGGCATACAGCCTGAGAATGAGAGTAAAGTTTCTCTTGTTGAATCAAAAATGGTCTCCGGCAGTTTATTTAATTTAAAAGCAGGGGAATACGGCATCGTCATCGGCAAGGAGCTGGCCAATACGCTTGGCGTATATGAAGGTGACCGTATCACCGTTATTACCCCACAGGCTAGCATAACTGCGGTTGGTGTAATGCCAAGATTGCGCCGTTTTCGCGTGGTTGGTGTGTTTGAGGTTGGTATGCATGAATATGACGCCGCCATGGCTTATATGCACCTACAGGATGCTGCAAAATTGTTTAGTTTCAAAGATAAAATCAATGGTGTTCGCTTAAAACTAACGGATTTATTTGAAGCACCTCGTATTACTCGAGAAATAGAAAAAAATTTTGGAGAAGACTTCTGGGTAAGGGACTGGTCGAAACAGCATAAAAATTTCTTCAGGGCATTGCAAACAGAAAAAACAGTCATGTTCATCATATTATTGATGATGATTTCGGTGGCAGCATTAAATATTGTTTCTACCTTGATGATGACGGTTACCGACAAAGAATCGGATATTGCAATCTTACGGGCGCTGGGCATGCGACCATCTAGCATAATGACCATATTTATTATCCAGGGTGCTTTTATCGGCTTTTTTGGAACAGTAATCGGGGTGGCTGCAGGGGTTCCAGTTGCACTCAATGTATTTGAAATAGTCTCCTGGTTAGAACAGTTATTCAACACAGACTTTCTTCCCAGTGATGTTTACTATATCAGCGATATTACCGCAGATGTGAAAGTCAGTGAAGTTTTGACGTATGCATTGGCAGCTTTTTCAGTAACCATTCTTGCAACCATTTATCCAGCCTGGCGTGCTTCCCGTACCTTGCCTGCTGAAGCCCTGCGCTATGAATAACCCGGGTTACGAGAGAGGCTGCCAATGTTGCGCGCGATAAATATTGCAAAAGACTATAACGATGGCATACGCAATGATTTGCATGTGCTGAATGATATTAGCTTTACTTTAGATCGTGCAGAAACCTGTGCCATTGTTGGTACCTCCGGCTCGGGTAAAACCACCCTGTTGAATATACTGGGCGGTCTGGATAATCCGACGAGTGGACATGTATTGTTAAATGATATGGACGTGCATAAGCTGAGCGAAAAAAAACGCTGCACAGTAAGAAATGAACATTTTGGGTTCATCTATCAATTTCATCATTTGCTACCCGAATTCACTGCGCTGGAAAATGTTGCCATGCCTTTGTTAATCAAAGGTGGTTCTGTTGAACAGGCAATACAGGAAGCAGAAAAAGTATTAGATGAAGTTGGTTTAAAAAAACGGATAAATCATAAACCCAGTGAATTATCCGGTGGTGAGAGACAGCGAGCAGCAATTGCACGTGCACTGATCCATCGGCCAGATTGCATATTTGCTGATGAACCGACCGGCAATCTTGATCGAAAAAATGCGCAGCAGGCGATAGATTTAATCACTAATTTAAATAAAGAATACAGCACATCACTAATCATCGTTACCCATGACCTGAACATCGCTGAACGAATGGATACGGTTTATACGCTAGAAGATGGCGTGTTGAATAAAACTTAAAAGATAGACTGTCCACAGATGAACGCAGATGAAAGCGAACTAAAGTTAATAATAAACACTCATTTTTATTGCTAAGCCATAGTTACGATGCAGTTTTTACCATTGTGACTATATCTGTGTTCATCTGCGTCCATCTGTGGACAAACTTTTTTTTCTTTTAAAGTAAAACCTTTTCAATACCACCGTCATTCGCTTTTTGAATAAACTGTTTTTCCCAGTCTTTGCCAAACATCTGGTTTGCCATTTCAATAACAATATAATCCGTTGTTAAGCCGGTATCGTCTGTATAACGCGCTAAGCCCTGTTGACAGGCGGGGCAGGAAGTTAGTATTTTAACTTCATTGTTTTTCACTTTATCGTGGCCGGTTAAGTTCTTAATGTTTTCTCGTAAATCTTCCCGTTTTCGGTATCGAAGCTGCTCTGCGATATCAGGTCTTGACGTGCCCAGTGTGCCTGATTCACCACAGCAACGATCACTTAACGTGACTTCTTTATTTAACAGCTTTGATGCTACAGAGACCGGGTTATATTGTTTCATCGGTGTGTGGCAGGGGTCATGAAACAAGTATTCTGTATTGTTTGCATCATGACTGTTTGAATTATGATTGCCTGAATCGGGCGACATGTTTTGCAGAGTGATATTTTTTTCCATCAAATATTCATGTATGTCCAGCAGCCGACAATCTGGAAATATTTTTTCAAATTCATATTTCATTAATTGATCCATGCAGGTGCCGCAGGAGACAATCACGGTTTTGATATCAAGGTAATTCAATGTATTGGCAATACGATGAAATAAAACACGGTTTTCTGTCGTTATGGACTGACTTTTATCTTTCAGGCCGACAGAGCTTTGCGGGTAACCGCAGCATAGATAACCAGGGGGTAATACAGTTTGCACACCCGCTTTGTAAAGCATGAACAATGTTGCCATCGCTATCTCACTGAATAGTCTCTCTGAGCCGCAGCCGGGAAAATAAAAAACGGCATCTGACTCATCAAAATTGAGTATCGGGTTTCTTATGATCGAGACGTAGTTTGTGTCTTCCAGCCCGAGTAAGGCGCGGCTGGTCTTGCGCGGCACAGGAACGCGGATTGGTTTGCGTACCAGGTTAACAATCTGCACAGTTTGCACAGTAGCACCGGTGGTGCTCGGTGGGATACGGTTTTTCTTTCCTAGCAGGCCAAATCTTTTCGCAAAAAAGTGACCGATGTTGATGGCTTTAAAGCCACCGCGAGCCAATACGGCACGCATCGTATTGACAGTAAATGGACTCTTAACATTTAGAAAGGCAATCGCTGCTTTTGCACCAAGCGTGCTTTTCTTTTTACCATGTTTAGTCAACAGGTGACGCATGTGAATGGATACATCACCAAAGTCAATATTTACCGGGCAAGGCGCTAAGCATTTGTGACAGGTGGTGCAGTGATCAGCGATATCGTTCATCGAATCAAAATGCGAAAGTGAAATGCCGCGCCTGGTCTGCTCTTCATATAAAAAAGCTTCAATTATTAAACCTGTCGCTAATATTTTGTCTCTTGGCGAATAATATAGATTTGCACGAGGTATGTGAGTCATGCATTTAGGTTTGCATTTTCCGCAGCGTAAGCAATTTTTTATTTCTTCGTTTAACTCGCCCAGTTCACTGTCTTCAAGGATAATGGCTTCCTGTTGCACCAGGCGCAGAGAAGGTGTGTAGGCCAGGTCGAGATTTGATGACGTTGATAATTTATCTTTATTAAAGTGGTGCTGTGGGTCGACTTTGTTTTTGTATTTGGCAAAAGCCTCAATTTTTTCAGGTTCTAAATACTGTATCTTAGTCAGGCCGATACCGTGCTCGCCAGAGATAACACCATCAAGTGATAGTGCTAAAGCCATTATCTTATCGACGATTCTATCGGCTTCATGAAGCATCTCGTAGTTATCTGAATGCACTGGTATATTCGTGTGCACGTTGCCGTCACCTGCGTGCATGTGTAAAGCGACAAACAGCTTTGAATCTTTAATGTTTCCATGGATCAGTTTAAATTTTTCCCGGACAGCTTTTAAATCCTGACCGGAAAATATGTCGCTAAGTGCATAGTATATTTCTTTTGTATATGAAATTACACAGTCACGCCTCAGTAACAGGTCAATCAGCTCATCATTACTTCTTACACTATCCTGTTCGGTTTCGAGTAATAAGCTTTTTACTTCAGTGGCAGGTGTATTTAGATTTTGAAGAATGTTAGACCAGCGCTGTTTTTTTGTGCTGATAAGATGTTTAGCGGACTCACATTTTTTCTGAATAATTTCTTCAGCTTCAGCACTTGTTGCGTAACCGTCATCTTGCTGTATGCCGTCATGGGCATCTTTTAGGTTGCTGTTGAGGTATTGTGTAACAGCATCACAGATTTTTATCTTGTTGGTGATGGCCTGTTCAATATTGATACATTCAATGCCTCGATTGTATTCGGCCAGTCGAGGTAGCGGGATGACTACATCTTCGTTTATTTTAAATGCGTTGGTATGCGCAGAAATTGCAGCGGTGCGTGCGCGGTCCAGCCAGAATCTTTTACGTGCTTCAACACTGATAGCAATAAAACCCTGAGCGTTTCTTTTATTACAGATTTCGATCACTTCATTAGCGGCTGCATTAACAGATGCTTCATCGTTAGCTGCTATATCTGCCAGTAAAACCATTTTTGGTCGGCCGATATAGTCGCCATCAGACGCTTTATCAGTGTGGCTGGCTTTAGTCGTGTATTTAACCGCTTTGATATAACGCTCGTCTAAATGTTCAAGACCGGTGAGCAAAACATCGTTGTTTGCATCGAGCAGTTGTTTTACTTCTACTACTGCAGGTACGGCTTCAGCGATATCACTACCAAAAAATTCCAGGCAGATAGTGCGTTTGTGTTCAGGCATCTTATGTAACAGGAAACGTCCCGAGGTAATTAAACCATCACAACCTTCTTTTTGAATGCCGGGTAAGCCGGACAAAAACTTGTCGGTAACATCTTTACCTAAACCTGCTTTGCGAAAATCCTGACCGTGTAATGACAATATTTCAGCTTCACCGATAATACTTAAACCGTCAGCTTCGAATCGGGTGATTTTAAAAAAGACATCCTGTTGCTCATGTATTTTGCCGAGGTTGTGATTTAGTCGTTCGACTTCCATCCATAAACCGTCAGGCGTCACCATGCGCCAGGAAACCAGGTTATCTAATGCTGTTCCCCAGATGACGGCTTTTTTACCGCCAGCATTCATCGCGATGTTGCCGCCAATAGTAGAAGCATCCTGAGAGGTCGGATCGACGGCAAAGGCATAACCGTTGCTGTCGGCCAGGTCAGACACGCGACGAGTTATCACCCCTGCGCCACACTCGACAACAGGATATTTATTATCCTGTTCAGTGCCGGTTAATTCGGTTTGCCGGATCTGGCTTAAGTTCTCCAGTTTTTCGGTATTGATAACTGCAGTATTTGAATGTAATGGGATTGCACCACCGGTATAACCGGTACCGCCACCTCGCGGAATAATCGTCAGCCCTAATTCGATACATGCACGTACGATGGCAGCGACTTCCTGTTCGGTATCCGGTTTGATGACAACAAAAGGCATGGCGATGCGCCAGTCCGTTGCATCGGTAGAATGCGCTACACGGGCAAGCCCGCTAAAATCAATATTACTTGACGAGGTGATTTTGCCTAAAACTTTTTTGGACTTCTGGCGCAGTGATATCTGCACTAATAAGCCTTGTTCAAAGTTTTTTATCGCGGACAGACAATTACTATGCAGTGTTAATGCATCGGTATTACCATCAGCGCGTAATTCAACCTGGTTTAAACGATGTTTTAAGGCATCGATTAAGGATTCACGACGTTTTCGGTTACTGAGCAAATCGTCTTTTACATAAGGATTACGTTTAATGACCCACATGTCGCCAAGTACTTCGAATAACATACGCGCAGAACGCCCGGTACGACGGGAGCCGCGAAGATTTTCGATGATGCGCCAGCTTTCCTCGCCGAGGAACCGGATAACAATTTCACGATCGGAATAGGAGGTGTAGTTGTAAGGGATTTCCCGAATTCGAGCTGAATGTGAATTTGTCATGTGTAGCAGAAATGGCTGTCGGGTATTTAAAATACTGCATTATACGCTAACTAATATAATAAGCTTAAAAGCTATTTTTTCACCACAGAGGCACAGAGAGCAAGAGTTTTACTTTATTAACTGTGCCATAGGCGCAGTTAACAATACAAAGCTTTTCTCTGTGCTCTCTGTGCCTCTGTGGTGCAGGCCTTTAGTTTGTTTTTCTTGACCATCTAACACTTTGGCACCATAATTCCTTTTTTGGCACTCAACTCAATGGAGTGCTAAACGCTGAACCAGGTACAAATATAAATTTTGAATAAACCACTCGTACTCAATGACCGCGCTGCTATTTTGCTAAAGCAATTAGTGGCGAATTATATTCGTGATGGACAACCTGTTGGTTCCAGGCAACTTGCACAAGATGCAGGTCTGGATATTAGCTCAGCGACCATTCGCAATGTGCTGTCCGGCCTTGAGAAAAAAGGACTGGTTGTGGCGCCACATACTTCAGCTGGTCGAATTCCGACAGAGCAGGGTTTACGCCTGTTTGTTGATAGCCTAATTGAAGTGCAACCGATAGATGAAAAGCTGGTCAGCCAGTTGCAGCAGCAACTTGATCCTGACATGGAAATAAATGAGTTAGTGAATCAGGCTTCGCAACTGGTTTCGCAAATGACACAAATGGCGGGCATTGTCAGTGTACCCAGGCAAACGAATGCCAGGTTACGCCATATCGAATTTTTACCGCTGCCGGAAAAACGCGTACTAGCAATTTTGGTAACCAATGAAAAGGACGTGCAAAATAAGGTATTGCACCTGGATAAAGAATACAGCACAAATGAATTGCAACATGCTGCTAACTTTCTGAATCAGCATTTCACTGGTCAGGATGTGCATGAAATACGGAAAAACCTGTTGCAGGACATGGATTCTAGCCGCCAGGAAGTCGATAAGGTAATGAGAACAGCGGTTGAAGTTGCCGATAAAGCGTTGTCCGACGATGCAGTGAACAAACCTGAATTTATCGTTCAAGGTAAAACCAATCTGGTTCGCTATAACAAAAATACCGACCGCGAACAGCTACAGCATCTATTTGAAATTTTTCATCGAAAGCGTGAAATGCTGGGATTATTCGACCGCTGCATCCACAGTGAAGGGGTAAAGATATTTATCGGTCATGAAGCCGGGTTTGAAGGTTTTGGGGATTGTAGTGTGATTACCGCGCCATACTCTGTTGAGGGTAAACTAATCGGTGTATTAGGCGTTATTGGTCCGGCGAGAATGAATTACGACCATGTTATCCCGGTGGTTGATGTAACCGCTAAAATCCTGGGTGATGCGCTTAAAGGATAAATCAACGTGCGTGAAACCTGGAATTATTTTAAGAAAACCTCTATTTATGACTTGAATTACACCAGATTGACACCATAGACAGCCACAATACAATAAATTTAAGAGAGTCCACATGTCAGCTCAAAAACCAGATAACGATGAAACCGCCGACCAGGTAACAGAAGAGGGCGTAAATAATGCACAGGAAGAGGAAGCAGTACTGTCATCACCTGAGAAAAATGCCGATAGTCTCGAAGCTCAGTTAGAGGATGCACAGGCTAAAGCCTCTGAAAACTGGGAGAGTTATCTTCGCGCAAAAGCAGAAATGGATAACTTGCGACGTCGAAACACCAAAGACATTGAGAGTGCGCATAAATACGGCATAGAAAAATTCGTGACCGAACTACTGCCCGTACTGGATAGTATGGAACTGGGGCTGGCAGCGGAAGATGCCAGTGCCGAAAGCCTGCGCGAAGGCATGGTATTAACCATGAATATGCTGAAAAAAATGATGGAAAAACTCAGCATAGAAGAAATTGATCCTTTAAATGAAAAATTCGATGCAGCCAAACATCAGGCAATGACCATGCAGCCTCATGCCGATGTTGAACCGAATACAGTGATTGCAGTGATGCAGAAAGGTTATGCACTGAATGAACGTTTAATTCGCCCGGCGATGGTGATGGTGTCTAAAGCGGTGGAAGAAGGCTAAGTTTTTTATTTTCCGCAAATGAAGGTGAATGCACGCTATTTTATTGTTGTTAAACATTTGCATCCTTTGCGGCAAATCGACTATTTTTTTATTGGTTAATCAATTGAGTAAATGGCTGATATTTCATCTTAATTTACTTGGATTTATTAAAAGCAGCCCCATATAAGAACCAACAATACATATTACTGTCGCCCTTTGGCATTTAAGGCAGCAATTTTAAAGATTATAGAAAATTATCGGAGACCAGAAATGGCTAAAATTATAGGTATAGATTTAGGTACAACAAACTCATGCGTTGCCGTTATGGACGGTGATTCAGTTAAGGTTATCGAAAATGCTGAGGGTGAACGTACCACGCCTTCAGTTGTTGCATTTACCGATGACGAAGTGGTTGTTGGCTCACCTGCAAAGCGCCAGGCAGTAACTAACCCTGCAGATACAATTTTTGCGGTTAAACGTTTAATCGGTCGCCGTTTCGACGAAGAAGTTGTACAGCGCGATATCAAACTGGTGCCTTACAAAATTATTAAAGCCGAGAACGGCGATGCCTGGGTAGAAGCCAAAGGTAATAAAATGGCACCACCAGAAGTATCTGCGCGTATTCTTCAAAAAATGAAGACTACGGCTGAAGAGTACCTGGGTCATGAAGTGACCGAAGCCGTTATTACTGTTCCTGCTTATTTCAATGACTCACAACGCCAGGCAACTAAAGATGCCGGCCGTATTGCCGGTCTTGATGTAAAACGTATTATCAATGAGCCAACGGCTGCGGCACTTGCTTACGGCATGGATAAAAACCGGGGTGATTCTAAAATTGTGGTTTATGACCTTGGTGGTGGTACTTTCGACGTATCGATTATTGAAATTGCTGAAATTGATGGTGAACATCAGTTTGAAGTACTGGCAACAAACGGTGATACCTTCCTTGGTGGCGAAGATTTTGATACCCGTTTGATCGATTACCTTGCTGATCAATTCGAAAAAGACACGGGTATAAACCTGCATAATGACCCATTAGCACTGCAACGTTTGAAAGAAGCCGCTGAGAAAGCAAAAATTGAGCTGTCCTCAACCCAGTCAACTGATGTAAACCTGCCATACATAACTGCTGATGCCTCTGGCCCCAAACATTTAAACGTTAAATTATCACGGGCCAAGCTGGAAAGCCTGGTTGATGAGTTAATCGCACGTACAATTGGACCATGTAAACAGGCGCTCAAAGATTCAGGTGTTTCTGCCAGTGACATCAACGAAGTTATTTTAGTTGGTGGTCAAAGCCGTATGCCTAAGGTTCAGCAAGAAGTACAAAACTTCTTTGGTAAAGAGCCACGTAAAGATGTGAACCCTGATGAAGCAGTAGCAATGGGTGCGGCTATACAGGGTGGTGTATTAGGCGGTGATGTTCATGACATCCTGTTACTTGATGTAACGCCACTGTCACTGGGAATTGAAACCATGGGCGGGGTAATGACTAAACTGGTTGAGAAGAACACGACGATTCCAACAAAAGCATCACAGACGTTCTCAACAGCAGATGATAACCAGGCAGCCGTTACGGTTCACGTTTTACAGGGTGAACGTGAAATGGCAACAGGTAATAAATCATTAGGACGTTTTGATTTACAGGACATTCCACCTGCGCCACGCGGTGTGCCACAGATTGAAGTGTCATTTGATATCGATGCGAATGGTATTTTGAATGTCTCTGCAAAAGACAAAGCGACGGGTAAGGAACAGTCAATTGTGATTAAAGCCTCCAGCGGTTTGTCTGATAGCGAAGTTGATCAAATGGTTAAAGATGCAGAAGCACACGCTGAAGAAGACAAAAAAGCACATGAATTAGTGAATGTAAAAAATACCGCTGAAAATATGATTCATGGTACTGAAAAGTCCATTAAAGACCTTGGTGACAAGGTAGAAGCCGGTGAAAAAGCGGCTGCGGAATCTGCCATCACAGAGTTAAAAACTGCACTGGAAGGTGATGACAAAGACCTTATTGAAGCTAAAACACAGGCATTAACAGAAGCGGCTGGCAAGATTGCAGAAAAAGCCTATGCCGATCAGGCACCGGAAGGCGAAGCGCAACCAGGTGCAGAACAGGCTGGCAGCGCAGAGGCTGATGACGATGTAGTTGATGCCGAGTTTGAAGAAGTTAAAGAAAACAAGGACAACAAATAACTTCTATGGCAGTGATAATAATTTAGGAAGCTAAGTTATAAAAAGTTAACTGAAGAGAAAAACAATTTTTCCGCAAATGAACGCGAATTAACGCAAATGTTTAAAACAATAAAAGTTTTTATTTGCGTTTATTCGCGTTCATTTGTGGATTAATAAAAAAGTTTTTTCTGTGGTTAATTAATTTTTAGTTTAAATCAAAAAGTATTAAAGAATAAGAATATGTCTAAACGAGATTATTACGAAACATTAGGTGTCTCACGCGATGCCAGCGAAGCGGATTTAAAAAAAGCGTATCGCCGTTTAGCGATGAAACACCATCCTGATCGTAATTCTGGTAAATCCGAAGACTCTGAAGCAATGTTCAAAGAAGCCAAAGAAGCACATGAAGTGTTATCCGATGCAAAAAAACGTGCAGCTTATGACCAGTATGGCCATGCTGGTGTAGATCCGTCGATGGGTGGACGACCTGGCGCGGGTGGATTTGAAGATGTATTCGGTGATGTATTCGGTGATATTTTTGGTGGTGGTCGACGTGGTGGTCAGCAGCGTGCGCATCGGGGTTCTGATCTTCAATATAACCTTGAATTAACACTGGAAGAAGCTGTCTTTGGCACTGAGGTAAAAATACGAGTGCCCACCCAGGTCAGTTGTAAAACATGTTCTGGCACTGGCGCAAGAAAAGGCACGTCTGCAACAACCTGTACTACCTGTGGTGGTGCCGGTCAGGTACGTATGCAACAGGGTTTTTTTGCCGTGCAACAAACCTGTCCACAGTGTCGTGGCAAAGGCAAAATGATTAGTGATCCCTGTCCGGACTGTCATGGTCAGGGGCGCAAACAGGAACAGAAAACACTGTCGGTTAAAGTACCTGCCGGCGTTGATACTGGCGACAGGATTCGTCTGGCAAATGAAGGAGAGGCTGGCGAGCACGGTGCAGCCAGTGGTGATTTGTATGTGCAGATGCATGTTAAACCACACGATATTTTTAGTCGTGATGATAATGATCTGCACTGTGAAATGCCTATTTCAATTGGTATTGCTGCATTAGGTGGTGAAATAGAAGTGCCCACACTTGATGGTCGTATTCGTTTAAAAATTCCTGCAGAAACACAAACCGGAAAATTATTTCGTATGCGCGGTAAAGGTGTCAAACCCGTAAGAGGTGGCATGACAGGTGATCTATTATGCCGTGTTAATGTCGAGACACCAGTCAAATTAAACAATAAGCAGAAAGACTTAATCAAGGAATTTGAAAAATCAATTCAGGAAGCCGGCAAAAAGCACAGCCCGAAACATGCTTCCTGGGGTGATCGCATGAAAAAATTCTTCGATGATTTAAAAATGTAATATGCCGCGAAGGACGCAAAGCGCGCAAAGAAAAGCTTTATGAGTCCACAGATGAACGCAGATAAACACAGATGTAAAATTTAAAGCACGGATTAAAACTAAAAAAAGTTTTTATCTGCGTTCATCTGTGGACATAATTGATTTTCTTTTAAGAAACTATCTATCTTTTTTTTGCGTCCTTCGCGGATTAAAAAAGTTTTTATCTGTGTTTATCTGCGTTCATCTGTGGATAAAATTGTTTTTTTCATCACTAGAAAGTGGCAAACTACAAAAACAATAAAAATCATTGGGGTTTTAAATGTTAAATCTTGCTGTCACTGGCGCCGCCGGTCGTATGGGACGCAACTTGATTCAAGCCTGTTACGAAAATCCAGACTGTCAGCTAGGCGCTGCCATTGAACATGAAAGCAGTCCTTTTCTTAATCACGATGCCGGCGAAGTAGCGGGTGTTGGCACATTAGATAAAATAGTAGGGCCCCGGCTTGCTGACGTTGCTGATGATTTTCATACCCTGATTGATTTTACCCGTCCTGATGTTACCCTGCAAAATCTGGCAACCTGTGTAGCAAACGGCAAAAATATCATTATTGGTACCACAGGTTTTAGTGATAGCGATAAACAGCAGATAAAAAATGCATCCAGATCCATAGGCATTGTCTTTGCACCGAATATGAGTGTCGGGGTTAATCTCTGTTTTAAACTACTCGATATTGCATCACGCGTTTTAGGCGACGATGTTGATATTGAAGTAATAGAAGCGCATCATCGATATAAAGTAGATGCACCATCAGGTACGGCGCTACGCATGGGCGAGGTCATTGCTGACGCTTTAGGGCGTAACCTCGATGAATGTGCAGTCTACGGCCGTGAAGGTGTAACTGGCGAGCGTGACAGGAAAACCATTGGTTTTGAAACGATTCGTGCCGGTGATATTGTTGGTGATCACACCGTGATGTTTGCTGGTATTGGCGAGCGTGTCGAGATAACACATAAAGCGTCAAGTAGAATGACTTTTGCCAATGGCGCCATTAGAGCCGCGCTTTGGTTAGAAGATAAAAATAATGGTTTATATGATATGCAGGATGTTCTTGGTCTGAGATGAATATCAGGTGTAAAGCTCCCAGCTGCAAAGCTCTCAGATGTTTTTTATAATTTCAAATTTGTATGCTTTGAAAATGATTAGGGTTTAAATATGATTGGTATGAACATTGTTGTTGTTTTCCCTGGTCAGGGATCACAGTCGATTGGCATGTTATCTGACTATGCTGAAACATGGCCTCAAATTGAGGAAACATTTAAACAGGCATCCGATGTTTTGGGTTATGACTGCTGGGACATTGTCTGTAATGGCCCCGTAGAAAAGATGAATAAAACTGAAATCACCCAACCGGTTATGCTGGCGGCTGATATAGCCGTTATGCGAGTCATGGCGCAACAGTGCATGTTAATGCCGATGGTTTTTGCTGGTCATAGCCTGGGCGAATATGCGGCACTGGTAGCCGCAGAAGCCATATCTTTCGACGATGCCGTTAAACTGGTAGCCAAACGTGGTCAGTTAATGCAGGCAGCCGTGCCCGAAGGTAAAGGCGCGATGTCCGCAATTCTTGGATTAAATGACGAGGCTATAATTCTAATCTGTGAACAGGTAAGTAAAGATCTCGGTGAGCCTGTTGAAGCCGTTAACTTTAATTCGCCGGGGCAGGTGGTTATTGCAGGCGCCACAGATGCTGTCGGTAAAGCCATGGAATTATTAAAAGAAGAAGGTGCTAAACGGGTATTACCTTTGCCGGTAAGTGTACCTTCACATAGCTCACTAATGAAACCGGCAGCGGATGAGCTTGCTGAGTATCTAAAAGGGGTTAGCATTAACAAACCCAAAATACAGGTTATCCATAATGTGGATGCAAAATCACATGATGAACCGGATGCTATACGTGAAGCACTGGTGAAACAGTTATATAACCCGGTACAGTGGACCCATACAGTTCAGATCATTACTGACGGCGCAGATGCGGTTGTTGAATGTGGACCGGGTAGAGTCCTGGGCGGATTAACTCGCCGGATTAATGCAGAAGTGAAAAGTTATTCACTTGACTCGATGGCAGCAATGGAAAAATTCCTGAATTCAATGTCCCAGGAAGAGTAATCAGAAGCGCCTGAAATCGAAAAGCGAATGGCTGGTAAGAACGTGTGATCATTATGAATTAAAAAGTGCAATAAAAATTTTTAAAAAGGTATAAAACGTTTATGAGTAAAGAATTAGAAGGCGAAATAGCACTGGTTACCGGCGCAAGTCGCGGTATTGGTAAAGCAATAGCAGAGCAACTGGCGGCTTTAGGCGCAACTGTTGTTGGCACTGCTACCTCTGAGGCTGGCGCAGATAATATATCGGCCTATTTAGCGGCCATGAAATCATCCGCAGGCGGTAAGGGTATGTGTTTAAATGTAACCGATACCGATTCTATTGCTGCTGTGATGAAAGCCATTAAGTCAGAATTTGGTGATGTGTCTATTCTGGTAAATAATGCAGGTATTACCAAAGACAACTTATTAATGATGATGAGAGAAGATCAATGGAGTGACATTATTGAGACTAACCTGACCTCTATTTATCGTTTATCTAAAGCTGTTGTACGTAGCATGATGAAAGCCAGGAAAGGGCGAATTATAAATATCGCATCGGTAGTGGGTTTAACCGGCAATCCCGGTCAAACTAATTATTCAGCTACAAAAGCCGGTATGTTAGGTTTTACTAAATCACTGGCACGTGAGATTGGCTCCAGAAATATTACGGTAAATTGCGTCGCACCCGGTTTTATCGACACCGATATGACAAAAGATCTAACGGAAGAGCAAAGACAGGCACTAATTGCACAGATACCGCTAAACCGTTTGGGGGATCCTGCCGATATTGCGGCGGCGGTAACGTTTCTGGCAAGTCCTGCAGCCGCTTATATTACTGGTGAAACCATCAATGTGAACGGTGGAATGTACATGCCATAGACATATATTGACAAAATATTTTACATGTATCTTAGTGGTTATTATAGAAATAACATTAAGAGTGTTTCTTATTATATTGAATTTATTGCTAATATATTGTTTTGTTTGTATGGGTATTAAATGTTGAATAGAGCTGGCAACTACCGCTCTAATTCTCTAAAATACCGCGCAACTCAAAATACCAATCCAGATTAGATTATTGGAACCATTTTATGACCACGGATGATAATCACTGGGGTCAAAACTAGAGGAAAAATAAATGAGCACAGCTGAAGAACGCGTTCGTAAAATTGTCATTGAGCAATTAGGTGCAACTGAAGAGCAGGCAACAAATGACGCATCATTTGTCAACGACTTAGGTGCGGATTCACTCGATACAGTAGAGCTGGTTATGGCTTTAGAAGAAGAATTTGAGTGTGAAATTCCCGATGAAGAAGCAGAAAATATTACTACGATTCAACAGGCAATCGATTACGTAAACGCACACTCAAGCTAAACCGCTCTCAGGGAATCACTGATCATGTCGCTGATCGTGCTGTCATGCGGCCGACTTGTTCAGTAATTTCTTAAGACAGCTCCACATCAGTGCAGTTGTTTTTAAATTATTGAATATCAAAAGTAACCGGTTGCTTTTTGTTAGGGTTTCCTAAAACAGTTAAAGGGGCTAAATTTGTCAAATCGTCGCGTTGTAGTTACCGGGCTTGGAATTGTCTCACCAGTAGGTCTTAATTTACAAGAATCGTGGACTAATATCGTCGCTGGTAAAAGCGGTGTGGTGTTGATTGACACTTTTGATACCTCTGAATTTTCATCAAAAATTGCAGCTACCGTAAAAGATTTTGATGCAACCTCGATTATTCCCGCAAAAGATCTAAAAAAGATGGATACCTTTATCCATTATGGTCTTGTCGCTGCTGATGAAGCCTTAAAAAATTCTGGTCTTGAAATTACTGAAGATAATGCCGAAAGAATTGGTGTAGCTATAGGCTCGGGTATTGGCGGCTTGCCAATGATTGAAGCTAATAAGACCAGGTTAATCAATGGTGGACCGCGAAAAATTTCTCCATTTTTTGTTCCAGGTTCAATCATTAATATGATTTCCGGTAATTTCTCTATTCGCTATGGAGTTAAAGGCCCCAATATTTCAATTGTCACGGCCTGTTCTACCGGCACACACAGCATTGGGGAATCAGCCAGAATCATCGCATACGGTGATGCTGATGTGATGTTTGCCGGCGGTGCTGAAATGGCATCATCGCCACTAGGAATAGGTGGTTTTGCCGCGGCCAGAGCATTATCAACTCGCAATGACGATCCTGAAGCGGCAAGTCGTCCCTGGGATAAAGATCGTGATGGTTTTGTGCTGGGTGATGGTGCCGGTGTACTGGTATTAGAAGAATACGAACACGCCAAAAAACGTGGTGCCAAAATCTACGCTGAAGTTGCTGGTTTTGGTTATAACAGTGATGCTTATCATATGACAATGCCTACACAGGACGGCAGCGGTGCGGGAAAGTGTATGAAGCTGGCGTTAAATGATGCAGGACTAAATGCAGAAGCTATAAACTACGTCAATGCACACGGTACTTCAACACCAGCGGGTGATATTGCAGAAACCAGAGCCGTTAAATATGCTTTCGGTAATCATGCGACTAACGTTGCAGTCAGTTCAACTAAATCCATGACCGGGCATTTATTAGGTGCTGCCGGTGGCATCGAAGCGGTCTTTTCGATAATGTCTATAAAAGACCAGGTCGCGCCACCCACTATTAATTTAGAAAATCCTGGCGAAGGTTGCGATTTAGATTATGTCCCGAATACTGCACGAGAAATGAAAATTGATTATGCACTAACTAATTCATTTGGCTTTGGTGGTACCAACGGAACACTGATTTTCAAAAAATTAAATTAAATACGCACATAAGTAGCCGAGGTTTTCCGTGTCAATTACAACGCGGCTACTAACTACCTGTCAGCCAGACGATTCGGGCACTAATGTTACGAATTTAGCACTGTTCAATCAGTTAAATGCACAGCGATATCCGTACCTGTTAAAAAGCAGTGCCGTCAGGCAGAACAATACCCAGTACGATATCTTAATTGCCTGTCCGCAGTACAGCTTAACGCTTAATTCTGACAAAACCCTTCATTGTACAAATAAAGACCTGACTGTTTCAGCTGGCTTTTTTGAAACCTTAGAAAATTACTATCAACAAAATAAAGTAGAAACTTCTGACAACAGTGAAAACCTGCCTTTTACCGGTGGCTGGTTTGTTTATCTGTCTTATGAAATGGCAGAAGAAATTGAGCCATGTTTATCGTTGCCGTCTTTACCTGCTTCACAGCCACTCGCTGTAGCGGCACGGTGTCCAGCAGCTATTATTGTCGATAAACATAATAATCAGTGTATCGCGGTTGCTGAAACCGGGTATGCCTATTTGCTCGATGAGATAGAACAGGATTTTTTTACCATAAAGCGTCGTTTTGCAAAGCCGCCTTCAACAAAAAATAAAATCAGTCTGAAATCATTAATTGAAGCTGAGACAACACCGTATTTACAACAGGTAGAAAAAATAAAGCAATATATTGTCGATGGTGATATTTTTCAGGCAAATTTGTCCCGACAATGGCAGGCAGTATTAAAACAGGATGTAGCAGATGCAGTTTTGTTTGAGACATTATCAAAACACAACCCGTCATCATTTGCTGCAATGGCCTATTTGCAAAACATGACTATCATCAGTTCTTCTCCAGAACGTCTTGTTTCTGTAAAAAATGGTATTGTCGAAACACGCCCAATTGCCGGCACACGGCCTAGAGATGAGAACCAGCAAAGTGATGATGCTTTAGCCAGAGAGCTACTTTCACACCCTAAAGAACAGGCTGAACATATCATGCTAATTGATTTAGAGCGTAATGATCTGGGGCGCGTCTGTCGCCCGGGTACAATTGAAGTCAATGAATTAATGGTTTTAGAAAGCTGGCAGCATGTTCATCATATTGTCTCAAATGTGTGTGGCGAATTAGAGTCTAATAAATCACCAATTGATGTGTTACGTGCTGTATTTCCCGGCGGAACCATTACTGGTTGCCCAAAAGTGCGCTGTATGGAAATACTGGCTGAAATGGAACAGCAGGCGAGAGGTGCCTACACCGGTTCCTTAGGTTACATCAATAATAATGGCAGTATGGACTTTAATATTCTAATAAGAACAATGGTGCGCACTACAAAGGGAGAAGAGGATAACGATAACAGAAAAATCACTTTTCGAGCCGGTGGTGGCATCGTAAGTGATTCTGTTGCAGTAAATGAGCTGGAAGAAACCCGTGCCAAAGCAAAAGGATTGCTGAAAATCTTTACTTTAGCTGATGAATAAAACGCCGCACAACAGTTTGATCAATGGTATAACTACCGATTATTTAACTATTAATGATCGTTCAATTCATTACGGCGACGGACTGTTTGAAACCATATTATGCAACAACAATAAATTATATTACTGGCCACAGCATTTTCAGCGCCTGCAGACATCAGCGCAACGACTGAAAATAGCCTGCCCGCAGGAACAGGTGCTGCTGGATGATATAACTAAACTGCTTGATACGAATAGATCTGGGCTCAAATCAGGCTCTAAATCAGAAGCGGCCTACGCAATAAAAATTATTGTTAGTCGTGGTGCTGGTGAGCGAGGTTATAAATTTTCAAAAAACACAACAAGCAATCGTTTTGTTTTGTTGTCAGCTTTAGAAACTGATTATTCCTCTTTTTTAAGTCATCAATTATTAAGTGGTGAATTATTCATCTGTAAGCAACAGGTTTCTATTAATGAAAACCTTGCGGGTATAAAACATCTTAATCGTCTGGAGAATGTATTAGCAAGGAATGAATGGAATGATAATGCTAAAAATAACTTTATTGATGGATTAATGCTGAATGCCAATCAACATGTTATTGAAGGTACCATGAGCAATTTGTTTGCCGTAAAAGACAAACAATTGTTCACGCCTGATCTTGGTCTTTCTGGTGTTAACGGAATAATGCGTGAAATAATTATAGATTTGGCCAGTAAAAATAATATAAAAACATCGGTTGACAGCTTTACTATCGACACACTGTTTAGCATGGATGAACTATTTATTTCAAATAGTTTGATTGCTATGAAAGCGGTAACTAAACTAGGAGACTCGTTGTATAAAGATCAACTGGTAACTACTATGATTTTTGATGAACTGTTAACTACAAAGGAAAATTATGCTCAAGCTGTTTAGCAAAGGATTGCCTGCATTGTTTACTATTGCCAGCATTGTGTTGCTGATTGGCTTTTATTTCTCTGCAAAAATATATACCCAGATGCACGCAGAATTAACCTTATCCGAGCCTGAAACAATAATTTTATCACGTGGCTCATCCATTCGAACCCTGGCTAATCAGCTGATAGAAAAAGATTTGCTTGAAAATAAATATTTTTTTCTTATCTGGGGTAAATTAAACAGGCAGGAAACGCGTTTGCAGGCAGGTGAGTATGTCATTACACCAGGTTTATCTTTGGCCAGGCTGCTAAATAATATGGTCGCCGGCAATGTTGTTCAACACGACCTTGTATTAATAGAAGGTTATACTTTTCGCCAGATTCTGCAAACAATCTGGCAGAATTCAATAATAACAAAGCAGCTGGAAAATCTTTCCGATGAAGAAATTATGACAGCGCTGGGGCATGAAGGCGAGCATCCGGAAGGGCGCTTTTATCCAGACACGTATTATATCTCACGAGGTGTCACCGATATTGAGTTGTTAAATCGTGCCTATAACGAGATGGCCAGAATTCTGCAGGAAGAGTGGCAGCAGCGAGCAGAAAATCTGCCACTCAAGTCTTCATATGAAGCGTTGATACTGGCTTCAATCGTTGAGAAAGAAAGCGCAATCGCGGAAGAACGACCACTGATTGCCGGATTATTTATTAATCGCTTACGTAAGAAGATGCGCTTACAGACTGACCCTACTGTCATCTATGGCATCGAAAATTATGACGGAAATATCCGTTTCAAGGACCTGCGAAAAGATACCCCGTATAATACTTACACCAGGCATGGTTTGCCACCAACACCCATCGCCCTGGCAGGTAGAGAAGCAATACATGCAACATTACACCCGGATAAAACAAAATACCTGTATTTTGTAGCATATGGTGATGGCAGTGGAAAACATGTGTTTTCCACTAACTTAGAAGATCATGAGAAGGCCGTTGATCGGTATCAGCGGAAAAAGCACTGAAATCGTTCCTGACAATTTTCAGTATACGACCTACATGGATGTAGGAAGTGCAGAAAATGTATATGTCCATGGATGGACGGTAGTAGGGCAATGCATCGTTATATGGATGTAACTTATTAGGGCAACGCAGGAGCTATTGCCGAGGAGCAATTTTCAGCCACTCCATCCATGGAGATTCACTGAAATTGTTCCTGACAATTTTCAGTATACACACCATCCATGGAGATAAAGTAATTAACAAAGAAGACGAAATGGGAAAATTTATTACACTAGAAGGTATTGAAGGGGTTGGTAAAACCAGTAATCTTCGCTTTATAAAAGAATTACTCGAGGGGGTGGGACATGACTGTGTGGTGACCAGAGAGCCCGGCGGCACGAATCTAGGTGAAGCATTGCGTGCTTTGTTATTAAGCCACTCTGATGACCACATGAGTGCTGACGCTGAGTTACTGATGATGTTTGCAGCCAGGGCAGAGCACTTAAGCAAAGTTATACGTCCTGCACTGGAGAATAAGCAAACTGTTTTGTGTGACCGCTTTACCGAAGCGACGTACGCCTATCAGGGTGGGGGGCGTCTGCTGGATGTGGATAAAATCAGTGAGCTTGAACAATGGGTGCAGGGTGATTTACGACCTGATTTAACGGTTATTCTCGATGCGCCGGTTGAAATAGGCCGCGCTCGTGCAGGACGGCGAAGTGAGCCAGATCGTATTGAAAAAGAACATGATGATTTTTTTCAGCGTGTACGTGAAGCCTATATCGAATTAGCCAATCATTATCCCCATCGAATTTGTCTGATTGATGCATCACTAGAACTGGCAGCTGTGCAGAAACAAATACGTGAAAAACTGATTGAATATGATATTTTGGATCAGGAGGCTGTCCGAGAATAGAAAGCCTACTGCGGAAAAGTTGATTTTGGCCAGATTTTCCCATAATACTCGTTAAATAGCGGTGCTATTCGCCTCAAATTATGAAAAAATCTGACTCAAAACAGCTTCTCCTCGCTACGGCTTCTATTCACGGACAGCCTCCTGGCCTCTGAATAATAAATAACAATGATTTATCCCTGGCAGCAAAGACAATGGCAAAAAATAACCCAGTTATTAAAAACTGAGCGATTACCGCACGCGATGTTATTGTATGGCAATCCAGGTTTAGGCAAAGCTGATTTTGCGGTAACACTGGCAAATGCTGTGTTATGTCAGCAACCAGCATCAGATCATCAGGCCTGTGGATTATGCAAGGCATGTCAGTTATTGGCAGCAAATACGCATCCTGATCTGCATTATTTAAAGCCGACAGCGCCCGCTACATCTAAAAGCAAAAATCCTGTACGCAGCATTCGAATTGATGACATCCGTGTTTTATGTGAGAAATTAAACCAGACCAGTTTATATGGCGGCTTTCGTGTAGCAGTACTTGAACAGGTAGAATTATTAACCCTGTCCGCCGCAAATAGTCTGTTAAAGACACTGGAAGAGCCAGGCGAAAACGTACTTATTTTATTGGTCTCTGCCCGAACACATCGTTTACCGGTAACCATACGAAGCCGCTGTCAGCTGATGCGATTTACCATGCCGGAGGAAAGTCAGTCACTGCACTGGCTAAAGGACAGGCAGCGGGATTTTAGCGATAGTCAGTTACAGCAATCGCTAAAATATGCCTATGGTTCGCCACTTACCGCTGTACACTACCTGCAGGAAGCCGAGCACCAGGAAGTCCTTTCTGAAGCGATGACAGCGTCAGCTTCAGGTAAAAACTCACTGGATTCTGCAGCGAAACTGGCGAAATTCGCCAAGGTCCGGACGCTGGAGGGCATGATGAGCTGGGTCTCAGACGTATCTAAACTGCAATCATGCGGTGCTGAAACTGAAATCACTAATGAACAATATCGCATTACATTACAGGTCATGGCAAAAAAGGTAAATCAACAGCGCTTATATCGATTTTATGACCAGCTAAACTTCAATTTATTGCACAGTTCAATTGCAGTAAATGAGCAGTTATTATGGGAAAGTCTGCTATTATCCTGGGATAACTTATAATAATTAATAATTCTAGAGGTGGGTGACTATGGGTAATCCAACTGCACGTCCGGGAATGCTGTCACTCAGCATTAAAGACAAATCATCACTTTACGCGGCCTATATGCCATATGTTCAAAATGGCGGTTTATTTATCCCAACCAATAAAAGCTATAACCTGGGTGATGAAGTTTTTATGCTTTTATCATTAATGGATAATGGCGAACGTTTACCCGTTGCCGGTAAAATAATCTGGATGACTCCAAAACGCGCACAGGGGAACCGTGCACATGGTGTTGGTGTGCAGTTTTCACGGCAGGATAAAGGCGCAACTCGCGGTAAAATAGAAACCCATCTGGCGGGGGCACTTAAGTCAGATCGTATTACTCACACTATGTAGTACTGAACCCCTGCAATGTTAGTCGATTCACACTGTCATCTTGACTGTATTGATCTGTCGGAATTTGATAACAATTTTGACACACTGGTACAACAGACTCACAACACGGGTGTGGAGCACATGTTGTGCGTTTCCATTAACCTGAAAAAATATCCTGAAATGCTGGAAAAGGTTCGTGCTTATCCGGGCATTTCTGTTTCCGTCGGCATGCACCCAATGGCCGATGAAAGCGATACGTTTTCTGTTGATTATTTAACGAAACTGGCAGCCGATGATAAAGTTGTCGCTATCGGCGAAACCGGTCTGGATTATTACTACCATAAAGATAATCCAGAGTGGCAGCGGCAGCGATTTCGTGAGCACCTTCAGGTTGCTAATCAGGTTAACAAACCCGTCATCATCCATACCCGCGATGCCGGTGACGATACCCTGGCTATATTACGCCAGGGAAAAGCAGATTTATGCGGCGGTGTTATCCATTGTTTTACTGAAACACAGGCGTTTGCAAACCAGGCCATGGAATTAGGCTTCATGATTTCAATTTCTGGCATCGTAACATTCAGCAATGCAGATGCGCTGCGCAAGGTTGCAAAAAACATTCCGGATGATCATTTATTAATTGAAACAGATTCACCCTATTTAGCACCAGTACCACATCGTGGTAAACAAAATCAGCCTGCTTATGTGCAATATGTTGCAGAAACACTGGCTAAAATCAGAAATACTAGCTTTGAACACATCGCAGAAATATCAAGAAATAACTTTTATCGCTTATTTAAACTTAGCAGCCCCTAAACTAATTCATCTAAACGTACACATGCAGAATTAGTCAGGGACTCCCTAACCAATAATAGTCTTATAAAATAAATGTTTAACTTTTTATTTAGCAATGATCAAAAACAGGCAATACGTATGTTCAGGCATCTTGCTGCGCTAATGTCAGCATTATTATTTACAGTGGTCAGTGTTTTTTTATTTTATAACAATTTATATTCTATCAATCTGCCTACGCTTTATACCATCATTATTATTTTCTGGTCAGGTGGTGTTATATTTACCATTATGTTGCGTACTGGATTGAATAAAAAATTTCGTGACCCGAGCCTTACCGTAGCTCAAATTTTATGGAGTACATTATTTTTATTAACCATTGCATATGTGTTAAATGAATCACGTGGCTTAATACTCATGATGTTTTTTGGTATGTTAAGTTTTGGTTATTTTCAATTAAAATTTCTTGAATTTTTATCCATCGCACTGTTTGCTATTCTTGGTTATGCTTCCATTTTGGTATTTCTTTATATTAACGAAGCTGATCGTATTGACGTCAAATTTGAAGTTATACAATGGATGATATTTAGTAGCACCATTACTGTTATGTTATATACAGGATCTGCAATTCATCATTTAAGGGAGAGAGCAAAAAAACAAAATATGGACTTACAGGAAGCGCTGGAATTGAATAAAAAACTGGCGATAACTGATGAATTAACCGGTCTGTATATTCGGCGTTATTTCATGGAAAAGCTGGCGCAGCAAAAAGCATTGTCAGAGCGAGATGACTCTGATTTTGTATTATGTTTTTTTGATCTCGATCATTTTAAACAAATCAATGATACCTTTGGGCATCATACTGGTGATGTTGTATTGCAAAAGTTTTCTGAAATTCTTAAATCTTCAATACGTGAAATTGATTATGCTGCGCGTTTTGGTGGCGAAGAATTTGTTTGTTTACTGGTTAACACCGATATTGAAGATGCGATAAAAGTTGCTGAACGTGTACGTGAAAGCCTGGCCAATTTTAACTTCAGTGATATTGCGCCATCACTTCATGCTACTGTGTCGATAGGTCTGTCAAACTTTAAACAATTTAATACCATTCAGGAAACATTGATGAATGCGGATAATCGTATGTATTTTGCAAAACAGCTAGGACGAAACAAAGTTGTTTATTCTGATGACGATAAAAAAGGTAGTTTAAAAGAGATAACCGCAATGGATGTAAAAACCATCAGTAAATAAAGGTTTATCAGTTTTCAGCGTTGAACTGAAACACTCAAAACAAATCAAAAACTATTCACCACAAAGGCACAAAGGGCACAGAGTTTTACTTTTTTAACTGCGTCTGTGGCGCTATTAACAATACAAAGCTTTTCTCTGTGCCCTCTGTGCCTCTGTGGTGAGTGGCTTTACATATTACAGCTTGTTCCATCCTTCATCTTTTGCAAAACGTTCACCAAACTTTATTTTTAATGTTTCCAGTGTCTGGCTTAATTTATCAGCACCCCGGGTTTTAATATATTCCAGTGGGCCACCTCTAAATGGTGCAAATCCAGTACCGAAAATAACCCCCGCATCTATTAGCTCCTTATCTTCAACCAGGCCTTCTCGTAAACAGGCCGTGGCCTCATTCAGTAAACGCAGCACCAGTCTGTCCTGTACTTCCTGCGTATTAGCGTAGCTGGCGTTTTTATTTTTAACGGGTTTGTTCGCTTTGTACTGGTAAAAGCCTTCGCCGGTTTTTTTACCGAGTTTTTTATCTGAGAGTTCTTTCAGGTAATCGGGCAGAGGCATAGCTAAAGCCGTCGATAAAATATTGGCAACCGATTTGCAAATATCCAGACCGACCGTATCAGCAAGTTCAATCGGTCCCATAGGCATACCATAATCGGTGGCGGCTTTATCAATCACCTCGGGCGGGATACCCTCATCAACCATGGTAACCGCTTCGAGGATATAGGGCATTAAAATCCGGTTAACCAGGAATCCAGGTGAGCTCTTAACCGCTAATGGCAACTTACCGATGTTTTTAGCAAAGGCCAGAGCCTGTTGAACAACTTTTTCATCGCTCTCGTTGCCTCTAATAATTTCAACCAGCGGCATTAATGCCACAGGATTGAAAAAATGCAATCCCACCAGGCGGCCCGGGTTTTTCAGGCATGAAGATAAATCTTCGAGCTTAATGCTTGAGGTGTTTGTTGCCAGTATTGCGCTTTGTTTCATTCTGGGCTCGATGGATTCATATAACGCGCGTTTGACCTCTTTATCTTCAAATATGGCTTCGATGATAATGTCGGCCCGTGGTATACCGGCACCACGATGGTCGGCCATTAATCGATCATTGGCATCTCTGATGGCACGTCTGTCGCGTTTAAATTTCTTTTTAAACGAATACTGAGCACGTTTGATGGTCTGTGCCAGTGCTGTAGGCGATTGATCCTGTACGGTTACCGAGTAGCCCTGAATGGCGCACCAGGAAGCAATGTCGCCACCCATGATACCACCACCGATAACATGTACATGCTGCACATTAAAATCAGCTTTCTTGCCCTGACTTTTTAGCTTCTCCTGCAGGAAAAATACCCGCACCAGATTACGCGCAGTGTCGGTAGTAGCCAGTCCTGCTACCGCAATCGCTTCCTGCTCCAGCATTTTCTTTTTATTACCAGCATATTTTTGCCACAGATTAATTAACGAGTAGGGCGCAGGATAATGTTCAGCTTTTGCTTTGCGTGCGACCTGTTTGCGCATCCGTGAGGCAACCAACGGACGTAGCAGCGACGTATTCGCTAAGCGTGCAGTCAGGGGCAGCGGTTTACGTTTTGGCGCATCCAGGGCGTATTTTTCAGCCGCTGTTTTTAATTGTCTTGGCGGAACGGCTTCGTCGATCAGTTTTATCTTGCTCGCAGCGCGTGCTGACAGGGCTCGTCCGGTCAGCATAATATTCATTGCCGCCAATGGACCACAGCGTTCAATCGATCGTGCGGTACCGCCGTAACCAGGGTGAATGCCCAGTTTAATTTCAGGCAGGCCGATTTTTGTTTTTTTGTCGTCACTCGCGATGATGTAATCACAGGCCAGAGACAGTTCGGTACCGCCACCAAAACAAAGCCCATGTATCATGCTGACCGTCGTGCAGGGCAGGGCCTCGAGGCGGTTCATCAGTGCATGACCTTTATGCATGAATGCCAGCGCCTGATCCTTGTTTTCCAGTGCGGTAAATTCTTTTATATCGGCGCCAAAAATAAAACTGTCTTTTTTATCAGAAAGAAGTATCACAGCCCTGGGTAGATTACTTTCAAATTCTTTTACGATATCATCAAGTTCTTTGATCGCCGTCTGAGATAATAAATTAGCTGAAGCACCAGGGGTATCAAAATGTACCCAGCTTATGTTGTTATCGTCTGTTTCAACTTTCCAGTTACTTTTGGTTGATGTGTCGCTTGGTGTAGTAGTGGACATCAGGCTGCCTCAGTATTGGTTAGTGTTTCTGATTCATTATGTATAAGCATAGCGCCACCCTGGCCGCCGCCGATACATAAACTTGCCATGCCTTTACTGGCATTGGTGCGCTGCAGGATCTTGCAAAGATGTAAGATAATGCGTGCACCACTGGCACCTACCGGGTGGCCTAAACTGACGCTGCCGCCGTCGATGTTTAATTTTTCGTGAGGGATATGCCCCATGGCCTGGTCAAGATTTAGTTTTTCCTTACAATATTCATCCTGCTGCCAGGCCTGTACACAGCCTAGTACCTGTGTCGCAAAGGCTTCATTAATTTCCCAGTAATCGATATCATCAATCGCGAGATTATTGCGTTGCATGATGGGCGTCATGGCATGCACCGGCCCCATGCCCATCACTGCAGGATCGAGCCCGGCCCATTGGGTATCAATTATTGAGGCTATCACCGGTAGATCATGTTTTTTAACAGCATCTTCACTGGCAAGTAATAACCAGGAAGCGCCATCGGTAATTTGTGCACTGTTACCGGCGGTAACTTTACCGTACTTTTTATCAAAAGCAGGGCGTAATTTACCCAGGCTTTCTATTGTAGAGTCAGCTCGAACGCCGTCATCATGATCATAAAAATTGCCTTTTCCGTCATACAGCACTTCAATCTCATCGAGGTAACCGGACTTGTGTGCATCAGCCAGGCGATGGTGGCTGGCCATTGCATATTCATCCATTTGCTGGCGGGTAATGCCAAAGTTATCGGCAATGATTTCTGCCGTTTCACCCATGTTTAAACCAACGGTATCATCAGATAATCCATGAATCAGTGCAATAACCGGTTTTAAGTGTTTGCCGCGTAACTGAGAAAGCGTTTTTACTTTCTGCCCGATGGTACGTGAGCGCATGAAATCACCTAACCAGTTCACCATAGTATGGTTATGTAATACCGGTGCATGACTCATGGATTCAGCACCGCCGGCCAGGATAAAATCGGCGTCACCGTTACGAATGTTTTTAAAGGCAGAGTCCACCGACTGCATACCTGACGCGCAATTACGTTGTACTGTCCATGCCGGTACACTTTGTGGAATACCCAGGCGTAAAGCGACTACCCGTGCGACATTGGCTTCGCGTTCACCCGGCATCATACAGCCCAGGATAACTTCATCCAGTGCCTCAAGAGGAAAGTTGTTGCGCAGTAATAATGGTTTAGCCGCAGCGACAGCAAGGTCGCCAGCCGTAAACGGACCAACTTTTCCACGTGATTTAAGTTGCGGCGTACGGCTACCATCGACAATAAAAACTTTTCGACCACATTCGTTATTCATAAATTTCTCGCTATTTATTTCGATAATTAATGGTGCGCACGGCACACCCTACAGCCTTAAACAAAAACGACCTCTATCGTAGGGTGCGCCATGCGCACCAGGGCATAAACACAATTGCCTGATTCCTGGTGCGCACGGTGCACCCTACAGCCTCCTTGATAATTGTTCCCTGCGATTTAATCGTACCTGTTTATCTCCATTACGGTGTTTCAATCTTCCAGCCGCTAAATGAAAACTCATCGACTTTAATTGCATTCTGGATAGCTTCATCTGTTTCAACTAATAAGGCATATTCACTATCAGTAATGATGTTTTTCTCTTTTGCTTCGACATACGCATCTCGATCACGACTCTGCAGACTACCCTGTTTAAATGCATCTCGTAATTTATCTTGTACCTTGTTTGTTTTAAGCACTAATTGCAGAGCGTGATCAATACGACCTGTAGAATTGTTTTTGTCCTTACTATTATATATACCTGCGCTTAGGCGGTCTAAAGTTTTACTGCTTGAAAGCGTCAGCCTGGCTACTTTATGGCCGGTGTGATCGTCAGGACGTTGATAGGGTTTTGTCAAAGGGAAAATAATAAAGTTACACAGGGAACCGATAAAGGGCAGTGGTAAATTTTTTATAATGCCTTTTAATGCCGTTTGTATATTATACAAGGCATCTTCACAGGCCCATTGGAGCAGGACAAGATCTTCTTTATTGCTGCCCTGATTTTCATAATGCTTTAACACTGCTGAAATAACATACATATTGGATAAAGCATCAGCAAGGCGACCAGAAATTTTCTCACGACGTTTTAACGAGCCGCCAAGTACACCAATACAAATATCAGCCAGCAAAGCAAAAGCCGAGCTCATTTTTACCAGCTGCTGATAATAATGCCTGGTGTCGCTATCACCTGGTGTGCTAACAAACCTGGCATAACTAATGCCAAACCAGAAACAGCGGACGACATTACTTAAAACAAAACCCATGTGTGCAAAAAAAGTTTTATCAAAATCTTTAACACCCTGTTGTTGATCTTCATTATGTACAGCCTGTACTTCTTTTAACAGGTAAGGGTGGCTGCGCATGGCACCCTGACCAAAGATAATCATGGTGCGGGTTAAAATGTTTGCACCTTCAACAGTGATGCCAACAGGTGTTAATTGATAAGCACGGCACAAATGATTGTGTGGTCCCATACAAATGCCATGGCCTCCATGTATGTCCATTGCATGATTAATCACATTACGCATACGTTCCATTACCTGTAGCTTAACGATGGCGGATATAACTGAGGGTACAGCGCCGGTATCTAACGCGACGGCGACCAGGGACCTGGAGGCATCCATTACATAGGTCTGACCTGCTATTTCAGTCAGGGCTTCTTCTACGCCTTCAAAGTAACCGATCGGGGTGTGAAATTGTTGCCGAATTCGTGAATAAGCGCCGGTATATTTAGCGGCCATTTTACCGGCCGCAGTGCCCAGTGCCGGTAATGAAATAGCGCGGCCATCGCCCAGGCATTCCATCAGCATGGCCCAGCCTTTGCCGACATAATCAACGCCACCAATAATTGAATCTAGCGGAACAAATACATCTTTGCCGCGAATCGGGCCATTCATAAACGCATGGTTGGCAGGGAAGTGGCGCTTACCTACCTCTACGCCTTCTGTATCACGTTTGATTAATGCCAGGGTTATTCCACGGTCTTCTTTTTCACTTAATAAATGCTCGGGATCATGCAGTTTAAATGCAATACCTAATATCGTTGCAACGGGCGCAAGTGTAATATAACGTTTAGCCCAGTTTAAGCGAACACCTAAAACATTCTCTTTACCTTCATAGCTACCGTAACAAACTACACCGACATCTGGCATTGCGCCAGCATCACTACCTGCATCGGGTCCGGTCAAACCAAAACAGGGGATATCAATGCCTTTGGCAAGTCTTGGCAGGTAATAGTCCTTTTGCTGTTCGGTGCCATAAGTCATTAACAGTTTTCCCGGACCTAATGAGTTTGGCACCATCACGGTGACTGCGGCAGAGCCACTGCGGCTACCAATTTTCATCACCACCTGTGAATGAAGATAAGCAGAATAATCTTTGCCGCCATACTGTTTAGGAATGATCAGGGCGAACAAACCATTGTCTTTGGCAAACTGCCAGGCTTCGGGGCTTAAGTCATAATCGACATGGGTTATCTGCCAGTCATCCAGCATGGTGCAAAATTCTTCAACAGGGCCATCTAAAAAAGCCTGTTCTTCATCAGATAATGCAGGTTTAGGCAGGTTTTGCAGAAAACTAAAATCAGGCCTGCCGCTAAACAGTTCGGCTTCCCACCAGACATCGCCGGCATCAAGTGCCTCCTGTTCAGTTTGTGAAATAGTCGGCATGATCTTTTTCATGAGCCGGTAAATAGCGCGACTGAAAAGATTAAGACGAACAGGTTTTAAATTAAGAGGAATTATGATTGCAGCAAATAGTATCCACAGTAAAGTTTTTTGAGAGGTTTCAACATCAGAAAAAATAGTTAAAGTGGCAAGTCCGGCAGCAAGCAGTAATGACCACACTAAAAGTGGTAGACGTAAATAGGCTGAAACTAAAATGATTAAAATTAAAAATCCTGTCCATATCATAACTGCACCTTTTTCATGTAGATTTTTTTAACGATTAATATAATCGTATTAATACAATGTTTTTAAAGTAGATAGACACTGAATGCTGTTTTTAGTTTACTGCTTTCTTTTCATGCTTTTTTTTATGCTTCTTTTTAGCAGAACGTTCTGTATCATCACTGCTGACATTGCCGTTGTTATCGTCATTCGTATCGACATTCGTATCAACATTCGTATCAACATTCGTATCAACATTCGTATCAACATTCGTATCAACATTAGTATCGCTGATGACATCAGCTACTTCTTCTATAGCTTTTTGTCTTATAGTATTTGCCGATTGAATAGGTGTTAACAGTTCCACTTCTTCGGGATGGGAATAAAAACAGTCGCCAATGGTATTGCAGTGAACACTGGTTCGATCCCAGGGTAATTTGCGATAGATGCCAAGTTCATCAAAATCAAGAACAGGGTACTTGATAACATCAAAATAGGGTGAATGGTCGAAGTCGCGTGGCGTTACTAATTTTGAATTATTACGGATTAGACTTAACTTACCGTCTTTATCCTGATGGATGACAGGAATAATAGGGAATCGAACTTTGGAAAAAGCTTCAGCTATCATCGTGGAACAAACCGTTTTGGTCGGTCTGCCAACGTTATGCTCAAACAGGGTTGAGCGCCAGCGCTTGGGTAAAAACCAGTAAGGGAACATGAATCGCGCAAGGTCCATAATTTGGCGAACATTGTAATCGGTACCTAACTGATTAATTGCATATTTAGTAACTGACTGGGAGTCCGCACGGGTAATGCCACGAGGTCGGCAAATGCGTAAATGTTCACCTTCATAAAATTCAATGGACGATACAATAATGCCTTTTCCCAGTACTGCTTCTATAATTAATTGTTCATCCGGACTGCAGTGACGAAATTTCTGGATATGGTCACGCAACATAGAGTCATCAATATCGTGCAGGCGACCGATGTAAAGGAAAGAATGTGTCCATATACTCTGAGTAATGGACTTGATGATTTCAGCAATATTCGAGCGGCCTTCGACCAGCACCACATCACCAGGGCGCAACTCATAACGTAAACGCTCAAAACTGGTTAAGGGCGTTTTATAATTAGGGGTCTCACAGGTAAGCCAGGCTACAAATTTGTCCCACACATAATTTTTTAATCTACCAAAACGAAACATGTAAACTCCAAAAGGGAAGTTTTGTTTGTTGCACTTTTAAGAAGCGTTATTAAAACCGGATAAGCATTCCTTCATACCTGAGTTTAGTTCAAATATGTCAGATCTGATGTAAATTAAGACCGAATAAGCGGTTACCGGTTCACGAATTTATAATTCCTGATTTTCCTACTGTGCTCATTTAATGGCTTTGTCTTTAGCCGTTATAAGTATTAACAATTTTTAGTGCTTTATCCATCACTTTTGTCTCAGTATAAAAATGTGGAGAAAAACGAATACCCTCACCTCTATACGCGCAAATAACATTGTTATTCTGTAGATGCTGATAAAGTTTCAGGTTATCAACGTTCAATTTTTGAAAAGTGACAATGCCGGCGTATTTGCCCGTCGCTGTTGGGCTTACAATGTTTATATTGGCAAACGAGGCTAACTGAGTTAATAGATAATCGGCATTTTTTATTACTCTGGACTGAATGTTGATTATGCCAATTTCCAATATCATGCCAAGTGATGCATTAAGTGCGGTTATGCCCATCATATTAGGACTACCGCTTTCAAAACGTTGTGCGCCAGTAGCGATTTTTTTCTCTAGTGGCAGCTTATTATTTTGCGTCGAAAAATCAAATGCGTCTTTTAGCATATGCCAGCCAAATTGAGTCAGTTGCAACTGATCCTGAATCTCCTTACGACAGTAAAACAGTGCTGTGCCTTCTGGTCCACACATCCATTTATGTCCATCAGCGACCACAAAATCGGCCAAACAGGCCTGTGCATCAAAAACAATGGCGCCCAGTGATTGAATGGCATCAACACAAAACAGGACATTCTGCTGTTTACAGGCCTTACCGATAATAGTTAAATCCAGTACCAGGCCGCGCGCAAACTGCACCGAACTGCAACTTAATAGACGCGTGTGCTCATCCATAGCATTAATCAGGGCAAGTTCAGGTTCATCAACATCCTGTACCGGCACTAATCGAACATCAACTCCCTGGGTTTCCAGCGCCTGCCACACAACTTTATTGGACGGGAATTCTTCAGCAGGAATAACGATATTGTCGCCAGCATTAAAACGTAGTCCCTGTGCAATAAGCGATAAACCTTCTGATGTGTTTTTTAACAGGGCAATTTCATCCGTTGCATGCGCGTTAATCAGCCTGGCCAGCCTCTGTTTTAACTGTAACTCGGTTTTTAACCAGCAATCATAGCGCTGCGAACCGATCGAAGCATTTTCCTGTGCAAAGTTTATGACGGCGTCACGAGTCACAACCGGCCAGGGTGCGACTGCAGCATGGTTGAGGTGAACTATTTTGTGGTCAAGCTGGAAATAGTATTTCATAGGTAACAATGTATCATGAAATAACACCGAGTGAGATAATGTTATAAGATAAAATAGGTTAGCCAATGTGAATTTGAGAAAAAACTTATGGGTATCGAAATAGAACGTAAATTTCTAATAAAAAATGACAACTGGAAATCATTAGTGACAGAAACGCATAGGATAAAACAAGGTTATTTACAAAGTGGGCTGGAGACTTCACAAAAATCATCGGTACGGATTCGCATCAGCAATAAGCAGGCGAACATAAATATTAAAAGTGTTGACCTCTGCATGGTACGTCAGGAATTTGAATACGAGATACCGCTGCATGACGCTGAGCAAATGTTGAACACACTATGCGGTGATGTAATCATCGAGAAAACACGTCACTATGTACCTTATGCAACTCATTTGTGGGAGGTCGACGTGTTTGAAGGCGCTAATGCGGGATTGCAGATGGCCGAAATTGAACTTGGCAGTGTTGACGAATCGTTTGAAAAGCCGGATTGGATCGGTGATGAAGTAACTGAAGATAGGAGATTTTATAATATTTATCTGCTAAAGTCTCCTTACAGGATATGGCATAAATGAATCTTTGTTAAAATT
>RCNF010000127.1_pt1 | contig 42884 bp, 40 predicted proteins | sample 2041311 | NCBI WGS metagenome assembly RCNF01 (sample SAMN09708228, study PRJNA481090) | Marine sediment metagenome, whole genome shotgun sequencing project. | biome: marine sediment; feature: ocean; material: sediment; isolation source: Sewage treatment plant 2 marine sediment (STP2) ...
GCTGTATTATAATGCCGCAAGGGCCAACGGGTACGACTTCTACCAGTCATCGGCATTCTCCTTTGTCGGGGCATGGGTCTGGGAATATACCGGTGAACGGCACCATCCCGCATACAATGACTGGGTCAACACTGCCGTGGGCGGCATAACGGTCGGCGAGGCTCTCTGGCGCCTCTCCGATATGGTCGTAGACAATCAGGCGAGAGGCTCGGGAAGAACGTGGCGCGAACTGGGCGGATTTGCCATCAACCCGCTGCGCGGCGTGAACAGGCTGATCACCGGCGAGGCGTTCGCCGTCCACCAGAATGCGCCGGGAAGGATCCCTGAGTACTTCGGCGGCCGCTTCAACCTGGGCCTGAGGATGCTGGGCGACGTGGAAGGGTGGAAATCAACCAGCTCGAAGATGTTCATCGCCATGAACATGGCATACGGCACCAAGCTCGGAACGGTCGGCGGAAAGCCGTTCGACTACTTTGATTTCAATTTTCAGCTCAATTTCAACAACAAGCCGCACGGACTTGGCTTGTTTAATATCAACGCGCTGCTCTACGGATGGGACATGGGCGAGACGGAGTCAAAGGCATCGCAGTTCAACGCGAACATGCACATCACCTACGTTGACAACGAGGTGTACACCTACGGGGGGCAGAGCCTGTCAGCATCGTACCTCTCTCACTTCGGCGTCGGGAAAAAACTCGAATCCCAACTTGAGTGTAGCCTCGAAGGAATCATCCTGGGAGCTTCGAAATCGGACTACTTCAACCTCTCGAACAGGGAATACGACTACGGCCCGGGAGTAGGCCTCTGGCTCGATTACAAGCTTATGGCGGGAAGCAGAACGGCATTCAGAGCTTTCTACAGGGGTTCGTGGATCCACTCGATCAACGGGACAGTCGCTGATCATCTCGACAACTTCGTCGGGGTAAGGACCGACTTCACACTCAAAAAATGGTTCAGGCTCGGCGTTGATTATGTAGTCTACTTCTCGCAGCGCTACTACAGGGATTACCCTGACGTCTGGGCGAGGAATCCCCAGGCCCAGATCTACTTTACCTGGTCGTTCGACTGATCTGATCGGTCCTTATGAACACTCCTGACCGCATTAGAGCCGTTGCAACCTTTGCAGCCCTTTTGATGCTGATCCCTCTTTCAGTCTCCATGTCAGCTCCGAAAGAAGACGGAGACTTCTTCCCCCCTCCTCCCCTCAATCATGTCACCTTCTGGGGCCATGCCTGCTGCTATATCGATGTAGAAGGATTCGGGATCGTCACCGACCCGGTCTTTACCGGCAGGTATATCTTCAGGCGCAGGAAGATACCGGTACCTCCTCTTCAGTCGAGGGCAGGCACACGGCTTATACTCATATCGCACGCTCACATGGACCATCTGCATCCTGAATCGATAGAGATGTTCCCCGACTCCGCGATCGTGCTCTGCCCGTGGACAGTCTCCGGATATATGGTCGAGGCAGGCAGGGATTTCAGGATCATGCGTCCCGGTGACAAATACGAATATCCGCACGGCACGATCGTCGCCGTCCCGGCGGACCATCCCGGCAAGAGATACGCCCTTAGAAACGGTGGTGAGGACGACGCGATCGGGTTCGTCATAACGACGCCTCACGGCACCGTCTACTACAGCGGCGACACGGGGTATTTCGACGGGATCGTCGATATCGGTACGGCCTGGAGTCCTGATATCGCGATTTTGAACATCACGCCTCATCTCTCCGGCGGAGATGCCGTCAGGGCCGCATGGGCCACGCGCGCGGAAGTGGTGATACCAGTCCATTTCGGCGCCTATGACTATATCCTCTTCGGCCCTCTGAAGAGCCCGCGGGGATATGACGATATCAGGGAAATGATCAGCGAGCAGGTAGTGCTGCTGCAGCCGGGGGAGAGTCTTTCACTGGAGAAAGAAGTACGGAAAGCGGCGAATCAGAATCTGAACCCGCGCCTCGAGTAGTAGGGATTGAGGTGGCTGCCCTGCATGTAGTTCAGCTGAACGACCACACTGTTGCTCGGCCGCCATGTGACGTTGAAGTTCGGGATCATCACCTGGTAGCTGTTCATCCCGTCACCGCCCATCATGTATGACCCCACTCCCACATCCCAGTTCAGCGTGACGGAGTTTCCGAGCTTGTAGCTGAAATGCCCCATGTAATAACCCATCCCGACGTCGCCGAAGCCTTTCGAGGAAGCGTACGAGAACCCGACCGAACTGCGAAAGTTCAGTCCCGGGATCCTGAGAAACCCGGCCTCGCTGTTGACGGGGTTGAGATAGTCGTCAAACACGCTCCGTTCCTCTGGAACAGTAGTCGTCTCCTGCTGCGCAAAGGATGGGACCGGCGCGATCATCAGGATCATCAGGGCGGATATGAAAGCTGTCTTTTTCATCACGGTGCTCACTGGCCGGACTGATCGAGCAGTTCCCTGATCTTCTCCTTGAGCGGAGTAAGATCGACTGACTTGACGATGTAGGCGTCCGCGGCCCATGTCTGGAAGTTATCCTTGTAGTCGGAATAAGCCGAATTGATTATTACGGGCAGGTCCTTGCGTCGATCCACGATCTCGATGAGGGCGTCGATGCCGCTCTCATCGCCGAGTTTCATGTCGAGGATCATCAGGTCAGGTGATTCCTTCTCTACCGATTCGAGCGCCTCGGCGACCGTGCTGGCGGAGACAGTCTCGTACCCCTCTCCCTCGAGCTCTTCGCTGTAGAGTTTCCTTACGTTGATCTCGTCGTCTACTATGAGGATCTTTGCCATCGGTTCCCCCAAATAAAAAACCGCGATTCAGCCGAATCCCGGTTATATCATCGTTAAAGATTGTACAACGGTCAAGTTCTTTTGTTCCAGCTTCCGTGGCGGCGATCAGCCTGAATGGACCTTTATGTCCAGTACGACCTTCAACGGGACCTCGCTGCGTATCTCCTCTTCGGTGAGCTCTATCGGGACCGTCACCATCTTGGCCGGACGTCCCTCGTTCTGCTCGGCCGAAACCGGCGCCTCATCGACAGCGGCCTCTGGCTTCTCTTCAGCGAACTTCACGAAAGGATCGTTTATGAATTCCTTTTTTTTCTCTTCCTCCTCTACAACCTCCGCCTTCTCCTCTACGACCTCTTCCGTTTCCTCCGCCGCTTCTTCCTTCTGAGCCACGGCGACACTTGCTTCAGCCTCCACCTCTTCCTCCGCCTTGCCGCCATTATCTCCGAGCTCGACCATGTGCCCGTACTCCTCGTACCCTTCTCTCTCCATACCGAGGTCCTCGGCCGATTCCGGAGAGATCGCACCCTCGGTCAGCACGTGATCTACAAACTCAGAGACAGACTCGTGCTCCTCTTCTCTCTCCTCTGCGTAACCTGAAGTCTCGCTCTTGCCTGCCTCTGAGTCAATCCCACTTGAAGCACCCTGCGCGACGACCTCTCCATCGACAGTGCCGCTGTCCGATGTGACGCCCGCGCCGGTTGCTTTTCCGGTATCCTTCTGATTCAGTTCTGCCCTGAGCTGCTTGAAGACCAGCTTCGCTATTCCTTCGAATGTCTCGTATACACCCTTGCCCTCGGAAGCCACCGCCTCGAACGACGGGGTCTTCCAGGTATTGAGCTCCTTGTCGAGCATCTCTTTGCTCATACATCCCGGGATATCCCTCTTGTTGAACTGCATGACCCATGGAGTGGTGGAAAGAGACATGCCTATCTCATTGAGGTTCTCCTCGAGGTTGCCGAGGCTCTCCCTGTCTTCATCCAGGCTGCCGGGAGACGAATCGGCGACGAAAACGAGCGCGTCAACGCCCTTGAGAACGAGTTTTCGCGTCGCGTTGTAGTAGACCTGGCCGGGAACTGTATAGAGCAGGAACCTCACCTTGAGGCCGGCCAGTTCACCGACTTCGATCGGAAGGAAATCGAAGAAGAGCGTCCTGTCGGTACGCGTCTTCATCGAGACCATCTTGCCCTTGTTCTCACGCGGAAGCTTCGAATACATGTATTCGAGGTTGGTAGTCTTCCCGCTGAGTCCGGGGCCGTAATATACGACTTTTATGTTAACTTCTCCGCCGGCGTAATTGTAAACAGCCATTATGAGCCACTCCTTGTAATAAGCCGGGGCGGGCTCCCGTCCTGCTCTCCTGGTGCTTAAGACAAGGAAGCAGAATCCGGAGCAGGCCAAACGTCACTAGAGCTAGGGTGTTCACTTCATGATTCGATGGGGAAGCGCCAACCCCGGCAAATGAACGGAATCGCAAGGAGCGTGCCACAGAATATTTGTCAGTTGTAATTTTAACCCGTTGAATATTTGAAGTTTAGCTTTGACGGAGAATGGCCGCAAAAACGCCTTCCCTCGAAAATGAGAGAAGGCGCTGTAAACTGCAAGTTACATTATTTGCTGCAGAGGGGAGGTTCTATCCCTTCTTCAGATGATCATCAGTCCTGACATTCAGCTCCGTCGCAACTGTACCTCAGTGAAGTCGTGGCACCGTCGGAAACGGTGATCTGATCCGTCCAGCAGAAATATGTGTCGCCCAGCAAAGCGTTGCCGCGCAGGTAAAGTTCATACGTTCCAGGAGCGAGCGCAAAGAAGGAGACTTCCTCTGAAGAGGCCATACCCTGATATTCGCCCTCTACAAACACCCATACTCCGAATGTGAGACATTCCGAGAAATTTAATTGGATTCCCGTGGGTGCGACTTCCTGGCTGTCGTCTGAACATCCTGTCAGCAGCACCGGCATAAGAGCCAGTATTAAAAGAACGGCACCGAGCTGCCTCATCTGAACCTCCCTTTACAGTACTTATGAGGAATACAGGGCGTATAGAGACCCCATCCTGAGAGGAATTTAACAAATGATATGCGGTGCGACAAGTGAAAAACAGGCAGCTTGTTATGAACGCGACAGTTTCGATCCGCACCAGGGGCAGAAATTGTACTTGTCGCTGACCGAGTGCCCGCACCCACACTGTCTGCTCTGGACCTCGTCTTCCTCCTCCTCGGAGGATATAGAGCTGAAGCAGCAGTCCTTGAGCTGGTCGTAGAGTTCCTGAGCCTTGGGCAGGACGAACTCGTATTCCTTTCCCGAGCACACGATAATGCGGGGATGGAGGTCTCCGCCTTCGATGCGGACATCATCCACAGTAGCGAGATCTATGGAAACACCCCTCATCCCGAACGAGGAATCGAGGTGTGATACCTGGAAATTGAGCCTGCAGTCGGTCATTTCCAGAACGCCCCGGGCTGCAATGAGCCTGCTAACGTAGTATATCGCTTTTTGCATGAACAATGTCGTTTCCGTGCAGACCTGCAATGTTTTACCTCCGTCAATCCTCCGTCAATGTGACATGCCGGGATATTGCCAGAACTGTGCCATTTCAAATGCTTGACAGTTTGCCGACAGCAGGAATATCCTCGTTGGCGTTGTGAAAATGAAGGGAACCACAGTATTCAGGGTTACGGCGGCGATCCTGGACAGCCTCCCCGGACGTCTAAGAAGCATCGCTGCCGACTTTTCGGCGATAGGCTCATACTGCCTCTCCCCGGAAAAGAGGCGGAATGTGCACTGCAACCTCGCCGTCGTCGGTGCGCCCAGCTCCGGGGGAAAGGTCTACGGAATCTTCAGGAACCATTCGATTAACCTGATAGAGATGTTCGCCTCCTCGCGATGGGACGTCGACAAGATAATAGAACGCGTCGATTTCCCGACAAGACATATCCTCGATGAGGCTCTCGCCGCTGGAAAGGGAGTGATCCTCGCGACCGCCCACCTGGGCAACTGGGAACTTCCCGCCCTTTTTCTCGCATCGCTCGGATATCCCCTGAGTGTCGTGGCCGGAGAACAGATGAACTCCCTGCTCAGCGACTCGGTAAAACGGGCCAAGGAGAAAAAAGGGATAGCAGTCATAGGCCCCGGACAATCATACAGAAAACTGTACCGCATCCTGCAGAATGGAGGCATCATCGCGCTGCTGCTCGATGGAGACGTATTCAAGGGAGGAGTGCCGGTCGACCTTTTCGGAAGGCAGGTCAGCCTTCCGCGCGGCGCGGCGAGGCTCGCGATGAGCACCGGCGCCCCCGTGCTCGGCACCTGCTGCAGGAGACTCGATGACGACAGGTCCCAGTTGAATATGGAGACAATCCTGGCTCCAGGGGAGGCGGCACGTGCCGGTGAGAGCGGAGCCCTGCATGCGATATACTCCGCGATAGAGGGGTATATCCGCAGCAACTCTGACCAGTGGTGCATATTCAGGAGATTCTGGGAGGAGACGACGTGAAGATAGGTATAGTCACACAATCATACTACCCCAAGCCCGGCGGAGTCACCGAGGTCGTCCACTATACGGCGACGGAACTGAGGCGGCTCGGACATGACGTCACCATCATCACGACGCGATATGACGGAAGGCGGAGAAAAGAGCCAGGGGTGATCAGGATCGGAAGGAACGTCCTCTTCCCGGCGAACGGGGCATGGACGAATGTCACGGTGGGCTGGAGGCTGCGCAGGAAGCTCGAGGAGATATTCCGCAGGGAGAAGTTCGACATCATCCAGACCCACTGCCCTCTCGTTCCGACCCTTCCTGCACTGACGATATTCTCTGATCGTTCCGGGGCGAGACTCGTTGGGACTTTCCACGCCGCCGCGGAGAAGAACTATATCTACGCGCTGCTGCGCCCCCTGGTCGAATGGGGAGCCCAGCATCTCGATCACAGGATCGCCGTCTCCGAGCCGTGCAGGGATTTTTTGTCGAAATACTTCCCCGGAGAATACGAGATCATACCGAACGGCATAGACTCGAGCAGGTTTCATCCGGGAATAGAACCTGTCGAGGGACTGAGGGACGGCAAGCTCAACATACTCTTCGTCGGAAGGATGGACAGGCGCAAGGGCCTTCCCAACCTCTTCAAGGCCCTCCCCCTGATACAGAGGTCCATCCCCAGACTGGTAAGGCTCATCCTGGTAGGAGAAGGAAGCCTCAGGCGAAAGGTGATGCCGCGTCCCATAAACCTCGGCGGAGCCGAGATCATGGCTGTCGGACGGGTCGATGCAGAGCTTCTCCCGAGATACTATGCCTCAGCCGATATCTTCTGCGCACCGGCTACCGGGAGGGAAAGCTTCGGGATCGTGCTTCTCGAGGCGATGTCCGCCGGCATCCCCCTTGTCGCCTCGGATATCCCCGGATTCCGCAGGGTCATAACCAGCGGACAGGACGGGCTGCTCGTCGCCCCCGGCTCGCCCGAGGAGATAGCGGACGCCGTAGTGAGGATCGCTTCTGATCCGGCGATGGCGGCGAGGATGATCGCCGCCGGACGCGAGAAGGCCCTCTCGTACGACTGGAGAGCGGTCACCGGCAGGCTCGAGGAGAGTTTCCGCAGGGTACTCGAAGAGGAACCGGTTCCTGCATCGCAGCCGCTGGAACAGGTGGAGGCCTGATGAGGCGCACCGCCTCCATGGCAATATCAGGCGGGCTTTTCACGGCGTTCTGGGCCGCCCAGGCAGTCTCCCTCTTCGGAGACAGGCTCAATAATTTCTCCCTCGTCGCCCTCGTCAACCGCTTCTCGGACGATCCCTCCTTCCAGCTCTCCGGTATCTACGCCGCGATGTACCTCCCCGTCTTTCTTCTCGCTCCCGCAGCCGGGGTGATCGTCGACAGGCTGAGCAAGAGATGGGTGCTGGCGGCAACCGACCTGGCGAGGGGCCTCCTTGTATTCCTGATACCGGTCGCTTTTTCTTCTACAGGGAGTTTCATCCCCGTCATGGCCGTCGTATTCATCATCTCCACGGGAAACCTTCTCTTCCTCCCGGCCAAATCGGCCCTCCTCCCCGAGATCGTGCATCCGGACAAGCTCGTGAAGGTCAACTCGATCCTCTGGATCGCGGGGATTGTCGGAGTCATCGGCGGCTTTCTCGGCGGGGGCATAATCTTCGACTACTTCTCGTGGGAATCGGCTTTCTATCTCGACGGCGCGACCTATCTCTTCTCCGCGCTGCTGTTAACCCTCATCGCACTGAGGCTGCCCCGCCTCACATCGGGGATTGGCGCCGGACCGTCTGACGATGCGGCCCCCCGCAAGGGATTCTGGCGCTCGGCAGCGGAGGGCCTGGCCGAGATCCGCGGGAACCGGTCGCTTTCAGCTCCACTCGGGGTGCAGGCGCTGATCTTTTTCGGCGCGGGCGGATTCTCCGTCCTCGCCGTGGTATTCGTCAAGGGAGTCTCTGAAGCGGGTAGTTCGATGGGGCTCGCCGCCGCGGGTCTTTCCGCCGGCGCGGGAATGGCCGCTGGATCGGTCCTCGCTCACCGGCTCGGCCGGAAAACTGAAAAGAAGACGGAAAGCGTCCTTTTCCTCCTCTTCGCCCCCGCGGCTGCGGCCGTAGCCTTCTCATCCTCACTTGTACTGATATGTGCCGGCATGTTCGCAGCTGGTTTTGCAGCTACTCCTCTCTTCGTGATCTCGGAGTCCCAACTCCAGGCGCGGATCCCTGCCCCTCTTCGCGGAAGGGTATTCTCCCTGAGAGAGGTCCTTACAAGGAGCCTTTTCCTCGCTTCATCGTTTTTAATGAGTTTTCTCGGCCGAATAGCCGGTAAAGGGGTCATACTGGTCCTGCTTGGCCTTTTTCTTGCAATCTGCGGATTGATCCGGGTCTTTTTATCTGAGCCGGAACAGACAGATAACGACAAATACTGACGGGAGCAGCAATGGAGATCACCGAGAAGATCCTGAGGGAAGTCTTTCACCGCCTTGTAAATCAGGAGCCGGAAGACGATGTTGTCAACGGCGTCATCAACGGGATGATGGAGAAGTTCCAGGATACCTTCGATCTCGATACGGTCCAGCGGCAGAACACTTTTCGTGCGATCATCTGCTCGATGTTCGTGCACGGCTGGGGCATCGGCATGCATCCTTTCAACAATCCCGACAGAAACCTCGACGAGAGGCCGATAGAGGTCCGCGTCAGCAAGGATATCCTCATCCCGATGGAGAACATCAAGGCTCTCCGCTATGTCAAGAAGGACGAGGACGGCCGCGTGAAGAAGGTCCTCTTCGAGCCGGATCAGAACGAACGCATCCGCGGGCAGATAGACAATCTCCTCGACAAGATCGCTACGGAAAAATGGGGAGAGAAGTAAAACGGCGGGGAATCGTCAGTCGTTGAGCTTCTCGAGCTCTATCAGTCTTCCGCCCTCTTTGAATTCAACGGAATCCATCAGTTCCTTGAGCAGGTAGATCCCTCTGCCGGATCCCTTGTAGATATTCTCCTGCTCCCTGGGATCGGAGACCTCGTCGGGAATGAAACCGTCCCCCTGGTCCTCGATCTGGATCCTTATCCGGCGGTTGCTGATATAGATGCGCACGCGCACCTTGAGGTTCTCGTCCGATTTGTTACCGTGGACTATCGCATTGCTGAGAGCCTCATCCATGACCATTGGCAGATTGACGCGGCTCTCCTCCGGCGGAAAACCGAACTCGGCCGACAGGAACGATATGAGGCGGTTGACCCCGAGGATGCGCGAGAGCTTGCTCGGCACGACGAAGTTCAGGCTCACGTCGCCCTCCCTGATCAGCTCGTTATTGCGGGGAAAGGGTATCCCGCGGTCCGTTCCATGGCGCATGACGCCCTGGACATCGGCCCTGCTGAACGGAGGAGTGATTATCCCGTCGACGCCCATTGAGATATAGGTAAGGTAGGCCCTCTCATCGCACTCTCCCGTAACGATATAGAGCGGTGATTCTATCATCGTAAGGCGCAGCTGCCTTGTCTTGGCGGGATCGAGCTTTCCGGAGGGAAGAAACAGAAGAAGGTTGGCGCAGCCGCCATTCGCTGACTGCAGCCCCTTGAAGAAACTGGGAAATGTCTTATATACCTTTACCTCGACATCCTCCGAAAGGCGTGCCTCGGTTAAGAACTGATCATACAGCGCAGGCTGCAGATTAAGGATATACAACGAAAAATTATTCACATCCGCCCGGGTATTGTCAGAATATCTGTTGCCCGTCGGCGAGTATATTGTTCAGGGCTGTCCTGAAATACTCACTCGATTCGCTTACTTCGGAACCGATCTTCGCCTTGTAGGCCTCCCAGGCCTTCTTGATCTCGGGACCCAGCACGGTCATCAGGTCACCGCCGGCGAGGCCGCGATCCCTCTTCTCCTGATTGTAGACGAGGATGTCGCTTACGAAGACACGCGCGAGCCTCTTGGCCCTCTCGCGCTTCTTCTTCATCTCGGGCGTCTCATCCACCGTTTCTTCGACAGCGGGCTGCGCGATGGCAGCCGCTTCGTTACCCATGATCTCGACCTCGGTCTCCATTACGACCTGTTCGGGCTCGGTCATAACGGCAGCTCTGTGCTGCTCAGGAGCGTTCCAGCCTCCCGATGGAGCCTCGGCCTGGGGAACGCCTGTAGCGTATTCGTTGGTCGCGATCTGGATATCGGGGTCGATAGCCGCCGCTGGCGGGGTTAGTCTCCATACGAACCGGCACTTAGGGCACCTGACCCTGATTCCCGCTGTGGGTACCTTCTCTTCCCCGAGCATGTATTTTGTCTGGCATCCGTCACAGGTGACGATCATTTGGACTAATCCTCCATCCCTCGTACCGAGCGGGCCTTAAAATGATCCGTCAGAGTCCGAGTTCCTTCGATATCGACCTCATCGCGACGAGTGATATCTCCAGAAAATCGTGCAGATCAAGACCCAGCTCGCTACAACTTGCAATCGCCTCACGGTTTGCGCCTGCGGCAAACCTCTTTTCCTTGAAACGCTTCCCGACGAATTTGGCGTCTGTTTCCGCCACTTTCTTCGAGGGGTGCATCAGGACTGATGCAACAATCAAGCCAGTAACGGGATCGGCTGCGTATATCGCCCTGTCCATCTCCGTGTCCCGTCCCGCCTTATCGCAGTGGGCGAGAATCGCGTGCCGCACCTCTTCCGGAAGGTCGACATCCTCGAGCAGATCCATCGTCACGCATCCGTGTTTATCGGGATCCTCGAACGTTTGCTCATAATCCAGGTCGTGAAGGAGACCGGCCATTCCCCAGACTTCAGGATCGCCTCCGTAACGCGGTGCCAATCCGCGCATTATGGCCTCCACGGCAAGTACGTGCTTGACCAGGTTCTTCTTCGTGAGATGCTCGTTTACCATATCCATCGCTTCTTCGCGCTTTATCAAACCATCTCCTCTCCCGTGGCGGGCGATCTGTCAGCCGATATCGGCCAGTTCCATCCTGCCCCTATAATACCGCCGGAAATAATCCGCAACAACCATGTTTTCAGGAGATTCAAGCCTGGGGTCCGCAGAAAGCAGGTTTCCGCTCTCCTCCCATGAGGCCTGGACAAGATCATTGTCGCTCAAGGGATTTATCAGTCTGAACGATGGATAGCCGGACTGCCGCGTCCCCCAGACCTCGCCCGGCCCGCGGATCTCGAGATCGATCTCCGCCACCCTGAAGCCGTCGACCGTTCCGGCAAAGAGTTCAAGGCGCTCGCGTGCCTTTCCGGCAGTATCTTCATCGATGAGGAGGTAACAACTCCCGTCCGACCCGCCTCTTCCGATCCTCCCGCGCAGCTGGTGGAGCTGTGCGAGGCCGAACCGCTCAGGATGGTTGATCAGCAGGACCGAAGCGTTGGGGATATCGACACCGACCTCTATCACGGTCGTCGTGACGAGTCCGAGGATCTCTCCACTGCGGAACATCGATATGGCACGCATCTTCTCCTCAAAACTCATCCTGCCGTGGAGGAGTCCCAGCGGATAGCCGGAGAACTCCTCGGCCGAGAGCCGTTCGAACTCCTCGGTCGCCGCCTTGAGCTCCATGCTTTCGCTTTCCTCGACGAGAGGATATAAAATAAATGCCTGCCTCCCCTCCTTCATCTCGGCGCGTAACGATTCATAGACCTGCTCAGCCTCCGCGGAGGGCACCAGCTCTGTCCGCACCCGGCGTTCCCCGAAGGGAAGCTCGTCGATGATGGAAAGGTCGAGGTCGCCGTATACCGTCTGGGCGAGGCTCCTCGGGATAGGCGTCGCGGTCATGACGAGAAAATGCGGAAGGATGTCCCCCGAGCCGAGTGTCGCTCTCTGCCTCACACCGAACCGGTGCTGCTCATCTATTACCGCCAGCCCCAGCTGCCTGAACGATATCGATTCCTGTATCAGGGCGTGTGTTCCGACGACCAGGTCCAGCTCTCCCGATGCAAGGCGTTTCTGGATATCCTTTTTTTCCTTCTGTTTCATCGAGCCGAGCAGCAGGGCATGTGTTACATCGAGTCCTTCGAGATATTTCTCCATCTTCATCGAGTGCTGCTGGGCGAGGATCTCGGTCGGAGCCATCATAGCTGCCTGATGACCCGCGCCGACGGCGAGAAGCATCGAGGCGAGTCCGACGACCGTCTTTCCGGACCCGACATCGCCCTGGATAAGCCTCGAGAGCCCCTTCTCGCTCTCGACATCGGCCCGGATCTCCTTCAGGACCCTCTTCTGGGCCCCCGTCAATGAGAATGGAAGGTTCTCGAGAAACGAACGCGCAAGCAGGTGGGGCTCCCGGATCTCCGGCCTCGTCTTCCCCTCGCGCACGAGGATCCTTCTCTCCCTGATAAGCAGGTGCAGAAAAAAGACCTCCTCGAACTTCAGCCTTCTGACAGCCTCTTCACGACTCGCTTCATCGTCCGGATAGTGTATCTGAGAGAGCGCATCCTCCCTGCCTGAGAGCCCCATCCCCGATACGATCTTCGCGGGGAGGTTTTCCGGTATCTGTCCGGCGGCACGTTCAAGTGCACCCTTTACTATCCTTCGCATCATCCTCTGCGAAATACCTGCTGTCAGCGGATAGACCGGTACGATCCTGCCAGCATTGAGGAGCTGATCGTCCTCTCCTCCGCCGATGATCTCCCACTCGGCCCCGGCCATCTGTTTTTTATCCCTGTAAAGCCTGACCTGGCCGCTGGCGACGACAGACGAACCCTTGCGGAAATATTTCTCCAGGTAGGGCTGGTTGAAAAATACGAGCTGTAGCGCGCCGGTGCCGTCATCAATCGCGACGGTGAACATACTTCTGCTCCGGCCTAGCCTCCTTGAATGGGCGGCGAGGACCTCGCCGCTGACGGTCACAGTGTCGCCGGGAGCGGCCTTTCCTATCGGAACGATACCGCTCCTGTCATAATATCCTCTGGGATAATGCCTTATCAGGTCATCGACAGTCTCTATGCCGAGCTTCGACAGTACTTTCTGCCGCGAAGGGCCGACTCCCTTGATGTATTGGCTGCTCATCCCCAGGATGTTTTCTTCTGTCTTTCCATTCTCCATAAATCGCTTGCTTTCGAGGGGTTTATCCTCTACATTATACACTCGCTTACACGAAGCGGAGGAGTATCATGAGTAGAGTCTGCACAATATGCGGGAAAAAGCCGATGACGGGACACAACGTCAGCCATGCACATAACCTTACGAAGCGCCGCTGGCTGCCGAATCTTCAGAAGATCCGTGTCGAAATTGACGGCAAAACGAAAAAGACCTACGTCTGCACTCAGTGCATAAAGGGCGGAGCGGCCAAAAAAGTGATCTAGTGCCTTGACGCCCCTCGACGCCGGTCTCTTTTCAATCGATATCAACTGGCCGGGAAATCCACTTTCCCGGCCAGTTATTGTTTTGATTGCCGAATCGCTCATCTTACCGGATTCCTCTGCCTATCCTCCGATATTCCAGGACATACCGAAATTGACGCTCCAGTAGTACACAGTCTCCTCGGCGTATGTAGCCCATACATTCGGCTCCACGAAGAGCATCGCCTCGTTGTTCTCTCCCCTGAGGAATGCCATACCGATCCCGAGTGAGTTACAGGCAGCGTTCTTCTGGCCGAGTGCCCACTCATCCCTGAAATCCCCCTCGAAGTTCATGTATCCAACGCGGAGGGTAGCGTAAGGCCTGTATTTTGAATCCTTCATGAAGTAATAGGCGACAGCGAACTCTACAGGAGCCGTAGCGCCGTTGACCTTCACCCCGTCAGAGACTTCCTTCTCACCGAGGTTGTGGTATGAGAACATCCCGTCGATCAGCCAGCTGTCAGTTATCCAGTAACCGACTCCGAACCCGATACCCCAGCCGGTGCTGGAGACGTCGGCCAGATCGCCGGTCGGCACTACTACGCTGAGGGGTACTGACAGCCAGTATTTCCCCTTCATTTCGGCCGAGACACCTGTGGCACAGGCTGACACCAGTACCAGAACGATCGTAAGGACTATCGCTTTTCTCATTTCTTCTCCTTCCAGGTTCCGGTGGGTAGTCTTTTTTAATTGTCCCGGTATTATATACATCAAGGGGAAATCGCTCAACAGATTTTGATGGGATCAGATGACCGCCGCCCGGTAGCGCCTCAAAAGAGCTTCCCTGCCGCCGTCTCCAAAGACTCTCTCCCAGGGCAGGACCTCCTCGAGCCCTCTCTCCACGTGGATCGAATCGGGATCGATGCCTTCATCCTTCAGGGCTTTCTTCCACGAGGTCCTTCCCCCCGCTGCCCTGACAGCGGCCCTGCCGACCGCCTCATCCCCGAGCGCGATCCTCGCCTGGTTCATCGAGGACCTCTGTCCCTTGACAGAGATGCCGACTCCCGCTTTCCGGCAGGACGTTTCCATCGCCGCGATCGACGATTTCAGATCCCCGCGCCCCGGCATAGCCATGAACTGCAGCGGTGTGCGGGGTTTAGGAACGAGCACGTTGAGATTGACCTCGACCCGCGCTCCCTTCGCCGCTTCGGCAAAAGCCGCGAGAAAACTGCCGGTCTCCGCGAAGGTGCCGTCATTTTCACCGGGCAGGCCCGCGAGCATGTAGAGGGTAAAGCGTGAGACACCTGCGTCCCTGAGGTATCGCGCCGCATCGAGAAACACCTCGTCGGGTATATTCTTGCCGAGCCTTGCCCGCATATTTTCGCTCCCCGATTCAGGCGCGAGACTGACACTTCTTATACCAACCCTTGATATCGCTCCCGCCTTGTCCCTGTCAATATCGACTGCCCGCAGCGAACTGAGCCCTACTCCGCGGCCGCGTCTGGCGACCGCTTCCATCATATCGACAAAATCGGGGTGAGCCGCCGCTGCAGTGCTTATAAGGCCGACCTTGAAATCCTCTTCTCCTGTCGAGTCAAGGATCGATTCGAACCTCTCCAGCGGCATTGTCCTGAAAGGCCTGTAGACGGAAGTCGCCATGCAGAAGGCGCACGCTCCAGGGCACCCTCTCGATATCTCAACAAGGAGCATCTCCGGAAATACCGTCTCGGGCGTGATGATCACTGAATGCTGGAAGAGTTGCGGGTCGACCGGAGGAGCTGGTAATGCTTTCTCCCTGTATCCGGGGAGTATCAGGCCGTCTACGGCGGAGAGTTTTTCAGCGAGGGACTCGATGTCCCGGCCATATTCAGTTATCGAATCTATGACGGGGGGCAGGATCTTCTCCCCTTCCCCCGCAGCGAGAATATCGGCGATCGGAAAGAACGGAACCGGATTTGAAGAGACAACGGGACCGCCTGCGATCACTAGAGGGCCGCCGGTCCTCTTCTCGCGAAGCGGTTCGATCCCCAGCGAGATCAGCATCTTCACGAGGTTGAGCAGGTCCTCCTCGTACGATACGGTGAAAAAGACAGCCTCAGCTGTCCCCTTCATGGACGCATCACCGAGGAAGTGCCGCTCGACCCTGAAATCGCCGCTTCCGGCGAGTGATGAATATATAAAGTGGAATCCCAGATTCGACATCCCGGTATTGTAGCTGTTCGGGTATGCAGCGATCACCAGGGGCGCTCCCGAACGGGGCCGGGGATAAGTCTGCAGGAATTTTTCGCCTGTGTACTTCCGAGGTCCGGTCACGACTGGAGATCCAGCGGTCCGCGTCCGACCAGGTTGCGGGCCAGTACATTCTCAGGCTCTATCTCGAGTAGCTTTTCGAGCAGTTTCTCCGCCTCCTCCTCTTGGCCCTTCTTGCGAAGGGTCAGAGCGAGGGAGATCACTGCCTCGCCATATTCGGAATTGACGTCGAGACTCCTGCGGTAAAGGGCCTCGGCCTCGTCAAGATCGCCGCGGAAGTACTTGATGTCACCCATGATCTTGTATACGTCGGCGAAGTCCTCGCCGTTCTTGCCCAGCACCTCCTCCGCTCCGGAGTAATCCTCCTTGCGGACAAGCAGGACGGCAAGCTTCTCGCGCGCCCTGAGAAATGACGGGTTGATCTCGAGAGACCTCCTGAACAGTTCTTCCGCATCGGTAAACCGGCTCATCCTCAAATAGACCTCGCCGAGAAAATAGAGGACGTCGGCGCTCTCGCCTCCCGCTTCGAGGACTTCCTTGAGAACGACCATAGCCTCCTCGAGGTTTCCCTCCTTTAGATAGACGAGCGCCAGGTTGATATTCGCGGCGCCCGGCCTCTCTATCTCGGGGATCCCCGCGGACAGGTATTCCACGGCGTCCTTCTTCTCGCCCAGAGCATAAAGCAACAGACCGTAATAGTATCGGGCCTTCGGATAGCCGGGGGAAAGCTCGAGGGCCCGGTCAAGTACTACGCGTGCCTTTTTCAATTCGCCGAGATAGAAGAATGTCGAACCGAGGTAACACTGCAGGTCAGCGTATCCCGGTTTCTCGAGGACGGCCCGCTTGAAGTGGGGCAGCGCTTCGCTGTAGAGCTTCTCATCGAGATAAGAGACTCCCAGGTAGAAGCGGGCCTCCGTATATTGCTCGTTGATCCTTAGTGATTCAAGAAGCTGGGCCCTGGCCTGTTCGTGGTCCCCATGCCGCAGCATGGAAAGTCCGAGTTTGAACCTGACGTCGGCGTAGTCGGGATGAAGCCCTGTCGCCTCGTTGAACAGTTCGATTGCCCTCTCGTAATGACCGGTATTATACGACTCCACACCCTCCCGCATCAGGGAATCGAAATCAGTATCGGTATACATGATCTCCCTGAGACTGGCCAGCGGGGGGATCTCGGTCGCCCTTCCAGCGATGTGGTCACTGAGGAACTTGCTTATCGGTCCGGGGTTGTCAGCTCCAAGATCGAGCGCGCGTTTGAATACAGTGTCCGCGTCTTCCTTTCTGCCTTTCTCGTGCAGTACGATCCCGAGGAAACAGACAGCTTCAAAATAGCTCTCGTTGAGACTGATCGCCCTGCCGAGCATCTCGAGTGCCTCGTCGAGTTCTCCGCGTTGATGGTGGATCACACCCATGCGGTAATAGAGGTCGGGATAGGTCGGGTTCTCCTTGACCGCAATCGAAAAATGCTCGAACGCCTTCTCCAGATCGCCTTCGTGAAAACGGGCCGTTCCGAGATGCACATGTGATTCGGCGGCATAGAACATACCGAGGGCATAGGTCGGGTCGCCCGGACCGAGGGTCTCGATAGCTTTCTCGAGCGCCTCGACGGCCTCCTCGTACCTGCCTTCATTGAAGAACCTGATACCGAGCTCGTACTCGGGATTCTTCTCCACTCCGAATATTCTTCCCCAGAACGACAAATCGCCCTCCCGCTTGAGACCTTATCAGTCGAGCTGCTTGCGCAGGAACGTCGGTATGTCGAGGTCGAGGTTAATCTCGTTCGCCAGATTCGTAACACCTGACGCCACGAGATTAACTTCGGACTTCTCGGCGACCGGCGTATAAACCGGTTCACATGATGTGAACACAGCTGATTCGACCGTTACGGGCTCCATTATCGGAGCGGCCGTCATCGGTTCCGCTACGGGCCTGGCAACAGGCTGCGCGACCGGCTCGGGAGCACGGTTCCTGGTCTGGAAGTCAGGATAGATCTCACGCTCGGAATACTCGAATCCAGTCGCGATGACGGTTACGTGCATAGCGTCGGTGTCCTCACTGCTCACCACGGCTCCGAAGATCACGTTCGCGTCCTCTCCGGCCGCCTCGCTGATTATCGCGGTGGCCTTCGAGACCTCGTGAAGCGACATCTTGGCGTCACCGGTGATATTTACCAGTACTCCCTTTGCGCCGCGTATCGAAACGTCGTCGAGAAGAGGACTGCTCAGCGCCATGCGCGCCGATTCTTCCGCCCTGTTCTCACCCTCGGCGACGCCGGTGCCCATAAGTGCATCACCCATACCGCTCATGATAGAACGGACATCGGCGAAGTCAAGGTTTATGAGCCCGGGGATCATGATCAGATCGGAGATACCCTTCGTCGCGTGGTGAAGGATACCGTCCGCCTGGGCGAACGCCTCCGACAGCGGCGTGTCAGGGCCGACGATCGAGAGGAGCCTGTCGTTCTGGATCACGATCAGAGTATCTACTTCCCTCTTGAGTTCCTCGAGTCCGGCGAGAGCGGAGGCCTCCCTGCGCTTACCCTCGAAGGTGAAGGGCCTCGTGATGATACCAACGGTCAGCGCGCCGAGTTCACGGGCCATGCGGGCCACTGTAGGACTCGCACCCGTTCCCGTGCCGCCGCCCATACCGGCCGTGACGAATACCATGTCCGAGCCATCGATCGTCTCCCGGATCAGATCCAGGTCCTCCTCGATAGCCTTTCTTCCTACGTCGGGATTGCCTCCCGAACCGAGTCCCTTTGTGAGTCTGCCGCCGATCTGGATCTTCTTATGCGCCTGAGAAAGCTCCAGCACCTGTGCATCAGTGTTCACGGCGATAAACTCGACACCCTGCAGCCCCGCTGCGATCATCCGGTTTACGGCGTTGCCTCCGGCCCCGCCGACGCCGATGACCTTCAGAGCGGCCAGCTCGCCGAAGTCATCGAATTCAAACCTCATGTCCTGCCCCCTTTTCATGTTAGAACATACTCGCAAGTCTTTTCAGATTCCCTAACATCATTCCGAAGCGTCCGCGGCCCCGGATCAGCTGTTCTTCCCGCTCCATCCGGTCCTTCTCGAAGAGAAGAAGACCGACAGCGGCACTCCAGCTCTCATTCGATACGATCTCCGAGAGACCGCTCAGCCCATGCGGCCGTCCTGTTCTGACGGGCCTGTCGAATACCTGCTGAGCGACCCCCTCGAGTCCTTCTATCTTGGATCCGCCTCCCGTCAGGACGACAGTACTGCCGGCCGCGAGGAAATGCGGATCGTTCGAGACCACCGACTTGATCATGCTGAAGATCTCTTCGCATCTCGGTTCCATGATCGCGGCGATTATCTGCCTTCTTATCTCCCCTTCACCACTGCCCGCTCCCGGTACACTTACTACCTCGTCCTCCGCAGCCATCGATGCCAGCGCGAGCCCCCAGCGCAGCTTTACCTCTTCAGCCGTGCCCTTCGGAATCCTCAGGCCGACAGCGAGGTCGTTCGTCACGTTGTCTCCGCCCGCAGCGAGCACTCCGCTCGAACGGATGCTCCCGCCTCCGTATAGGGCGAAGGAACTGACACATGCTCCCATATCTATCAGCAGGCAACCGGCATCTGTCTCTTCCTCCAGGAGTACGGCGTGGGCCGCCGCTATCGGATTGAAGACCACGTTGACGACATCGAACCCGGCCTTCTCTATGACCTTCACCGTGTTCTCTATATGGACGGCCTGCACCGAGACGAGATGTATCTCCGTCCCCAGTCTCGAAGCTGTCATCCCTACCGGGTCACTGATACCCTTGTGCGCGTCGACGACATAGTCCTGCGGAATCGTATGCAGGATCTCCATCTCGGAAGGCAGGGTGATATTGCATGCGGTCCTGTTGACGTGTTCGACGTCGGCATCGGTAATCTCCCTTCGCTCCCTCGGAATGGAGATCATGCCTGTGCTGTTAAAGCTCCTGATATGGGGAGCGCTCATGCCGGCGCACATGCAGTCGATCTCGACACCAGCCATGCGGGCAGCGTGATCAGCGGTCTCGCGGACACACTCCGCGGCCTCTTCCATGTCGATGACGGCGCCTTTCCTGATCCCGGATGAGGGGCGTGAAGAGGCGCCGATGATCCTGAATGCGCCTCCTGACATGATCTCACCAACGAGAACGGAGGTCCTCTCAGAACCAAGATCGATGCTTACTATGAATTCCGGTAACATGCCGGATCGTTCACCTCCCGCGCGGCGGGGATCACCGCACAATAACCTGTTTGTCAAACCTTAGATCTATCAGACCAGGCAGGCTTCCCTGCTCGCGCAGCGAGGGGAAGACCGCCCTGAATTTCCTTATTCTCTCCTCAAACCCCTCTTTGCCCACCCTTACGAGTGTGCCGGAATCCATCCACACCAGAACGACTTCTTCGCCGTCCATATTGATCTCCGAAAGCTGCTCGGCCGGCGAAAAGCCGAACTCCTTGAGAAGGTCGAGTACCTTAAGTGCCCTGCCTACCCGCTCCACCCCCGAATCCTCCAGCATATCCTTGCTCTTCAGGCCCGTTATGACAGGAAGATCGATATCCATCGACTTGCCCGCTGCCGGGATGATGACGCCTTCAGCGTCGACCTCGGCCATCTTGTCCAGGTTGATAAGGGCAACTGGCTCGCGCTCGCGCAGGTAACAGTCGAGCTTGTGCGGAAGCCTGCGCCGGAAGGTCACGGAACCGACCGACGGGTTACTCTTGAGCATCTCCCTTATCTCTGACAGCGAGATCGTGAATACGTTTGCGCCGACCCATCCCTCGGTCTTTTTGCTGAGCGCGTCAAGCGGCAGGTTCCTGCTGCCGTGGACCCTGATCTCGTGAACATCGAAGAATCCCGTGAGGAAGACCGTGTAGAGCAGAGCTGCGAGCGCCAGGGCCGATCCGGCGGGAAGCAGCCAGACACGCTTGCTTATCCGCTGTTTCTCTTTCTGGCGCCTGGCCATCGGCGGCGGCACTTTTCTGGTTCTTCTCATCTTCATCGGTTTCCTCTGATCCTTTCGAGAAGTTCGTCGCCAGTCTTCCAGATATCGCCCGCTCCGAGCGTGAGTACTACATCTCCCTCTGTGACCGTCGATTCGAGAGCATCGAGCAGGTCCGAACGAGACGGCAGATATACCGCTTTTTTCGCCCCGCCCCGAAGGACGGCCCTGTATATAAGATCTCCCGTGATACCCGGTATCGGAGTCTCGCCGGCAGCGTAGATATCCGTGATAAAAACGAGGTCGGCAGCGAGAAGGCACCTGTCGAAATTCTCATGCAGGTCCCTGGTCCTGGTGAACCTGTGCGGCTGGAAGACCGCCACTACGCGCCTGTCGAGGCTCCGTCTCGCGGTCTCGACAGCGGCCTTTATCTCGGTAGGGTGATGGCCGTAATCGTCTATGACCAGTACCCCATCTTCTTCACCCCTGGTCTCGAATCTCCGCCCGACTCCCTCGAAATTCTCGAGCGCCCGCCTCACCGCATCGATCTCGATACCGAGTTCGAGCGCGAGTGCGCAGACCGCTATCGCGTTGGCGACATTGTGCCTGCCGGGGAGGGTCAGTTTTAAGGTCCCGTAATCCCTGCCGCCGGCATTAAGGCTGAAGACCGATCCCGTTTCATCTTCCTCTATCACTTCTCCTCTGACCTCGGCGATGGAATCGAATCCGTATGTGATTATCTTTCTGTCTATCCGCGGCATAATCGCCCTTACATTCGCGTTATCCACGCAGCATATGACCACACCGTGGAAAGGCACCCTGTTGGCGAAGGTGACGAAGGCCTCGTGTATCTCCTTCAGCCCACCATAAAAGTCGAGGTGCTCCGCGTCGATATTCGTTATTACCGCGATCGAAGGGGTCAGCCTCACGAAATTCCCGTCGCTCTCATCGACCTCGGCCACAAGATACTGTCCCCGCCCGAGCATCGCGTTCGCGTCGAGACTCTTTACTTTTCCCCCGACGACTACGGTCGGATCGAGGCCTGCCTCCTGGAGGACCACCGCGGCGAGAGAGGTCGTCGTCGTCTTGCCGTGAGCCCCCGCGATAGCGATTCCCGTCCTGATCCGCATCAGTTCTCCGAGCATGTCTGATCTCGGAAGGAGAGGAATTCCGGCATCCGCCGCAGCCCTCAGCTCAGGGTTGTCCGGTCCGATCGCCGAAGAGACTACAACGATGTCGGCGCCGCCCACGTTCCCGGCGCTGTGGCCGATCGATATCACGGCCCCGATAGAAGCGAGATTATCCGTGATAGCGGACTGTTCCGCGTCCGATCCGCTGACCTCGAACCCGAGATTTATCAGTACCTCGGCGATACCGCTCATCCCTATGCCGCCGATCCCGACGAAGTGGACGTGCCTGGCCTTGCCGAGCATCTCGCTGCCGGTCATACCGCCTCACCCCCCACCAGTTTTTCCATATCATCGGCGATCACGGCCGCTGCACGGAGTCCCTGCCACGGGGCGAGTGTGCCGCGCATCCGGTCGATCGTTCCGGGATCGTCGATCACCGGGTCGAGCATCGCCGAAAGCGAGTCCGTATCGAGTTTCGAGTCCTCTATCATCAGGGCCCCTCCTGCCTCGACGAGCACCGAAGCGTTGTGGGTCTGATGATCGTCCGCGCAATGAGGGTAAGGCACGAGTACCGACGGGACCCCCGCCGCGGCCAGCTCGGAGACGCTGAGCGCTCCGGCCCTGGCCAGCGCGACGTCTGCCGCCGCGTATGCCCTGCCGATATCCTCTATGTAGGGAGAGACGAAGACCCTGCCGTCCGCTCCGGCAAGCAGGTCGCGTATCTCTTCATAACCGTTTGTTCCGGTCTGTACGATCGCCTGGATATCGGTCCGTCTGAGCAGATATCCCGCTGCCGCCCTGCTCAGCGTCATCGCACCCTGGCTCCCGCCGAAGACAAGCAGGACTCGTCCATCTTCTGAAAGCCCGAAGTCAGCCCTCGCTCCCATGTCGGGACCCGGCTTTATCGCGCCGCGAAGTGGATTTCCGGTCACCATGACAGGAGCGTTCTTCCTGAAGTGCCCCCTGGCCCTCTCGAACCCGAGGTAAAGTCTCTTCGCCATCGGAGCGAGCGTCCTGTTCGCGAGACCCGGTATTGAATTCTGTTCCTGGATCACGATTTTCTTTCTCATCAGCCAGGCGGCCGAAACGGCTGCAACGCTGGCGTATCCGCCGGAACCGAAGACGAGGTCCGGCTTGAATCTGCTGATTATTCTCATCGACTGACTGATACCCGCTGTCAGTATCGCTCCGGTGACCGCCTTACCGGCGAGCCCTTTCCCGCGCGCTCCGCGCGAAGAAATGAGCTCGAATCCGTATTCCGTTTCAGGGATGACGCGGGATTCGATCCCCCGGCTCGTACCGACAAAGATCGCCTCGAATCCGGCGTCCCTGGACGAAAGTTCCTCTGCCACTGCAAGAGCGGGATAGAGATGGCCTCCTGTGCCTCCTCCGGCGAATACCACTCTCATCACCGTTTCCTTCCGCCGGCGGCCCGCGGTACCGTGGCCCGTCTTGCGTAATCCGAGTTTCTCATGCTCCTCGTCCTGCCTCGTCCCGCAGTCTGTTCCGGATCCCGTCCCTGGGTCGATATATTGAGCAGTATCCCTATCGCAGCCATCGACGAGACAAGCGACGAGCCGCCGTAACTTACGAAAGGCAGGGGCAGCCCGGCAGTCGGCAGGAGCCCTGTCGTCATGGCCATATTGATAAGCGCCGTCGCGAAGATCGTAAGCCCTATTCCGAGGGCGAGGAACCTGCCGAACTCGTTCGGGGCCCTCCTCGATATCCTCAGCGCACGCCTGAAGATCAGCCCGAAAAGGAACAGCACCACTGCGGTGCCGATAAAACCGAACTCCTCGCCGATGATCGAATAGATGAAATCTGTGTGCGCGTCCGGCAGGAACATGTATTTCTGATGCCCCCTGCCGGGACCGCATCCGAAGATGAATCCAGATCCGAAAGCGATCATCGACTGCTTCGTCTGCCAGCCGATACCGGTGTCGAATGCTTCCGGATTAAACAGGACCGTCATCCGCTGCTGGATGCGTTCCATGCGGTAAAGGAACGGCGCGGATGCGATAACCATGGACGCGGCGAAAGTGCCGAGGTGCCTGATCCTGCACCCTCCCACGAAAAGGAGGGTCATCGTCAGTACGGTAAGCAGGACCGCGTTACTGATATTCGGCTGCAGCCCGACCATCACGGCCATCGCTACGGAAGCTCCGATCAGCGGGAGAAAACCTTTCTCCAGGTCGGCGAGTTTCTTCTTACCCTCCGCCAGCCGTGCGGCGAGGAAGACCACGAGTGAGTACTTCGCCACTTCGACGGGCTGTATTGTGAACACAAAGACATTGAGCCACCTGTTGGCGCCCCGGGCGCTCCGGCCCCAGACGAATATCGACGCGAGCATCAGCAGCGCTCCGGCCAGGATCCAGAAATTGAACCGTCTGTATATCCCGTAAGGCACCTTCATGAATATGTAGAGACAGAGCAGGCCGAGAGCGACTCTGATCGCATGCTTCTGGAAGAAGAAGAACGGCGAGGAGAACTGCTCGCTGGCGATCACTCTGCTCGCCGAAAAGACCATTACGAGTCCAAGAGCGACGAGGGTTATCACCGCGCAGAAGAGTTTGAGATCGTATGCCGGCTTTTTCTTCATCTATTCGGTGCCACCTGTCTTCTTTACCAGTTCCGCCACACTGTCCCTGAATACCCTGCCCCTGTGTTCGAAATTATCGTACATGTCGAAACTGGCGCATGCGGGAGACAGGACGACGAGCCATCCCTCCTCCGCCATACCTGCCGCCATGGCGACAGCCTCCTCCATCGAACCGGCCCGGCTGCAGGGGAACTTCTCCCCCGCCGAGTTCTCTATCAGTTCGGCCGCTTCTCCCAACGTGACGATCGAACGGACGATGCCGTCCAGTTCGAAGAACTTCGAAAAATCCCCGCCCTTGTCATGGCCTCCGGCGATCAGCACGACCGGCGAATCGAGGCCCTTGAGCGACTTTACCGCCGCCTCCACGTTGGTCGCCTTCGAATCGTTGAAGTACGACACCCCGTTCGATTCGGCGATGAGCTCCATCCGGTGAGGCAGTCCAGGGAATGAGGCCAGCGCCCTCCTGCACGAATCGGCGGTGACCCCGAACGGGGTGACGGCCGCGATCGCTGCCAGGGCGTTCTCTATATTATGGATCCCGACGACCTTTATCTCTCCGCGGTCGCATATGATCTCCTCTGTACCATCAGCGCTCTCCCTGATAAGAAACTCCCCGTCGAGATAGACTCCTCCGGGAACCCTGCCCGATGAGGAAAAGGGGATCACTACAGCATCGGTCTTCTCGGCAAGTTTCACGCAGAGCGGATCATCGGCGTTGTAGAAGAAATAATCGTCGGGCGCGACGTTATCGAGCAGCCTCTCCTTGGCACTGTAATAATCCTCCAGCGCTTCGTACCTGTCGAGGTGATCGGGCGTCAGGTTGAGTATTCCTGCGCAGGCCGGGTGGAACCTGTCGATCGTCTCGAGCTGGAAAGAGCTGACCTCGATGACATTGAATCCTTTTTCTCCGATATCCAGGGCGACAGAACTGAACGGTGTTCCGGTGTTGCCGGCGACAACCGTTTCCCTGCCGTCCTCGACCAGCATTTCTCCGATCATCTCGACCGTGGTCGACTTGCCGTTCGTGCCGGTGACCGCGATGACGGGAGCTGTTGCGAACCTGAACGCCAGTTCGAGTTCCCCGATGACGGCGGTCCCGCGCTCGGCGGCAGCCGCGAAAAGAGGATGATCGTCAGGTACTCCCGGGCTTATTACTATCTCGTCTATATCGTCGAGGATCTCCTCGCGGAAATGGCCCAGGTGAGTCTCTATCGCTGTCAGGTCGGGGGGAAGATCGACACTTTCATTCTCGTCGGCTCCGCACACCCTGGCGCCCGCTCCGAGAAGGAGACGCGCAGCGGCAAAGCCGCTCCTGGCGAGCCCGAAAATCAGGATATGTCTGTCTTTGTACTCTTCCATATTCTTCCGCGGGCGGGCCGGAACCATGCCTTCCGGCCATCCCAATCTAGCGCAGCTTCAAGGTGCTCATGCCCAGCAGGAGAAGCAGCGCGGCCACGATCCAGAATCTCACAACGATCTGACTCTCCGACCATCCCTTCAATTCGAAGTGGTGGTGCAGAGGAGCCATCCTGAAAATCCTTTTCCCTCGCAGGCGGAACGAAGCGACCTGCAGTATCACCGATATCGTCTCAGCGACGAAGACGCCGCCTATAATCAGGAGAAGAAGCTCCGACTTCAGCAGCACAGCTACCGTACCGAGTGCGCCTCCGAGCGCGAGCGATCCGGTATCGCCCATGAATACCCGGGCGGGGTGCGTATTGAACCAGAGGAACCCGAGCGCCGCCCCCACGACCGACATACAGTAGATGGTGAGTTCTCCGGCCCCCGGCAGGTGGAATATCTGGAGATAGTCTGCGAAGACCGCGTTACCGCTGAGGTACGCTATAAGCCCGAAGGCGAGGAAACAGAAGGCCGATATGCCTGTCGCCAGGCCGTCAAGGCCGTCGGTAAGGTTAACCGCGTTGGATGTCCCGGTGATGATCACCATCACGAGAGGGATGTAGAAGATCCCCCATTCTATGTACAGGTCCTTGAAGAAAGGAACGATCGTCCTCGTGCCGTCGGGTGACATCGGGTTGAGATAGAGGTAAATACCGAGCGCGAGGCCGAATACAAGCTGGCCGATCAGCTTGTACCTGCCGACCAGTCCCTTGTCCCTTTTCTTGATGACGCTGAGATAATCATCGATGAATCCGATCGCTCCGGTCCAGACCGTGACGACGAGGGCCAGCTGGATGTAAGGATTGTTCAGGTCTGCCCAGAGAAGAGTCGGGATGACGATGGCGCATATTATAAGCATGCCGCCCATCGAGGGGGTCCCTGTCTTCTCGTTGTGCCTTTCGGGAACATCCTCCCGGACCTTGCCGACCTGGAGGGACGCGAGCCACCTGATCATCCTCGGCCCGAATACAAAACATATGATGAGGGCCGTCACGGTGGCATACGCCGAACGGAACGTGATATATCGGAATACGTTGAATCCGAAGAAGTAGTCCCTGAGCGGATAGAGGAGGTGATACAGCATCAGCCGGCCCTCCTTCGTTCCACTTCGCGCTTCTTCTCGACCTCTTTTATCACTGTCTCCATCTTCATGCCGCGGGAGCCTTTTACGAGCACTCCGTCACCTTCGGCCAGGAGCCCGTCGAGGTAGGCGGCAAGGTTGACCGCGTCGAGGAAATGACTGATGATCCCCGGCGCCCTGCGCTGAACGGCCGCTGACCTGTTGAGCTCTACAGTCTCGGCTCCAAGGGTGATTATCCCGTCCACTCCCGCCTTGCCGCAGAATGAGCCCGCTTCCTCGTGGAGTTCACGGGCCGTTTTTCCAAGCTCGAGCATGTCGCCGAGCACGAGCCAGCGGCTCCCTTCGAAAGGCATCTCCATGAAGGCGCTGACGGCGGCGCGGAGCGACGCGGGATTGGAGTTGTACGTCTCGTCGATAAAGGTTATTCCGGCCACGTCGAATACGACGCCGCGGCCGTCGAAGGCTTCAGCTTCGGCGATGGCCGCCGCTGTCTCCGGGGCCGAAATCTCCAGCAGCCCGGCAACAGCGGCGGCAGCTCCTGCGTTGAGAAGATGATGCTTCCCAAACCGCCGAATCTCCATTTCCTGTCCTCCGACCGAGAAGGTGTATCCGCCGCCTTCCCTGATCTCGATATCCTCTATCCTGACCGTAGCTTTATCAGTGATCCCGAACGCCACTACAGGCGCCCTGGTCTTTTCTTTTAGAAAATCAAAGAACTCGTCATCCGCCGGAAGAACAGCGGCGCCATTCTCAGCTAGTGACTGGACCAGTTCCGCTTTCGCTCCCGCGACACCCTTCAGTGTTCCGAAGAACTCAAGGTGGCTCGGCCCTATGTTCGTCACCACTCCGATGTCGGGACGCGCTATCTCGCACAGCCTCGCTATCTCGCCCTTGTGATTCGCCCCCATCTCTGTCACGAGTACTTCGGTCCCTTCCGGCATCGACAGTATCGTCAGGGGCACCCCGATATGGTTGTTGAGGTTCCCTGTCGTCGCGTGCACCGAATACTTCCCGGACAGCACCGCAGCTGTCATCTCCTTGACGGTAGTCTTTCCGCTGCTGCCTGTTATCGCCACTACCCTGGGGCTGACCCTGTCCCTCCATGCCGAGGCAAGAGCCTGAAGACCCCCGAGCGTATCCTTTACCTCGAACACGGGAATTCCGGGAGAGGCTTCCCTCGCGGCTCCGCCCGTGCCCGTCTCGACGAGAAGCGCGGCGGCTCCGCCGGACACCGCTTCGGCGATAAAGTCATGGCCGTCGCCACTTTCACTCTTCAGTGCGACAAACAGCTTCCCGGCCGTACCGGTACGCGAATCGGTCGTCACTCCGTCGACGACCGCATCTTCCTGTTTTTCAACCCTGAAGCCCGCTGCTTCGAGAGCCCCCGCTATCCAACCGCTGTCGACTCTGATGTCAACCCTCCATACAGGCCGAGACCCTGTCTCATCTGCGGCTCGCTTCTCCAGCGAGCGCTTTCTCCGCTTCTTCTATATCACTGAAGTGGATGCTGCCATGGGCGAGGACCTGATAATCCTCGTGACCTTTTCCGGCAAGCACCACCATGTCGCCTTCTACCGCCGACCCGATCGCTCTTCTTATCGCCTCGCCCCTGTCCGATATGACCTCGAGAGCGGTATCGCTTTCTGACATCCCCTCGAGGATGTCGCGGATGATAGTGTCGGGATCCTCCGACCTGGGATTATCGCTGGTCACATAGACCATATCGCTCAACTCGGCTGCCGCTTTTCCCATCATCGGCCTCTTGCCCGTGTCCCGGTCGCCGCCCGCTCCGAATACCGTGACGAGCCTTGACGGGGAGAGTTCGCGACAGAACTGAAGGAGCTTCTCCAGGGCGTCCGGTGTGTGAGCGTAGTCCACTATCACAGTCGGCCCCCCGTCCGAGCACACCAGGTGAAACCTGCCCGGTATCTCGTCAATAGATGAAAGGCCCTCCTCTATCGCTTCCCTGCCCGCGCCGGCGACATGGGCGGCAGCCGCCGCGCCAAGCGCGTTGAGGGCGGAGAATCTGCCGAGGAGCTGCAGTTTCACTGGAAGATCGAATCCGGATGCCGATATCCTGAAACTCGTTCCCGAGAGGTCGGCCGCGAGATCGACGCATCTGAACTCGGCTTCCTCCGAGGTGCCGAACGAGATCTTCGGTCCGGTGAATCTCTCTCCGACCTTCGCGACGTTCCCGTCATCGATGTTGTAGAGGAGAGTCCCCTGCTCCTTGGTTCTCCCCGGCGCGGAGAGCGAGCGGACGAACTTCTCTTTTGCCTCTATATAGTTATCGAGGTTCCCGTGGTAGTCCATGTGGTCCCTCGAGATGTTCGTAAAGACTCCGATGTCGAATTCGAGGCCGCCTGTCCTGCCCTGCGCGGCAGCGTGCGAGCTGACTTCCATTACGACGGTCCTGCAGCCGCGATCGACGAAAGAGGCGATTATCCTGTTCAATTCCGAAGAAGAGGGTGTCGTGTTGGTCGCGGCGCTGAGATCCCCCCCCGCTCCGAATCCTACAGTTCCTATGATCCCCGTCGGTCCGTGCGACCTCTGCAGGATTGACTGGAGGATAAAAGCTGTCGAGGTCTTCCCGTTCGTACCGGTGACTCCGATGAGCATCACCTTTGACGAAGGGTCTTCGAAATAAACGCGGGCGAGCGACGCCTCAGCCGCCGAGCAGTTATCAACGACTACAACGGGAATGTCTGCTTCGACCGGATTCTCGACGACTAGCGCCGCAGCACCCGCATTTTCCGCCTGACCTGTATAATCGTGACCGTCCGCCTCATGGCCCCTGACCGCCACGAACAATTCTCCTTCTTTTATCGACCTTGAGTCGGTCGATATTCCGTTTATCTCTACATCGCTCCACTGATGGCGCGATTTCACGTCAATATCCCTGAGCAGTTCCGAAAACCTCACCTTGCAGCCCCTCCAGCGAGAGCAAGACCGCTGCCCTCTCTCTTCAACGCTGTAGTGCACCTTATCGAGACAGTGCTTCCTCTCGACACCTTTCTCCCCGGAGAAGGATCCTGCCGCAGGACCGTTCCCGAACCGGCGATCCTGCTCCTGAGGCCCGACTCGATAAGCATGCGCCTCGCCTGCCTGATCGAAAGTCCCCTGAGGTCCGGCACCGTCACTCCGTTTTTCTTTCTGTCGCTGTCAGATATGAAAGAGAGCGTTATCTTCCCGCCCTTTTTTACCAGTGTTCCGGGCCCGGGTATCTGTGAGTAGACTTCTCCCTCGTCCTTCGAGTAATCGATCGTCAGGTCACAGTCGGCGGCGAGCTGGTGGGCCTCGGCGCACCTGAGCCTGAAGAAACTCGGTACGGTGATCATGTCTCCCTCCGGACGCGACGGATCGAGTGTCACGTCGGCATCTGGAGTCAGCAGGTCCGAGGCGAGATTGATACCCTCTACTATCTCGCTGAAAACGACGGCCGAGGAGAGGCCTCCATAGTGCCATGAGTAATCGGGCTCGTTGAGGATGACCATGCAGACGAATCTCGGCTCATCTGAGGGAGCGAACCCGGCAAAACTCGCGAGCCATGTGTCCGCGAGGTATCCCGAACCGTCGGCCACCTGGGCCGTCCCGGTCTTTCCGGCAGTATCGATTCCCTTGACGGAAGCTTTTGTCCCGGTGCCGTCTACGACCACGTCGCGGCAGAACTCCCTGAGAGTCTTTGCCGTACGGGGAGAGATCACGCGCCGCACCCTGACAGGCTCGAATCCCTTTACCAGTTCCCCTTCGGAATCCCTCACTTCCCGTGTGATCCGCGGTACCATAAGTTCTCCACCGTTAGCGACCGCGCAGTAGGCCATCGCCATCTGCAGCACGGTCACCCCGATCTCCTGTCCTATCGCCATGCTTGGAAGCGACCTTGCCGACCACTCTTCAGGCTTGCGGAGTTTCCCGGCCGATTCAGCGGGCAGATCGATCCCTGTCCTGCTGCCGAATCCGAACCTGAGGAGGAACGAGTAGAACTCCTCCCTGTCGGTGTCCATCACGGCCTTGATCGTGCAGATGTTGCTCGATTTCTTGAACGTCTCCTTGTAGGTCAGCCATCCGAACTCGTGGTCATCTCTGAAGGTCCCGAACGGGAAATCAGCTTCACCATGCTCGCCAAAGAAGACGTCGTACGGATCGACCTCGCCCTTCTCGAGGAGGTAGGCGCTCGTTATCAGCTTGAATGTCGAGCCGGGCTCGTAGCTGCAGCCCGTCGAGTAGAGGCCCTTGCCGCTCTCCTTCTTTCCCACTTTCACGCCGTTCTTCTCCGCCAGCGCGTATATCTCACCCGTCCACGGGTCTACAACGACGGCTGCGCCCGATGCTGCACCATATCTCGAAACGGCCTGTTCGAGCTCGAAATCGACTATTGCCTGGATCCTTGAGTCGATCGTGAGATAGAGATCGTGGCCGTTTTCCGGTTTTCGACCGGGCGCATCCGCACGTCGGTATAATCTGTCATTCGCATCCCTGCAGAACAGTTTCCATCCATCGGTACCCCTGAGATAGTCATCGAACGAGCGTTCGATGCCGCCGGTTCCAGCGCCTTCCGCGTTGACGGAACCGAGAAGCAGGGGAGTCATACAGTGGAACGGATTGATCCGTTCGGGGTCGGGATCGAGCCTGACCCCTGACATCGATGAAAGCAGTTCAACCTGTTTGCAGGAGAGCGAGACCTTCCTGGCGATCCGAATATAGGTTGCTTCCGGGTTTTGGAGACGGCGGAAATGCGACCCATTAGACAAGGCGGCGTCGTAGAGAACCTTGAGCAAATCGTCATCGTCAGGAAGGTCCCGGGGGGTGACGCCAAGAACGTAAGTCCTGTGGGTAACGGCCAGTGGAAGACCGTTACGATCGAAGATGCCGCCCCGCCGGGCGGACTCAGTGACCTGCTTGATCCACTGGTCCCGGCCATCTTCGGTAAATTCTTCATGATCTATAAGCTGAACGTGGACTATCCGGAGGAAGATCGCACAGACAGCAGCAAGCGCCAGTATCTTGACCGTATTTATCCGCCAGTCTGTGAAACGCGATCTCATCTGCTCTCCGGAACTCCGATCGGGGTGGAGGGGAGGCTTCCCGCTCCGCCCCTGAGGGCCCAACGTGCTCTGTCATCTTCCGTCATCTCTCCAGGCTCGCAGTAGGCGACCCTGTGTATCTGATCCGGCGATCCCGGCTCCATCCCCGCCGCCTCGGCGAGGGGGATGATCCGTTCGGCCGAGGCCAGCTCGTTCATGCGCGACATAAGGCAGATCTTTTTGTCTTCCAGCGTCTGCCGCAGTCTAGTCCCTTCCTCGATACTCTTCGATATCCCGTCGAGGTGAACGTGGAGCGAGATATAAAGGAGTACGAGACTGGAGAAGAAGCCCAGTATGATCAGGAAGTTGAACGGACCCATCTTTCCTTCCAGGGCCTTCTTCACCATCATCGAAAGATGATTTATATATTTATGTCCTGTATTCATCCCGCATCCTCTCCTTGTCCGGCGCCTGTCAGGCAAGCCGTTCAGCGGCACGAAGCCTGCCGCTCCGCGCCCTTGGATTATCTGATATCTCTTCTTCGCCCGGAACTACGGGACGCCTGGTAAGGATCATCAGCCGGGGTTCCTTCCCGCAGACGCATTCCGGGAAATCGGATGGGCATGTACAGCCCTTCTCTTCTGTCTGAAAAAATCTTTTTACTATCCTGTCTTCGAGAGAGTGATAGCTTATCAGCACGAGCCTTCCGCCGGGCGAGCAGAGCTCGAGAGCGGCGGGAAGAAATGACCTGAGCGCGTCGAGTTCGCCGTTCGCCCAGATCCTCAGGGCCTGAAAGACCCTTGCCAGCGTCGAGATCGTATCTTTTGCCGGCGCCACCCTCTCTATCGCCGCCCTGAGGCGCGATGTCCGTTCGATCCGTCCTTCGGACCTCTCCCTGACGATCTCCCGGGCGATCGCGCGGCTTCTGCGTTCTTCGCCATATTCGTAGATTATGTTCGCGATCTTTTCCTGGTCGGCCGTAGCGAGAAGCTTGGCGACATCCCCGTCGCCGGGCCCCATCGCCATATCAAGGGGGCCGTCGGAGAGATAACTGAATCCGCGGTCGCCGTCCGCTATCTGAAGCGACGACAGTCCCAGGTCGAGAAGCACTCCCTCGCACTTCCCGCCGGCCAGGTGATCCGATATCGCGGAGAAATTGCCCTGAACGAGCTTGACGCGGCTTCCGAACTTCCCGAGCCTTTCGGACGCGATCTCGAGCGCCCTGGGGTCGCGGTCGATCCCGACCAGCTCGACCCCTTCACCGCCTGCAGAGAGAATCGCCTCGGCGTGCCCGCCCATCCCTACCGTTCCGTCGATGTATTTCCCTTCCCTACCTGTCATCAGATACCTCACTACCTCATCGACCAGGACAGGCGTATGTATCACCTGCCGTCCACCTCCAGCGGGGTGTTCGCCGCCTCCTGCCGTCCGGCGGCGTACACTGCCAGCTTCCCTCTCTCGACCTTCAGATACCTGAAAGCCTTCCTCCAGTCCGAAAAAACGGGGGTCATCTTCGTTTTGCTTACGAAAGCGAAGATACTGAGGAGATAGTCGTTGAATCCGCTGAAGATGACCCCGGGGCTCTTTCCGATCAGCTGATCGAGTGACTGGAACAACCTGTAGTCGGCATGCCGTACACCGGCAAAATCGAGGATGCAGCATCCTCCCGACGAGGCCGGAGCGGAACCGATGTGACTGATGAGCATCTCGGCATCGCTGCTGTCGATGACTCCTGAGATCCTGAGGACCTCTATGCCGTCACGGTCGGTACGATAGACTCTCATCCCTGCTCCATACCCTTCTAGTATTCCCACTCACTGTCTCGGAAGCTTTCCTCGGCTTCCTTGCTGATCTTCTCGTATTCCTCGATCGACCAGATCTCTATATAATTAAGGGCTCCGACTGCCTTTACCTTCCGGGGTCTGCCCAGCGCCTCGTACATCCAGGACGGAATCGCGATACGTCCGGACTTGTCGAGGCTCAGCGTCATCGATCTGTTACTGTAGAACCTGGTCAGGTTCCTCTTTTCGCGTCCCGGCGGGAGCTTGTGGAGCTCGCTGACGACGACCTCATTCCACTCGTTCAATGGATAGAGGTTCAGGCATTTCTCCTTGCCCGTCGCTATAACGTAGATCCCAGCTTCCTGGGGCACAAGATGCCTGAACCTGGCGGGGACCATCAGGCGGCCTTTGGAATCAATAGTACATTCAAAATTTCCAAGAAAGTTCTGCATCTCCGGCCTTTCAGAGACCCTTCCCCGTCCCACCTCACGGCCGGAAATATCGGTTGGTGCCGGCAGTGACTATTTAAACATTTCGGGGACTAACCTCTCCATTTCGACCCACTTTATCCCACTACGCCCCACAGTGTCAAGCGAAAATCTCCCGGCAGACCATATCTTGTCGCATTTTATATGATTGATTTATAAGGAGTTACGGGCGTCGCTCAAAAAAAGTTTGGAAAGGCTTCCTTTTTCCCCTCTCTCCCACCCCTTACCACGGGCAAAAACGAGAGGTCTATTGAAGGGGCCTGACGGCCCTTACCACGAGAGTCGATGCGAGGAGATTGACCGGAGGCAGATGCTCCATCATCCACTCCATCCCCCTCGCCACGGGGAAGAGGGAATCGGGAGCGTTCTTCAGGACAAAGATGATCCTTTTAACCGCTGTCACCTCGAACCCTTCCCCCTCCAGGAGGAAGCGGATCTCACCGGCCGGAGAGGGCCTGTGATAGCTGTACGGATGGTATTCTCCCCGCCCGATATCCCCTACGGGATAGCACATCCCGGGAAGAGCCTTCTTGAGGAAGGGCAGGCGGGTAACGACACGCTTGCCGCTTTCGACCAGCGAGTAATAGTTCGGGGTAGACAGGACGAGGACGCCTCCCGGCTCGAGTACCCGCATCGTCTCCCGGACGGCCGCGGGGCGGTCCGGGTGAAAGACATGCTCGAAGGTCTCTACGGCGGTCACCGCGGTGAAGGTGCCGTCGCGGAAAGGAAGCCCGCTCATGTCGGCGCCGCAGAGTCCCGCTTCCGGGCCGTTCGCCCGGGCGATCATCGAAGCGGCTGTAAAATCGTCCTGCACGATGTCGATCCCGTACGGATCATATCCGCGAAGTCCGAGCAGGAACAGATTATAGCCCCATCCACATCCGACATCGAGAGCCCTCCGCCCCTTTCCCTCGGGGAGCATCCCTGTAACGGTCACAAAACGCCTTCTGCTGAGCCACCTCTTCGCCTTCGTGCCGAGAAACCAGTTCTCGAGCAGGCTCGGCATCCTGTCCGCGGGGATACCTTCGGGTATAACGGGCTCGGGCAGGTCCTCCATCCTCATTCCGACACCTCCCCGTCGGGATCGAGCCTGTAGAGCGTGTATGTCACCGGATCCGGCTTGCGGATCCCGAGGTTCGATACGACACCCTCTCTCAGAGCGGTGAACCTGATCCCCCTGATCACGGCGCCGTCGAAACGGCGCGGCTCCCGGTGGCGGTCCACGAGGTAATCGGCTCCGAGATCGAGATAAAGCCCCTCATCGATGATCCTCTCGACATCGATCCTGCGCCTCATATCATTGATCTCCGGCGTGACCAGGCCCCCGAGGTCGAGCACTTCCCTCTGAGAGAAATACCCTATCGCGCCGATGTCGGGGGAGGCGACGACCGAGCCCGGCGGCGAGTTCTCCGCCAGCCAGTTCCCCATCGGTACGAGGACTTCGCTGAGCCCTTTCGAGAACTCCTTCGTCGGGCGCACAGCCACGGTGAAATAAAAGGTGAGGCTCTGGATCACCGTCACGGCGGCGAGTATCACTATCAGGATACGCGTTGTCTTCATACTCGACGAGTGAAGGAGCCTTCCCGTTCCTGCGAACCCGACTGCGATAATCGCGGGAAGGACAGGGAGGAGATATCTGGACAATACATGGAAATCAAATATCACGTAGACAGCCGGAAGAAGGAATACCCAGAGGAGCAGGAGAAGAAGACCCCCGCGCGAAAGACCACCCCTTTCCTCGAGAAGGGTCCTGTCGCGGAATATCCCTAGGACGATAAAGATCACAGCCGCGATCGCAGGAAGAAGGAGGGTCGCCCCGATGATCTTCAGGGGAACGAGAGCCGATGTGAGCATCTCCATACCGAAAGCGGGCCTGCCCTGCTTTGCTCCTGCGGTCAGGGGCAGGAATGTGCCGGTATGCGCGCGGATCACGAGGAGCCAGGCCGCCATCAGTACGGCAAAGACCGGTAGCCAGGTGAACCGCCTCCCCAAAGGAGTCGACCGCTCTGCGACCAGGAAGGACACGAATGCCGCCGGGACCATCAGCCCCGCCTCGGGCCTTGCCAGGCAGGCGAGAAAGAGGAGCAGCCCGAAGAGGGCGCTCCTTCCCGTGGAGCGCGTCGCCGTTAAGGCTGCGAAGAGGCAGACGAGAACGGCGAGCAGCGAGAATGAGGATTCCATCCCTGTGGAGCTCCACCTGAGCAGCCAGGCCTCGCAGGCCAGCACCGCGGCTGCGGCGCCCGCCACGAGCCGCCTGCCGTCAAGCTTCAGGACAAAGAAGTAGATGACCAGTACAGAGAGAGCGCCCGCCGCCCACGAGAATATACGGATCCATGTAGCCAGCTCCCCTCCCGCGAGATAGACGAGGGCAAGCATGCCCACCCAGAGAGGACTCGTCGCTCCGTATGAGGGGTCCCCCCTGTTGAAGGAGAGCTCTCCCGTCTCGGCAAGGTTGCGGGCATACTGCATGTGTATGAATGTATCATCCGTCATGGACCCTGCTATCGGAAGGCTCGCCGCTGCAAAAAGGGCGACACAAGCCGCTATGATCGCTATATCGATCCTGTTGACGGGATCCCGCGTCATGATTTCTCCCCTTTGCGGGCCAATTGACCGAGTTCGCGGGAAAGCGCCTCGGCGGCCTCTCTTCTGGAGAACTCCGGCTTTGGCGAAAGGTCATATGCCGTATCGAGCGTACCCTTTTTATATGCCGAGTATATCCGTTCCAGAGCGGCGGCGACGGCTCCCGCGTCACCTGGCCCGGCGACCTCGCCCCTCCCGAGGCCGGTGATGATATCAGCCGCCTCCCCGTCAGGCGCAAGGGCGAGGATCGGCCTTCTCGCGCCGATATACTCGTAAAGTTTGCCCGGTATCAGCCCGTTGTATTTCTCATCGGCATGTTTTATCAGCAGAAGCGCGTGGCTCTTTCTTTCCCGCTCGACACATCCGGCATGAGGCATGTTGTCCTCGAAGGTAACCGCCCCCACAAGGCCGGACCCGTCGATACGTTCGTTGGCCGACTCCCTCGCCCCGATGAAGTCCACCCTCACATCGCCTTTCGCTCCGGGAACCGACTCGAAAAATCGGGCCAGGCCCTCGAGAAATATGTTTGACCTGCGGCCCAGTGTAAGCATACCGCAATGCGTGATCGTAAGGGGGCTGCTCCCCGGCCCTGCCGACTCACCTGCGAAATCCTCCTCGTCGTAGCCGTTCGGTATCCGTACGGCATTGCACGAAGGTATCTTTCGCTCCAGTTCTTCCTTTTGCCATCTGGTCGTGACAGCGACCGTGCCGGCCCCTTCGGCGACCCGCCTTTCCATTCCCTCGAGGATCGACCTGTGTGCGGGTGAAACGGGGTCGCGGAGATAGAGCGATATCCACGGGTCCCTGAAATCAGCGAGCCACGGGATCCCGAATCTCGACGAGATCCTGAGCCCCGCCAGCTGGGTGCTGTCAGGGGGACTTGTAGAATAGAGCACGTCGAATTTTTCCTTCCGGCAGAGCCGGGAGGCCGCTTTTATCGCGAATGGTTTCCATCCTATATATGTATCGGGCAGGAGAAGAAATTCTCCCGCCTTTCTCATCGCCTCGAATCCTCCTGATGACCTCGCTCCGGCAGGCTGCCCCTTGCCGCGCCCCCGGATCTTTCCGAGGATCCTGCCGGCCGAAAGCGATCCTGTCCTTACGACACGGACCCCTTCCGGTATCTGCTCCTCCAGCGAGGGATCGCTGATCCAGAATTCTCCCGGTTTCGGTGTCAGGACCGTGATATCCCAGCCCATCCTCGAGAGATACTTGACGAACGACAGAGGACGGTACACTCCTCCCCCTCCCGCCGGGGGAAAGAAGTTTATGAGCATCAGCAGCTTTCGAGAAGACATCATCTCTCCAGTGAAAGGATCCAGCGGACAAGTCCCGATCCGGGCCTGCCGCGGAGAAGCTCCACCAACGTATGAGCCTCATCGGAATCGAACAGTGACAGTCTCTTTACCGCGATACGCAGGAGAAAAGGAGCAAGCACGATACATGCCGCCGCGGCGGGAAGCCCCCAGGCCGCGCAGGCCGCCGCTCCTCCAGCGCCGAATATGACCGATACCACCAGTGCCCGCAGCATCGCCGGCCCGCCGCCGCGTGTATAGAGGTTCTCCCTGCGCGACAGTATCACGGCAGTGAGAGCCTGAACAGACGACGCGGCCACCTGGGATACCGCTGTGCCGATAAGCCCGATACGAGGCACCAGTATAAAGAGCCCCGCAAAATATACTATCATCCATGAAAGATCGCAGACGACGGCCCATTTCATGTAATGAAGGCCCTTCATCGCAGCGGTAAGAGGAGCTATGAATGCTGCCGCTGGAACAGTGGGCAGAAGAACGAGCAGTATCCGGTAGGCTCCCTCATATCCCGAACCGCTGATCAGCTGTATCATCACACCGCCGGTTGCCGCCGCGATGGCCGAGAGCGCCAGGGCCGCGATGACGCTCGCCTTTGTAAAGAGTCCAATCCGGCCCGAGAGATCGTCCCACCTTCCCTCTTCATATATCCTGGTCAGTTCGGGCTGCAGCGCGACCACCGGAAACCCGAGGAACCTCTTGATCAGCTGGTTGATCCTCGAGGCGATATGGTAGATCGATATCGCCGCCACCGGCAGCAGGGATGACATGACGAACCTGTCCACATCGGAAAATGCCAGTGCGGCGTAACTCAGGGCGAGAGCGCTGCCCCAGTAGCCGGCCGGCGAGGGAAGGACTATCCCCCCCGCTCTCTTTTCTTCACCGGCTGAGAAGCTCTTCCGAAGAATATTCATATAGGCCGGTGTTCCGGCCAGCCATACCAAAGAGTTAAGAGCGAAAAGGGCGATAAAGAGAAACTTTACGTCGAGGCTTCCCAGGCGGAGCAGGATCAGCCCCGTGAAAAGCACCTGGAAGGCGACTTCGAATATCATCTGCAGCCGCATCTCCCGCAGCCCGCTGAATCCTCCGTAGAGAATAAGTTTCATAGCGAGAGCGACCGATGCAAGCACCATCCACCTCACCGTATCTTCCGGCGCGGCGAGACTGTCGGGCATGATGCCGGTCCATTTTTTCATGGTCATGAGCAGGGCCGTACCGAGGACGATCACGGCCATCGAGAAGACAAGATACCAGGCGGCCGCACTGCCTCTCCGCCCCCTCTTCTGGAATGATGGAAGGTATCGGATAAGTACCTGGGGGAACCCTACGAGGACCACAGTCGTCAGAAGGAGTGAAAAACCTCTGAGCGCGACATAGAGGCCGAACCGCTCCCCTCCGAGATACCTGCTCAGGACCCCGAGCTGAACGAGGGTAAAGACGATCTGCAGCACACCGGCGACAACCAGGGCGGCCGTGTTTTCCGCTATCTTCGACCGGCCCCTGTCTACCGTCTCCTCAGCCACTCGAGCCATCTCCTCTTTTTTTCCAGAACAGGATAGAGATATTCAACGCCGCCCATCGATTCCTTGAAGAAGATCATGCCAGCGTCTCCGCTGCTGCTCCCGAGATTGAAGACCGAGGTGCCCCTGTCTATAGCTTCACCGGCAGCGACCATGACAAGATACGCAGCGGCGTCATATTCGTTCGCCTTCGGCGCGACTCCGGCCTGCCATGCCTGGGCTGTCCGTCCAAAATAAAAATCTACATGCGCCGCCAGAAGCGAATCTCCGATAAAGGCTCCCCAGAAACAGACACCCTCGTCTGCCCGTCTCATCAGGCTCTCGAAGAATTCCACATGGTAGGGGTGCACCCCTCCCCATCCGGTCGAGCCGTGCAGATATACCTCGTAGAAGAACTCGAGGTCGTTCTTACCCTCGAGTTTTCTCGCGACGATGCCTTCACGCTCGCACCTGTTGCAAAGCTGCCGCCGCTTCCGGTTCATGAACCTGCTCCTGTATTCATCGATCGAGTCAGGGAGGGTGATCACCCGGCATTCCTCCATCCTGACCTTCCATCCACGCGGCGGATCCGGTTCTTCACGGAAGCCTATGAGATTGACTCCCGCACCGGCGCACCTCGGAGAGGATGCGAGCGAGAAGAAGTCATCGAGGAGAGCATTTCGAATTGCCGGGCTGGCGGCGAGAGGGTCGCCGTACGTCCCGAAAGGCAGTGAGTGCAGAATGAACGCCGGGCCCTTCGTCACCTTCACATAGGGCATCAGGCCCGACAGCTTTCCGCTTTCGCGGGCGGTGATCCAGCCGCACTCGAATCTTGGAAAAGATTCCGCGAGGATATCGAGCCATGCGGGTGAATGAAAGAATGTCGCGCCTTCGAATGCAGAGATGAACTCGAAGGCTTCTTCACGCGAAAGGTCGGTCTCGAAGCTGGTCTCCACCGTTCCCCCGTTGATCACGAGCCTTGTCCAGGGTCATTTCCAAATCCGGGGATGATCTCCGACATCAGCCGAAGGACGCCGTCTCTGTCCCCCATTCTTGCCGTTTCGATCAGCTTGTCCACATCGGCCATGAAGGCATCGCCCGTTGCCGCGGATGACCTGGCGATCATGATCTTTTCTCCGGGCGCAGGCGGTTCAAGGGTCTCGTCCTCTCCGACGAGGACCTCATGGAGCTTCTCCCCTTCCCTCAGTCCGGTAAACTCTATAGGTATCTCCGTCCCGGGCTCGTGCCCCGTGAGCATTATGATGTCCCTTGCCATCTCCAGGATATTGAGAGCCTCCCCCATATCGAGGATGTATGTCTCTCCGCCCTTTCCTGACACCGAAGCCTGTATGACCAGGAGCGAAGCTTCCTTGACGGTCATAAAAAATCTCGTAGCCTCAGGGTGGCTCACCGTAACCGGGCCGCCCCTGCCGATCTGGTTCACAAAAAGAGGAACGACGCTTCCAGTGCTGCCGATGACATTGCCGAACCTTACGGTCATAAACCTGCAGGCGGTATCAGGATCTATCTTTCGCAGGTACATCTCGACGAGCCTCTTCGTCGCGCCCATGACACCCTTGGGATCAGCGGCCTTGTCGGTCGATATGAAAACGAAACGCTCCGCTCCGCTCTGCTCGACCGACCTGGCGAGGTTGATTGTAGCGGCGACATTGTTGAGCACCGCCTCTTCGGGATCCCGTTCCATATAGTGCACGTGCTTGTGAGCGGCGGTATGATATACCACGTTGGGCTTCAGTCTTTCCATGACCTTGAAGAGCCTCTCCGGCTCACGCATGTTATTGATAACAGTTACCAGTTCGAGCCCCGGGTTGTCGGCCCGGATCTCCTGCTCTATCATGAAGATCCTGTTTTCTCCGCGGCCGAGCATCATCAGCGCGGCCGGCTTGACCTTCGCCAGCTGCCTGCAGAGTTCGCTGCCGATCGTCCCGCCGGCTCCGGTCACGAGGATCTTCTTGCCTGTCAACCTCGCCGCGGCAGCCTCGAAATCGAAGCTCACCGTCTCCCTGCCAAGCAGGTCCTCTACCCTGACCTCACGGATCTGGTCGATATGAACTGTGCCGCGGATGATCTCCATAACGCCGGGGACGATCTTGTATGCGACTCCCGCACGCCGGCAGCGTCTCACGATATCACGGACGAACCTGCCCGGAGCGGTCGGTATCGCTATGATCACTTCATCGATCTCTTTCCCGGCGACGACCGATTCAAGTTCGGTCGTCCTGCCAAGCACCGGGATCCCGTCGACCTGCGTTCCGGTGAGATCCTCCGCATCGTCGAGGAATCCCTCGACAGAGGCATTGATCTCTTCTGAACATACTATCTCCGAAGCGACCATCCGGGCCGCTTCGCCCGCGCCGACTATGAGTACTTTCCTGCACCTGTCGCCGATCACCTGATCACCGCAACCTTTCTCATGGAGGTTCCCCCCGGACCCTTCACCTGTACTATATATATTCCAGACGAGGCCTGGTACCCGTTCAACGTGAGAAGGTCCCACGCGATACCGCCCTCGGTCACTCCACTTACCTCATGGACGAGTTCGCCTTCCAGATTGTAGACGCGTATATCCACGGGTGAACTTATCTTCGCGATCCTAAGCGCGTTGTCTCCCCTGGAGGTATGGACCGGATTGGGATAGAGGATCATTTCGGAGACGGGCAGCGTTTCCTCCTGCGGCTCGTTCGAGTCAAACCGGGCCAACCCGTTCTCCGTCCCTACCCAGATGAATCCGCCGGCAGGATCGTACGCCAGTGCCCTGCAGGAATGATTCGGGAGGGGCGCTATTACCTCCTCCGCGCTATAGATCAGGTTGAGTTCGTTCTGCCACTCGAGCGCTGTCGTATAAGCTGCCGTGATCGTGCCGTCCTCTTCTATCCTGTTTATCCCCTTATTGGTGGCGACCCACAGTCCGCCTCGCCCGTCAAACGCGAGGTCATAGACGGTCCCTCCGATCAGGCCCTCTTCATCCGCCGACGTCTTTACGGTAAATGAATCAACAACACCCTGATTTTCACTGTCATTCATCATTAGGCTCGCGAGCGTCAGTATGCATAGCCGTGTACCTGGACGGTGTTACCTTTCGCAAAGTCCTGATCGATTATTTCATCCAGATTAATACGTTCATCTCTCGGCGGGACCTGGTCCTGCAAAACGTCGAGGCCGTCTTCCGCAGGATGTGCGTAACGGTATTCTTTTCCAAGCTCACGAACCTGGCAACTGTCACTGAATACGTTGCGCATATTGAGGTCTTCAATATTTTCCGAA
>RCNF010000265.1_pt1 | contig 42791 bp, 41 predicted proteins | sample 2041311 | NCBI WGS metagenome assembly RCNF01 (sample SAMN09708228, study PRJNA481090) | Marine sediment metagenome, whole genome shotgun sequencing project. | biome: marine sediment; feature: ocean; material: sediment; isolation source: Sewage treatment plant 2 marine sediment (STP2) ...
GAACTCATCGCCGTGAAGGACGTTGACGATTCGTTCGCGCGGGACTTCGGCACGGATGGCGATCGCCGCGGCGTAGGCATCAAATTCCAGATGCGGGACCGCGTGAGCGTCCGAGGCAAGAATGATTTCGCAGCCTGAGGTCACGGCGAGCCGAGCGAGATTGGCGTCGAGGTCCTGCCGGCGGGGGAAGCCGTTGATCTCGACCGCCACACCGTGTTCGGCGCAGGCCTCGAACACCCGCTCCCACCGCGCCTTGAGACCGGGGCGGTGGTGGAAGTGGCGCCCGCGGGGGTGGGCGAGGACGTGGACCCCGGGAGTCGAAACCGCGCGCACGAGGCGATCCGTCTGATCGCGATCGGGATCGAAGAGGCTGTGGACCGCGGCGACCACACAGTCCACTTCCAGCCGTTCTCCCTTGGGTACATCCAGCGAACCGTCGCCAAGAACCTCGACCTCGAGTCCCTGAAAGACGTGGTGGTCTTCTCCGTGTTGTTTGTTCCACGTCTCGATGCGGCCGCGCTGGAGTCGAAGACCCTCCCGATCGAGACCGGAAGCCACCTCGAGGCCTCGCGAGTGATCGGTCACCATCGACCATGCAAACCCGCGCCGCCGGCAGGCGCGCGCCATCATATCGAGGGTCGCCTTGCCGTCGGAGTCGCGGGTGTGCCAGTGAAAGGCGCCCCTCATGCGGTCCGGGTGAAGATCGGGGTTGCCTTCGCTGAGGGTCTGAATCATCGATGCGCGGCAGAGATAACCCTGGCGGACCGGGCGGCGGCGAGTTTCCGCGGTGCCCCGAAGTCGCTGGACCGCCGCTTCAAGCGCATCGACCGAATGGCACTCGTAGAGCTGGGAGATCAACGGACGGAGCCACGGAGGTGCGTCCTCGTGCAGAACTCGACGCACGGTACCGGGGCTGTCGAAAGCCGCGTATCCGGCCTTGAGCAGCGCCAGCCGCCTGTCGCCGGGCGGCTCCGAGTCCGCCAGCGAGAAGAGTGCTTCTGCCAGGGCTCCGTTGGTGTTTCGTTGCGTGTCCATCCCCGAAGGTACAATCGTCGCACGGCCGGAAAACTTCCGCCGGTCGCAATCAGTCTTCAGCAAGACCCTCGATGTCTGCCTGCATTTTCTTGCGATAGTGTTCCACCATCGCCGGCTTGTTCATAATCATGTCGAGCTGGCGGGTGTGCATCAGGAGATAGCCGACGACGCGAACGCCATCCTCGACTGCCTGGTGTTCGAGATTGGTCCGGCGAGCAGTCACCATGTCCTCTGTAACACCGGTTTCGAAACCTAGATTCGCGAGCAAACCACCGATAAAGCGCGCTCGTCCCGCCTTCCGATCGCGATCGGCGGCACCCCCCTTGAAGGAAAAGCTCAGATAGTTTTCCTCGGGGCGCTCGCCGGCAAGGGCCTCCACATTGGTGAAGTGAAAGCCGAAACGTGACTGCAGATTCATGAAGTGTTTGGAGATGATGAAGTAGTTTTTGTCCGCATACGGTTTCTTGAATGGGCTGGAGAGCGCCGGGTTGGCGGTCGCTTGAAACAGAACCGAGGCGAGGCCGCGCCCGCTGACCGCCGGCGGCCCGTCCCACGGCACCGCGATCATGCCGTCCCACAGGGCGAGCATCGGTTTGCACGCGATGTCTTCCAGGTGGACGTACTTGCCGGTGACGGTGTCCTTCAATCCGTTTCCCAGATCCAGAACCCACCACTGCATCGGCACATTGTGGTGGAGCTGTTTGCTCGCGTATTCCGGGAAGGAGGCATCGGAACCGAAGGCGAAGATCTCGCGCACCGCCTGCTCGTGGCAGAAGCGCGTGATGTCGTGCAGCGTCCGGCAGTTGGCGGGCTTGAAGTCGATGCCGTCCGGATCGATCAGATTGAGGGGCGAGATGTGAGTCAGCACGCGCCGCAAGGTCTTGCGAATCGGATTGTCGGGAATCGAATCCGGTGTCACCCCTGGAACCGAAAGGAGGGCCTCGATGCGGCCGGGGTAGACCGCCCGGCCGGATGCGTCGACCGTGACCTCGATGCCGTCCTCCAGGGCGTCGAGGGAACCGGCACCGAACAGGGCAGGCACCGCGAGCTCGCGGGCCACGGTTGCCAGATGACCGGCAACACCTCCCTCCTCGGCCACGACCGCAGCGGTCCTGTCCAGAAGGGCGGCCCACCGAGGGAGTGGTTGAGACAAGACAAGGATGGCGCCGTCCGGGAATGACAGGGCATCGGCGTCACGCCCGACCCTTCGGACGACGCCGGCGCCAGCCCCGGGGCTGGCGCCGACTCCTGCGCGGACCAGCGGCGCGGGGGTGTCCGCCGGCAGCTCGTGGTCCAAGCCCCTCATCGACTGACTGAACGGCCGGCATTGGAGGACCACAATCCGATCGTCGTTCGTGGTCGCCCACTCGATGTCCACCGGGGTTCCGAAGTGGCCCTCCAGCCGGACGGCCATTTCGGCGATCGCCAGCGCTTCGGTATCGGTGAGAGAGGATTGCCGCTGCAGATCCTCTTCGACATCGGACCGCCGCACGCCTTCGCGATGGTGGAGAATGAACTTCGTTTTTTTGTCGCCGATCTCGCGCGAGGTGATTCGGGGCGGTTCGGCGCGGTCGACAATGATGAGGTCGGAGGCGAACCGACCGTCGACGATGGCCTTCGGCAACCCCCAGGCCGAACTGATAAAGACGCTGTCATCCTCCCGGTCGCCCGGGTTTCCCGTATAGGCGACGCCCCCGGAGCGCGCGTCGACCATCCACAGACAACCCACGCTCATGGCCACATCGTCGTCGCGGAGGCCACGTTGCAGGCGGTACTGCATGGCCTGGGGCGTGTACTTGCTGGCCACCACCTCGAGATAGCTGGCCACCAGGTTGGTTCGGCGGACGTTGAGCAACGATTCGTACTGGCCGGCAAAGGACACGTCTGCCGAGTCCTCGCCGAGGGCGCTGGATCGAAGGGCAAAGGTCGTGTCCGCGGCGGGATCGCCGATCTCGGCGGCGGCGTCGTCGATCGCATCGGCGATGTCGGTCGGGACCTCGGCCGACAGGATCAGTTGCTGGAGTCTGGAGCTGAGCACGAAGAGTTCGTCGATTCTCTCCCTTTGGTGGGTCTGGAGGAGGCGGTCGATCTCGGGTTGGAGGTCGTTGGCCGCGATCAGGCTCTCGTACGCGGAGGTCGTGATGACAAAGCCCGGCGGCACGGTCAGACCGACATCATTGCCGATCTCACCGAGGGTGGCCATCTTGGAACCGGCGACATCGAGGTGTTGGTGGCTGATTCCCGACATGGGCAGGACAAAGGGCGTGTCCGGAGGGCGGGGCAGTGCGGCGATCTCGTGGTCGATCTCCCTTTGAATCGCCTGCAGGCGCTCGAAGAGGAGCGAGTATTTCTCGGGCGCGAGAGTGTCGAGGTTGCGGACCATCTTGAAGACGTTGACCCCGACTGCCGTGCAGTGGGTTCGCACGAAAGCCATCGGGAAGATTCGATTGCTCAGGACAGCCTGTTCCATCGTCGCCATCGATTTGAGAGCCCGGGTGTTGGCGGCGAGCAGCAGGCGCAGCGCATGGTACCGGCGTTGAAAGAGTTCGCGCGCCGCCTCCGGGTCGGGAACTTCTCCAGAGGGTCCGCGGAGGCGGTCGATCAGGCGTCTCCACCACGAGGGATCATGCATATCAATCGCTGGCGCCGGAGCCCGCCTCGTCGGCCGTCTCATCGGTTTGATCTCTCAGCCTTCGGATCTTCTCCTCCTGGAGCTCCTTCTTGCGGTGAGCGTCCTCGATCTTGTACACCAACTCGTCGATGTTGACCGGTTTGATGAGGTAGTCGAAGGCCCCCATCTTCAACCCCTCGAGCGAGGCCTCCATGCTGGCGTGGCCGGTGAGCAGAATGACCTCGACAAGCGGGTGGGAGGTTTTGATCTTCTGGGTTGCCTCGATCCCGTCGAGATCGGGCATCCGGACATCGAGCACGACCACGTCGATGAGGTTTTCGTCGAGGGTTTCGAAGACCCGCGGAGCCCGGGTGGCGGTGTAGACATTGAATCGGCGCAGCGTGAGTCGCTTCGCCAGGGTCTCGACGAAGGTCTCTTCATCGTCGACCAGGAGTACCGCGATTGCCATGACATCCTCCGTGACCGAAGCGCCGGCCGGGCGCCTGCGCGTCGGGTGTATCTTATCGCGGATGCCGGCGCCGGTCGCGCCCTGTCAGTGGGCCGCCAGCTCGAACCCCAGTCCTTCGAATATGTACATGATCCCGTAGCCGTACCAGATCGTATAGATCACGTAGAAAACCAGCGAAAAGAGAACGGTTCCCCAGCGGTTCTTGATCTCCTGGGCCTCGATACCGTAGTAGTTGTAGGCGCACTCCACGGTCTTGGCCTGAACTGTGTGCGTGAGTTGGGCTGCGTTAAAGAGCTTCTGCCGGTTGAGGTCTTTCTCCATCGCCTTGAGAGCTTGCCACCATGAATGGAGGGCGGGCCGTGCCTCCATGCCGTATCGGGCAACAAGCTCATCCGTTCGGTTGTGGTAGGCCGATTCCGAATCTTCCAGGCATGTTTTGAATATGGCCTCGAGGTCACCGTTGACCATCAGGGTCGCACCATCATCGATTAACGTCGTGGCCCCGGAACGGGCGAAGAGATGCTCGGCGGTCGCTGCGGCTTCCGCGGTCTCCATCTTGAGGTTGAGCGTGACCACCTCGCTGCCATGGTCCTCGACCAGGTGCTCCACCTTTGGAATGTAGTAGGCCGAGCCTTTGGAGATTGAGTTGTAGAGATTGTCCAGGTAGTTGAGGATATTTTCCCCGTCGATCAGCGGCATGAAGATAGCGATCATGACGGCGGAGAAGGTTGCCAGAAGGAAGATGCCGATGCCGAGTTCCTTCTTCTTGATCCTTTTCATGACGCCACCTCCGTCCCGCGGAGCTTGCCGAGGCTGCTGAAAAACGTATAGAGAACCCACACCGCAAATCCCCCGATGACCAGGAAGAAGGCCCAGATCCCGATCCCATCGAGTACGCTGATCACACCGGGAGACAGTGAAATCACTTCGAGATCGGAGAGCTTGCCGGGAAGGGCGAAGATCCGGTTGATAAAGCCGGCCAGCACCGCCATCGCGTAGAAACCTCGGATGGTAATGCCATCGACGACCTTGGTGACCATGGCGCCCACCTGGACGCCAAAGAGCGATCCGATCAGCATGCCCATCGCGAGGGTGTAAAAGATAAAGCCGTAGATCGCGTACTGGGAGATCGCGGCATAACCGGCCGTGAAGACGATCTGGAAGATGTCCGTCCCGACGGTGGTCATGGATGAGACACCGAGGGTGTAGACGAAGATCGGAAAGGTCAGAAAACCGCCACCGACGCCCATGATGGCTGCGGCAAAGCCGACCAGGAATCCGCTCGCGATCAGGAACCAGGCCGAGATCTGGCGCCCTCCCGGCACCAGGTTCTGGTCGAACGTGATCATCGGCGGGGCCTTGATCGCCTGCAGCTTCTTTGGCAGGTTGCCGAGGTCGGCGCCCTCCGCGCGGCCGCCGTGGGCGTCGTTATCCGGACCGGCGCTTTTGCGCGCCTTGAGGTAGTCGATCATGGCGTAGGCGCCGAGTCCGCCGAGCATGATCGAATAGATGGTGGTGATAAATGCGTCGGACAGGACCGGGTTGATCTCGTAGAGCACCCGATTGATCACGCCACCGAGTGTGGCGCCACCGATTGCCCCGATGAGAAAAGTGAAGGCGAGCGGGACCGACACGTTGCCCAACTTCCGGTGGATCACGCTGCCCATGATCGCCTTGGCGAAAATATGAAAGAGGTCGGTTCCAACCGCCAGAATCCCCTTGATGCCGGCCGACATGAGCGCTGGTGCGATGATGAAGCCGCCACCCGCCCCGATGCAGCCGGTGATCAGACCCGCGCACAGGCCGATGAAAATCGATGCGATGAAAATCCCGGTCGAGTAGAAAGCCGGGCTGTAGGCCTTTTTCCCCCCGAGGATGTCGGGTAGCGCATCACCGGCGGCCGCGGCCTGATCCATCATCTGGGCGGCCACCGCCGGTCCAAAGACGAATATCGGTACCATCAACAGGATCAGAATCAGGAGTCTTTTGGGGTCGTGCAGGATCCTGTTCGACGTCTCGATTTCCCACTCCGCGTGGGCGCGGGTCGCAACCATCATAAATTCTCCCAATGCCTTGAAGAACTTCACGACTTCCCTCCTTCGAATTGATGACGACACACAGGCGTCAGCCTCCGGCACTCATCGGGTGATCGGCCAAAGTCCGGGCACAATTCAACCGGTCTCCGAACTCATCGCGGCACGAATCCTGGCGATCAGCGGGTCGAGACCGATAGGTTTGATCAGATAATCGAAGGCGCCCTGGGCGATGCCATCCCGTGCCGCTCGCTCCGATCCATGACCCGTTAATATGATCACATGAAGGGCCGGAACCATCCTCTTGAGCACCTTGAGCACCTCAATGCCGTCCATGTCCTCCATCTTCAGATCGACGACTGCGATGTCGAAATCCCATCTGCGTGCGGCGCGGATCGCTTCAGCGCCACTTGATGCGGTCGTGACCTGGAAGCCACGGCGAGTGAGTCGTTTCGACAGTACCTCGATGTAGCCCACTTCGTCGTCGACCAGCAGTAACCTGATCCCATCGGTGTCTTTTACCATGGCATTTCTTTCAGTCACCCCTGCGGAGTGAAATCATCCTGGCCCGAGCCTCCAAGATCTTCGATTCATGCTCCCGTTTTTTTGCGGCCGCCTGACTCACCTTTTCCACCAGGACATCGATCTCGCACGGTTTCATCAGATAGTCGTAGGCCCCGCGTTTCATGCCTTCGATAGCCGATTCGACAGTGGCGTGACCGGTGAGCATGATCACCTCGATCATCGGGTGCTCTTCTTTGATCCGCGACAGTGCCTCGAGACCGTCCATTCCCGGCATCTTGACGTCGAGAATGACGACATCGGTCTTTGCCGGACCGCTGGCGGCAAGCGTGTCCAGCGCCTCCTGACCGCTGAATGCAGCCTCGACTCGTAGATCCCTCTTGGAGAGGCGCTTGACGAGTGTTTCGACAAACGGGACCTCGTCGTCAACCAGTAATACCGATGCCTCAATCATGATGTGTCTCCCTTGAGATCCGATGCGCCATCCCCGACCTGCTCGGGAGCCTCTGTCGGGAAGAACACGGTGAAAGTGGTGCCTTTTTCGATTTCGCTCTCAACCGTGATTCGCCCGCCCAATTTTTCGATGATTCCATAGCAGATCGAAAGCCCGAGACCGGTCCCCTGGCCCACCGGTTTGGTGGTGAAGAACGGATCGAAGATTCGTTCCAGATTGGCCTCGGGAATGCCTTTGCCGGTGTCCTGCACCTCGAGAACAACCTCATCTCCTGCCGATCGCGTGGAAACCGTCACGGTCCCGCCCGGTTGTCCGATGGCATCGATCGCGTTGTTCACCAGATTGAGGAGAACCTGTTGGATCTCCGAGGCCGAAGCGTAAATGACCGGGATGTCGGCACTCATATTGGTTTCGATGTGGACGTTGGCGTAACGGGTCTTCTGAGACGTGAGTCCGATGACCTCGTCGACAACTTCGTTGAGGTGGACTTCTTTGACCGTGGGGTCGGTCTTGCGGGCAAAACTCAGAAGCTTGTAGGTGATCTCTTTGCAGCGATCACCCTGGGTGCGGATCTGGCTGACCGCACGAGTGATTTCCTCGAGGTTCTCTCCTGTGCAGGGGTCGCCTTCACCGAGCAAATCATCGATCCAGCCGGCCTCTTGAACCATGATGGCCACGGGGTTGTTGATCTCGTGAGCGATTCCCGCGGCGAGCTCACCAATCGACGCCAACCTACCGGCTTCGATGACCTGGTGGGTCATGACGGTTCGCTCGTGGTGGGCCAAGGCCAGGCGCTGCGCGAGATTGCGGGAGATCAGAAAACTCAGAAAGACAGCAACCAGGGAAACAACGATCGATACCGTGATGGCGAAATTCTGAACCTGCCGCAATTCGGCAAACGCGTCGGAGGTCTCCTGCTGGTAGCAGAGGAACCAATCCCCCTGTTTGAGGGGTGCGATGGTGAAGATCGCCCTGCGCCCGAGAACATCCTCCCCCGCCAACACCGAGATCCGATCTGATCGAATACGACCATCCAGGAGATCCGAGTAGGGCGGCTGATGGAGCGCCACCTCGAAATGCGGGCTCGTCTGGAACTCGCCCTTGCGATTGATGATGAAGGCAAAGCCGGTGCTGCCGATCCGAAGGTTTCCGACCAAGGCGTTGAACGCCTCGAAATCGATCGTGGCTTTGACCACGAAGCTCGTGTCGCCGACCGATCGCCGGGTGGCGACAATGAAGTGGGGCGAACCGCGCAACCCGGAGAAGACATCGCTGATGATGCTCTCATTCTCCGAGACGTCCTGAAACCAGGCGGTGTCAAAGTAGTCGGCCATCTGCAGGTTGAACGGTCCTGCGTATGCCACCTGGACGCCTTCGGAATCCACCAGCCCGAGATCGACAAAGGCGCCGTCGTACTCCTCGCGCATGAGGTTGAGCACCCGACGTAGGAATTCAGGTTCGCGCAGACGCTCGATAGGATGCTCGCGGGCAATGACCCGGGTGTCTGAGAGACGGTCGCTGAGGAACGAATCGACGTTCACACTGTGCCGCTCGATCATGACCGAGAGCTCGTCTGCGACCTTGTTTTTGTAAGCGGTTCGAAATTGGTGGAGATTGACCACCCCGGTGATGATCAGCGGGGCGATGATGAGGAGGGCAAGCATCAATACCGCAGTGTGAATCTGCACCCGGGGCGCAGGCGGTCGATCTTGGCCCTTCGTCGAAGTCATTGTGTTTCCCCCATCCAATGACATGTGCCTGCCATGGTAGCGCGCGTTGCGGAGAGAGGTGTCTGGTTCATAGAGCCTGTTCAGCGACGGTCTTCCACTCCGTTGATGCTTCATCGAAGGCCAGAATGGAACCTGTGTGCAGGTCGTACAGCCAGGCGTGGACCGACAGGGCATCGGTTGCCTCGCGCTCAGCCACACAAGCGTAGGACCTGAGATTCTCGCACTGGAGCAGCACGTTGGTCTTGATGGTCTCGAGGTAGATCAGATCGGTCGCCACGTCCCTGGCCAGGACCCGCTCCCTTGCCGGCTGAGCAAGCTCCAGCCAGGATGCGATGTGAGGTTCGGTGACGGCCGACGGCGGCGACTCGAGGGCCTTGATCCCGCCGCACTCGGTGTGGCCGCAGATGACGATGTGGCTGACTTCGAGGTGGAGGACAGCGTACTCGATGGCGGCACCGGTGGCGCACGCAATCGTGGGCGCGGGCGGGACGATATTGGCAATGTTGCGAACGTTGAAGAGCTCACCCGGATCGGCGCCGGTGATCAACTCTGGGACCACGCGCGAATCCGAGCACCCGATCCACAGCACCTTGGGTTGCTGACCCTCCTCGGCGAGTCTCACGAACACCTCGTGCTTCGACGCAAATTTCTCTCTGAATCGACGGTGGCCGGAAAGCAGTTTATCAGTCGGCATCCTTTGCTCCTGTTCGGTTAAGTCGCGGCGTGCCTACGGCGTCGGGATGAGGACCTCCATGCCCATGATCGGCCAGATGAAGATGACGAAGATCGCGACCACCGCCATCAGCAGCAGACTGGCGGGGATGCCGGCCTTGAAGAACTCGCCTGAGGTGAACTGTTTGCTTTCATACGCGATGGCATTGGGCGCCGCTCCCACCAGCAGCAGGAAGGGCATGCCGGCAACCACCAAAGCGCTGAACAGGATGACCTCGCCGCCGACCCCGAGATAGGGGGCGACCTTGAGGGCCACCGGGAGACAGATAGCGATAGCGGCGACGTTCATGATCAGGTTGGTCATGATCATGACAAAGAAGGCCATGCCGATGATGAAGACCATCGCGGGTGCGGTCTTGAGGGTCGAGACCGTGTTGATGGCGAGCCAATCCGCGGCACCGGTCAGAACCAGGCAGTAGCCGAGACTCATGGCGCCGCCGAAGAGGAGGATGATGTTCCAGGGAACATCCTCGAGGTCGCCAATATCGAGGATTTTGAGGACGAAGAACAAGACGGTGGCGAGCAAAATGACGCCGCTCTTGTCGACGTTCTTGAGGGCCGGGATGAACGACCGTAGGCTCATGATGGAAACCGCCGCTATGACGATGACTGCTGCCTGGATCTCCTTGGCAGAGATCGGACCGAGGTGGCTGTAGAGGTCCCGAGCTCGTTGTCTCAACCCCGGAATGGTCGCGCGTTCTGGCTTGTAGTACACCATGAAAAAGGCCCACAGCACGAAGACCATCGTCCAACCGACGGGAAACATGTACCAGGTCAGACCAAAGAACGTGACATCCTGTCCGGTGATTTCCTTGTAGAAACCGAGGGCCACCGCACCGCGTGCGGCTCCGAGCAGGGTGATGATGCTGCCTGCCCCGGCCACATAGGCCATGCCCATAAAGAGCCCTTTGCCAAAACGGGTCGGTTCATCCCCTTCGTCGTACAGACGGTAGATAGCGATCAAAAGGGGAAACACGGTCGCAGCGACCGCGGTGTGGGCCATGACCAGGGTCAGGGCCGCGGTCATGATGAAACAGCCGAGATAGATGTGGCTGGTCTTTTCGCCCACCAGAACCAGCATCTTGTAGGCCAACCTCTTGGTGAGCCCGGTCTTGGTGAAGACCATGCCGATGACGATCGAGCCGAAGATAAACCACACCGAGGGGTGCATGAATTCTTTGAATGCGAGCTCCGCACCGCCGATCGGTGCAGCACCGCTGACCAGCATGATGTCGGGGCGGATCAGAAAGAGCGCCTGGACGACCCCGATGGTGATTGAGGTGACGCCGATCGGCACGACCTCGAACACCCACCACACCGCGGCCAGCAGGAACAGACCCAGCGCTGCCTTGCCCTGTGCGGAAAGCTCGAAAGCGTCGCCCATGGGGTCGATGGCGGCCGGCCAGGGCGGCGATAGATAAACGGCGAAGAACAGAACCACACCGAGGGACAGGAAGAACACCCGCCGCCAATCGATGTCGTATCGTCGTTTTCGCCGAAGAATGAAGTACCGACGCTTTTTCGGGGTGCTTTCGATCTCGGCCATCAGCGTGGCCTCCTGAGATCGGCACCTCCGTGCTCCATGATGAACTGCGCCACGATGTCGAAGATGTTGGTCATCAGCACGACACCGGCAACCTTTTGCCCATCGAGGACCGGCACCAGGTCGACACCGTGCTGGAGCATGGTCGAAATCACTGTCGACAGCGAGTCGCTGACCTGGACCGTGCCCCGGATCGGAACCGTGATGGAGGCGATGCTGTGGGTCGACGCTTCGAGGGCAGCGGGTGTGAAGAGCGAGGTCCAGCGAATCAAGAGATCACTCGGCGTCTGGCCGCCGAAGGGGACCAGCTTGCGGATATGGTCCGCCGTTTCTCTGTCCTCCTGGAAGTGCGGAATCAGGCCCTTCAGAAGCTCGCGACGGCTGACGATCCCGCGGATCTCCTCCCCATCGTCGTCGAGCACGAGGACGTACCGCGGCACCATCATGTAGCCATCCTCGAGCTTGACCGCTGAGGCGCTGAGAGCGACAACCGCTTCGCGAATGGTGCACGACAAACGACAGTGCGGGTAGCTGTCGGGCGGCAACATGACGTCGCGGGCGGTGGTGTCCCGCGTCGAGAAACCGCTGTCGAGGTCCAACGTGGAGTCGACCGACACCACTTCACCCGTCGAAGTGACGACCTTTGCCACCCCTTTGACCCGGCTCACGAAGTCGACGATCTCGGTCCGCGAGTCCTCAAAGGCCCGTCCCCCGGAGAGGGTGACGACACCATCCTTGGCAGAGATCTCGATGCCGTCAGCGATATAGGGAGAGTTGAACCTTAGGGCGGCACGAACCCGTTTTTCGTGTGCGAAGTCCTGGAACTGGCGTTTGCAGTCGTCGGGAAAATCGGTGCGCTCGATGGTCCCGGTGATCATGTCGGCTGCGATGTCGAGGCTCATGTGCTCGAGATTGACCACGAGGTCGTAGAGATCAGGGCTGTTGAGATCAACGCCGAACATCTGCCGGCCCCATTTTGACCGTCGTTCGTCCGCGTGACGGATATAACGGACCGCCTCGTCATGCGACACCCGCATATTTGAAATCGTTGCCGTAATGCGGTAGTCCATCGGCGCCACGAGGCGTACCTTGAATACCCCGCACAAGCCCTGAAAGATGAACTGACCGGCGAGACCGCAATAGATGCCGTCGCCGTCCGCCATCAACTCGCCGAGGGTTGCCTGCATGGCGAGGATGTACCGTTCCTTGCGCCGGCTGAATCGTTCGAAAAAGTTGGCGGGCATGTCGAGGCCACGGTACATGTCGTCTTCGGAGATCCCGTACCGTTTGGCGCCTTCGAGCGCGTCCACAAGCCGAACGACCTTGTAGCCGAGTCGCTTGTGAAGGGCTTCGGCGAGCTCCTGGGAGCCGCTGTAGCTGCCCTGTGAAATGGAGATGATCGGCATCGGCAACCCCTCCCCCAAACCCGGCGGGCATCGATCTTCGCCGGGGTGGACAGTGTCTACTTTAGCTTCTCGTGAATTTTTACACAATGTTTTTGTGCTTGAGAAAACGCCCCACCGAATGGGTGGGGCGTTGCTTCGGCTGGGGTGCGACTCTGCTGATCAGTACCTGCCGAGGTACCGCTCGAGCTCCCAGTGGTGGATTTCTTTGATGTAGTCGGCCCACTCGGTTCGTTTGTTGAAAATGAAATGGTCGAAGATGTGGTCGCCGAGGGCCTCGCGCAGCAGTTTGTCCTTCTCCAGGAAGTCCAGCGCCTCGTCGAGACTGGCGGGCAGTTCGTGAATTTTGAGGCGCTTTTTCTCGCGTTGACTCATCTCCCAGATGTTGCGGTTGACCGGCTCGCCGCAGTCGAGCGCGCGTTCGATGCCGTCGAGGCCGGAGGCCAACATGGCCGCAAAGGCGAGGTAGGGGTTGCACGACGGGTCAGGGATCCGAACCTCGCAGCGGGTTCCGACGCCTCGACGTGCCGGCACGCGGATCATGGGCGAACGGTTCTTTTCCGACCACGCCACGTTGACTGGCGCCTCGTAGCCGGGCACGAGCCTTTTGTAGGAATTGACCAACGGGTTGGTGAGGGCGACGTAGGCACGGGCGTGGTCAAGCAGACCGGCGATGTAGTACCGACCGACCGCGGACAGCTGCGACGGACCGTCCGGGTCATAGAACGAATTCTCGCCGTCGCTCGTGAACAGCGATTGATGAACATGCATCCCGGATCCATTGACCCCGGCGAGGGGCTTGGGCATGAAGGTCGCGTGGAGGCCGTGCATCAGCGCGACCTTTTTGACCACGAAGCGGAAGGTCACCACTGCGTCCGCAGTGGCCACGGCTTCGCCGTACTTGAAATCGATCTCGTGCTGGCCGGGCGCCACCTCGTGATGCGCCGCCTCCACCTCGAGACCCATCGCCTCGAGGACGAGGGTGATGTCGCGTCGTGCCTCTTCACCGAGATCCATGGGGCTGAGATCGAAGTAGCCGCCGGTGTCGTGGGTGGCAGGAACCGGCAGGCCGTTGGTGTCACGCTGGAAGAGAAAGAACTCGGCCTCGGGGCCGGCCATCATCTCGAATCCCATGTCTTTTGCCTTGGCCACGACTTTTTTGAGAGCGCTGCGGGGGCAGCCTGCAAAGGTGTTGCCGTCAGGGGTCGCGATGTCGCAGATCAGCCGCGCCACCTTGCCCTGCGTCGCCTCCCACGGAAAGATCTGGAAGGTTTCCATATCGGGCACCAGGAGCATGTCCGATTCCTCGATGCGGGTGAACCCCTCGATGGACGATCCGTCGAACATGATCTGGCCGTCGAGCGCCTTCTCGAATTGGCTCGCTGGCACCTCGACGTTCTTGATGATGCCGTCGATGTCGGTGAATTGAAGACGGAGAAAATGAACGTTTTCCTCGCCTGCCTGAGCGAGAATGGACTTGGCTGTTTCCGGCATTTTGTGGCCTCCGAGAGTTTCGTTTGGCAAATTCTGTGCCTAGTTTAAGGTGAAGTCAAGATATTTACTGCGGTTTGATATATTTTTCGAATTCATTCCGTCATCTTCTAACGCTCGCGGCCGTCTCCGGCCAAATCGGCCGTGTCGCCGGGGATCCTCCTTGAGGATCGGAGGGTATACTCCCCCCTCCGGAGGGGATATGAGCGACACACCGACCCGCGACGACGCCTGGGCGCTGTTGACTGAGTTCACTGACAACCCGAGCCTGCGCAAGCACGCGTTGGGAGTCGAGGCGGCAATGCGCGCGTACGCCCGGCATTATGCCGAGGATGAGGAAACGTGGGGCATCATCGGCCTGATCCATGACTTCGACTATCAGCAGAATCCCACCGAGGACAGCCACCTCCATGTCGGGACCCGGATCCTTCGGGATCGGGGCTGGCCTGAAGAGTGGATTCAGATTGCCGCTTCACACGCCGACTATATGGGCGTGCCGCGCGACACCCGGGTCAAAAAGACGCTCTTTGCCGTCGATGAGCTCTCGGGATTCCTCACCGCTTGTGCGCTCGTACGGCCTGATAAGGCGATCGCTGAGGTCAAGGTGAAATCGGTCAAGAAGAAGCTCAAGGACAAGGCCTTTGCCCGCGGTGTCAACCGAGAGGATGTTCGCACCGGGGCTGAAGAGCTCGGCGTCGATCTCGGCGAACACATTGCCTTTGTCCGCGATGCCATGGCGACCATCGCCGATCAGCTCGAGCTGCCGCCACCAGGATAGTTTTGAGTTCTTAGTGTTGAGTTTTTAGTTTTGAGTTTTCCGGTAAGGGACGGCCGCGCCGAAGTGGGACGCAGAAACTAAAAACTCAACACTAAGAACTCAAAACTGGTCATCGAACTTGTTCGATGACCGCGAGGCCGTGCATGTAGGGCCGGAGCACCTCCGGGATCACGACCGAGCCGTCGGCTTGCTGGTAGTTTTCGAGCACCGCGACCATGGTGCGGCCGATGGCTAGCGCTGAACCATTGATGGTGTGGAGCAGTTGTGCCTTACCACCGCCTGCGGGACGGAAGCGAAGCCGGGCACGGCGCGCCTGAAAATCGGTAAAACTGCTACACGATGAGATCTCCCGGTAGGCGTCCATGGCCGGCAACCAGACCTCGATATCGTAGGTTCGGGCGGCGGAGAAACCGAGATCGCCGCTCGCCAGGCTGACCACCCGATAGTGGAGACCGAGTCCTTGAAGGACCGCCTCCGCGTGACCGGTCAACTCCTCGAGTTGGTCGGCCGAACGATCCGGCTGGACCAACTGGACCAGTTCGACCTTGTGGAACTGGTGCTGGCGGATGAGTCCCCGCACGTCGCGCCCGTGCGAGCCGGCCTCGGCTCGAAAACACGGGGTGAAGGCGCAGTATCGAAGAGGTAAATCTTCTTCGTCGAGGGTTTCGTCGCGGTGGATATTGGTGACAGGCACCTCGGCGGTCGGCGCCAGGTAGAGATCCACCCCCTCGACGCGAAAAAGGTCGTCGGCGAACTTCGGCAGCTGGCCCGTTCCGTACAGGGACGCGGTGTTGACGAGATACGGGGGGATGACCTCGGTATATCCGTGGTGCTGCGTGTGGAGGTCGAGCATGAAGGAGATCAAGGCCCGTTCGAGTGCCGCGCCGTGTCCGCGAAGCACCGCAAACCGGCTCGCCGCAACCTTGGCGGCGCGCTCGAAATCGACGATCCCGAGGTCGGGGCCGAGGTCCCAGTGGGCCTTGGGTTCGAATTGGAAGTCGGGGCGCTTGCCCCAGGTCCGCAGTTCGCGGTTGGCCGACTCATCGGCGCCGATGGGGACCTCTCGATCGAAGATATTCGGGATCGTGAGTTCGAGGGTCGAAAGCTCAGTTTCGAGATCTCTGGCCCTGGTTTCAAGGTCCTTGATCTCGTCGCCGATCACGGCCATCGCCGCCTTGCGTTGCTCGGCGTCATCCTTGTGTCCCTGCCGATACAGATCGCCGATCTCCTTGGACCCCGCATTGCGGCGTGCCTTGAGGTCCTCGACCTCAACCAGGATTTTCCGCCACGCCGTATCCACCTCCAGCAACCGGTCGAGCGGCGCTTCGGTATGACGGGCCGCGAGCATGTCGCGGACGAGTTCGGGGCGAGAGCGAAAGAGATCGCGGGCGAGCATGGCTGATCCTCCGGCGGGGACTATAACAGTTACCTGATCGGCTGCGGCTCAGTCGCTGACCGGAACGTAGACCTGGGTCCCGCGACGGCTGCGCATGATCTGTTCGACAAAAGCATTGAAGTCCGCGGGTCTGTTGACGAAGTCGATTTCGTCCGTGTTGACCACCAGCAGCGGCGTCTCCCGATAGTGGAAGAAATAGTAAGAGTAGGCCTCGCTGAGTCGTTCCAGGTATCCGGGATCGATGTTGCTCTCGAAGTCGCGGGCCCGTTTACTGATGCGCTCCAGAAGGACATCGACGGAGGCCTGCATGTAAATCACGAGGTCCGGCTTGGGAACCTCGTGATCGAGGACCGGGTAGAGCTTCTCGTAGACGCGGAGATCGGTGTCGTCGAGGTTGAGGTAGGCGAAGATCCGGTCCTTTGGAAAGGTGTAATCGGCCAGAACAAGCCTTTGAAAGAGGTTCATCTGAGCGATCTCGCGCTGCTGTTGAAAACGCGACAGCAAAAAGTAGATCTGAACCTGGAAGGCGGCGCCCTCGCGGCCCTCGTAAAACGATGGCAGAAACGGGTTGGTGATGTCCTCGAGCACCATCACGCCTTCGAATCGATCGGCCAATAATTGTACGAGGGACGTCTTTCCAACCCCGATTGGGCCCTCAACGGCGATGTGTCGGAAGGGTATTTTCGGTCCGCTCATGCGATAGAGATAGTAGCTTGTGCCGCCGCCGCCGTCACCTCTGTCATGGTCCGGCAATCCTGGCGATGACGAAGAGGGCGCCCATCAAGACCGCGAGTGCGCCGTTGGCGGAGAAAAAGGCGGCATCGACCGACGTGAGGTCGTCGGCTGAAATCAGACGGTGCTGCCACGCCAGCAAAGCACCGGCGATGCAGACCGCCCCGAGCCGCCACGGACCGCCGCCGGCCGCCACGGCAAACACGACAAAGCCGGCGAATGCCAGCACGTGGGTGACTCGCGCGGCAACCAGCGCCGCGCGCCCGCCGACATGTTCCGGCAGGGAGTGGAGTCCTTGCTCGCGGTCGAAAGCCTCGTCCTGGAGTGAGTAGATGATATCGAAGCCCGCCACCCACAGACACACCGATGCGGCGAGGACGACTGGCGGCCAGGCGATCCGGCCGGTGGCGGCGATCCATGCGCCGATCGGTGCCAAACCGAGGGCGAAACCGAGCCACAGATGTGATGCGCTGGTAAACCGTTTGGTAAAGGAGTAGCCGAGGAGGACCGCGAGCGTGAGCGGAGCCAGCGCCAGACAGAGGGGGTTGAGGGCGGCTGCGGCGGCGAGGAAAACCATCGCCGAAAGTCCTGTCACGAACCACGCAAAGCGCCGATCGAGCCGGCCCGAGGGCAAGGCGCGGCCGGAGGTTCGGGGGTTCTTCACGTCAACTGCCTGATCTGCGAGACGATTGAATGCCATGGCCGCGGTGCGCGCCGACACCATTGCAACTGTGACCCAGAACCAGATCGCCGGCGTCGGCCAGGACGGTGCGGTCGCAGTGATGAGAGAAATGACGGCAAAGGGGAGGGCGAAGATCGAATGTTTGAACGCGATCATCTCGCCGGTTTCCCGGATATCGCGTGCCATGCGGACGACGGGACTGCTCAGCCCTTCCATCGAAGTCCCGAGCCCTCGGTTTCGATTCCGAGCAGATCGAGGAGGCGAACGCAGTAGTGATCGATAAAGACCGACATCGCTGAGGGCTCATCCGGGTTCAGGTAGAAGGCCGGCAACGGCGGCACGATATGAGCGCCGACCCGTGCCAGGCGCAGGAGGTTGTCGAGCAGAATCGGCGACATCGGGGTCTCTCGGATCCCGAGCAGCAACGGCCACCTTTGTTTGATGGCCACATCCGCGACACGCTGCACGAGCCCGCGCGAAATACCGTTGGCCAGTGCGCCGGCCATTCCCGCTGAACAGGGCAGGACGACCACTCCCGAGAGACGGTGCGAGCCCGATGCCACCGGTGCCGTCAATTCGTTGTCCGAATAGGTCTGAATCCGGGCGCGAACATCGTCGTCCAGGGGGAGCTGTTCGGCGAATCCGCGGGCGGTGGCCCATGATGGGCCTAATTCGTGGTGGAGGACCTTGCCGGCGGCCGCGGTCAACACCACGTGCAAGGTATCGACCGCTCCCGATTCCAGGGCCGCGACGGCGAAGCGCGCCGCCAGGACCGAGCCCGATCCTCCTGACACGGCGAGGACGAGTTCACGCGTCATTGAAGGTTCTCCAGCCGGCGGCGTTTGTCGATCGGCATCCATTTCGATCGAGGGTCATCGAGGGAGTATAGCAGGCTGACACTGACAAAATTTTCTTACATGCGTGGGGACTCATCCTTTGCCAGACCTGACAAGTTTTCTTGTCAGTTTGGATTTTTCAGAAACTTGAGATCACAGCTTAAAACATTTATTTTGAACATCTTAACAATTTTTCAAAAATGGCATGAGTTCTGCTCCATCGTGATGTGAACGAAAGGAGCCCGCCATGGATGAAGTCTGAACCGCGGCGTCAGCCCCGATCATCAACCAACCACACGAGGAGTTTGATATGAGGCAACGATCCATATTGGTGCTGATTTTTCTCGCCTGCTTCGCGGCGTCATCCGCCGGCGCAGCCGACACCGGACAGAACGCCGGCGTCGTCAATATCAACACGGCGGCTGCCGAGCAATTGCAGCTGCTGCCCCAGGTCGGACCGGCCCTCGCGGGTCGGATCATCGGCTACCGCCAGGCCAACGGGCCCTTCAGGACGATCGATGAGATCGTCGCGGTCAAGGGTATCGGCGACAGCTCGCTGGAGCGACTGGAGCCGTACCTGGCGACGAGCGGTGCCACGACCATGACAGAGAAGGTCCGCCTGCCGCGCCCGAAGAAATCGGGGAGCGAAACCGGGAGCTGACGATCAACCGTCATCGACGCAGGACCGGGGTGGGCCCGATCCGTCGCCGATGACCCTCTACAGCGTGGACGGGATGCGGCCCTTCGGGGCCGCGTTTTTGAAAGGAGTTGTCGTGAGAAACACGGTGGCGATGCGGGTTGGACAGCGTGGAGTCTCGTTGTCAGAGGTAGCGGCCCTGCTGGTGGTGATCGCGATCATCGCCGTGGTGGCCGTGCCGAATCTCGGTGAGGCGAACAGGGCCGCGGCCCTGTTCGGGGCTTCGGGGCGTTTACAGGGGCTCATGTTTCGTTGTCGCGCCTACGCAATCATGAACCAACGTTCAACCGGGTTGGTGTTCGAAAGGCGCGGGAACGGGTCGTGGCGGTGCTATATCGCCGCAGATGGTGATGGGGATGGAATCCTGCGGCGCGACCTCGAGAGCTTTACAGATCCGATCGTGTCGGAGGTGCTCGAGTTCGCTCCGAGGGCGGCCGGCCTCGGCATCCTCCAGGGAGAGTTTGTTCCCGATCCTTCCGGGCGTGGTCGACTCCGAGGTGATCTTTTGGATCCGGTGCGGGCGGGCCGCGGCGACATCATCACCTTTACACCACAGGGGCACGCGACGCCGAGTTCAGTGTATCTCACGGATCATCATGCGCGCATGCGAGTCGTGCGGGTCTACGGAGGAACCGGGCGGGTAATTTCGCTGGTATGGCGGTCTGGGTGGTCCCAGTGGCGCAAGAGCGCGCTGTGAGTGCGGGTTCGACCGTTACCCGTCTCCGACCGGCCCTACTCGAAATTCACTTTCGAGTCGTTCACTGGCTGCACTTTCAGTACGGCCCAGCAGTACTGAATGAGCGACCCGGCTGCCGGCCGCGACGGATGCCCAGTCGGCGATCACCGAGCCGAGGACGACACTCCGGTCACTGACTCTGGCGTGACGCCCAATCAAGGAGCCGTCGATGACGGCGGTCGGAGCGACGACCGCCGTGGGATGGATGAGGCTCTCCCCTCGAAGTTGGTCCAGGACCACGGTCAGGTAATCGTTTGCCGTACCGACCTCTCGCCATTTTCCCGAAATCATCGCGCCACCCAGCCTCCCTGCGGCGAGGGCCGGGTACCACAGACGGTCTGGGATCTCCCCGGCGGTTGACGGGAGTCCATTCAGACTTTCGCGCGACACCGCCATCACACCCGGATACAAACAGGAAACCTCACCCGGCCTGACATCTCCGGGAGGGCGGATGGCAGTGACCGTACCCTGAACGTCGATCAAAACCCGCGACCACCGCGTTGGGTCGGGGTGTGGCTGGAGTCCCAACGTCACCCCATCGCCGCGGGCTAAGTGGTGCTCGAAGAGGGGGTCAATGTCGAGATCCGAGAGGCCGTCCCCGTTGATCACCAGGACCGGTCCCTCGGTCCCGAGCAGCCCCCGGTCGCGAGCGAGGGCGAGACCGCCAGCAGTTCCCATCAGCGACGTTTCTGGAGACAGGGCGACCCTCATGCCGGCGGTCGAGGCTTCGGCGACCGCAGTTGCCATCAGGTCTCCGAGATGCCAGGTGTTGACCACGATTCGAGCCGAACCTGTTCGCGCCGCGAGTCGCAGCGCCGACGACACAACCGGGCCGTCGGCCAGAGGCAGTGCCGGTTTTGGCAGAACATTGGAAAGGGGCCGCATCCGCTCGCCACGACCTGCGGCAAGCACCATCGCCGCTGCGAAGCAATTCATACCCCGAAAACCATGTCCGGGGGCAGCTTCATCTCCGAGTTGCAGGCCCGAAACTCGGTCCACAGGCTCATATAGGAGCCGCGGACTGCGTGATGCGGATCGAGTCCAAGCGACCGCGTGACCGACTCGAGCAGCTCGGACGGACCTTCCACCTCGACAAAATCGCCCATGGGTGTGTGGTCGAGGACGATCTCCACGGGCCCGGCCCGCCACGTCTCGCGGTCTTTTTCGTAGCGTGCGACGCCGACAAAACCCAGTGCTTCAAGCACAGTCTGCATCTTCTCCAGGTCCTCGATCAGAACTTCATGCTCGGGTCGGACCTTGATGGGACCATCGTAGGAGGCGGGGCCCTTGAAGGTCAGGATGCGAAGGTCGCCATACTTTCGAAGTCTGAGCACGCAACCGCGACCGGACAATTCGTGATCCCTGGTATCGAGCAGCAGGTTGACCTCGCGTTTGCTTTCGGAAATCAACCGCGCGTCGAGAACAGCGATACGAGATCGAATCATCGCCAGGTCGGCGACGGGGATCTTGAGCTCGGTCTCTATTCCCGGGTCGGTCACCCGGCGAGGATACAGACTCCGGCCGCAGGGACCAAACCGTCGAGACGGCCTTGACCAAACGTGTACCATGAAGCGATGCGGCACGTCGTATGGGGAACTGCGGGACATATCGACCATGGCAAGACGACCCTGGTGAAGGCCCTCACGGGCACCGATTGTGATCGTCTGCCCGAAGAACGAGAACGCGGCATCACCATCGAGCTCGGTTTTGCGCAGCTCGCCGACGAGGACGTTCGGCTCCACTTCGTCGACGTGCCGGGGCACGAACGGCTGGTCCACACCATGATTGCAGGAGCGGCCGGGATCGATCTCGCGTTGCTCGTAATCGCAGCGGACGAGGGTGTGATGCCGCAGACACGCGAGCACCTCGAAGTGCTTCGTCTGATGGGGGTTCCGGGCGGAGCGGTGGCGATGTCCAAAGTCGATCTCGTCGATCCGGAACTCGTCGAGTTGGTGGTTGAGGAGATCAGAGAGCTGCTGACGGGGACCGCCTTTGCCGACGTGCCGGTGGTGGCGGTGTCGGCCCAGACCGGCGCCGGGCTCGACGAGCTGCGACGGGTGTTGGTGGAACAGGCCCGTACGGTGCGCCCGCACCAGATCGAGGGGCGGCCCTTCCGGGAACCGGTTGACCGAGTTTTCAGTCTCACGGGTGCAGGCACCGTAGTCACCGGAACCTCGTTGTGGGGCGCTTTGGAAGTCGGTGGCGAGGTCTCGATCATCCCAGCCGATTTGACTGCCAGGGCGCGACGGCTCCACGTGCACGGCGAGGAACGGCGGCGGGTCGAGGCCGGAGAGCGGGTCGCGATCAACCTCGCGGGTATCTCCAAGGCCAGCCTCGAACGCGGGCAACAGATCCTGTCCCCCGGGCCGTGGGTCGAGACCCGACTCGCCACTATCCAACTCGAGCTCCTCGCCACGGCGCCGGGTCCGCTGGATGAGGGTGATGAGGTCGAGGTCCACGCCCTCGCGGCGCGAGTCTCTGGGCGGGTCGATCGACTGGCTCGGCGCCCGCTCGAACCGGGGAACCGGGCGGTGGCGCAATTGCTTCTTCGCGAGCCGATGTTGCTTTTTCCAGGTGACAGAGTGGTCTTGCGGCGACCGTCACCGGTCAATACATTTGCCGGCGGGCAGGTCCTGGACGCGCACCTCCGACGCTGGCGCCGGCGGGATTCGGCTGCTCTCGATGAGTTGCCGGGTGTCCAGCGCAGCGAATGGCCTCGACTTCTCCTGAGCTGGGTTGATGCCGAAGGTCTGGTTGGGTTGCCGTTGCCGAAAATTGCGGGCCGGCTCGGCGTGTTCGAATCTGCGGTGGAAGCGCCGCTCGGAAAGTTGCTCACGGAGGGATCGATCAGGGGACTGCCGTCGCAACCGGTGAGATTTGTCGCCGCTGCACGATTGGAGGAGCTGGCGACCGATGCGGCTGCGGCCCTCGAGCAGCGGCTCGCTGATGAGGAGGTCTCTGCCGGGATTCCCGCGCGTGATTTTGTCGGGGCCTTGCTGCCTCGCCGGGCCCGTATCCTGGCTGATATTTATCTCGAGGAACTGCGGGGGCGCGGTGTGATCGAGCTCGCTGAAGGCCGAGTGGTGCCACCGGGAACTGACAGCCACATGACCGCCAGCGGAGAAGAGCTCTCGAGGAGGGTTGAGGCCCTTTATCGCGAGACCGGTTTCGAGGCGCCGTCGCCACGGGAGGCAGCGGTACGTCTGTCGGCGCGCCCGGCCTCGGTAGAAGGGATCTGCAAGTTTCTCCTGCAGCGCCATCGACTGGTTCGTCTCGAGGGGAAATACCTGATCCACCGCGCCGTTTTGGACGATGTCGCGCGTGGCGTTCGGGAGTGGGGGGTGGACGATTTTGCGGTCGGCGATTTCAAGGATCGCTTCGGCCTCACCCGCAAACTCGCGATCCCGGCTCTCGAGTGGCTGGATTCGGAACGAGTGACCGTGCGCCAGGGAAACCGCCGCAAGATCCTTCGGCGATCGTCAAAGGGCTAGGGTGCCTCCGAATCTATTGCGGGTTCGGCACGTACTGGCGGTCGCTGACGATGCGTGAGTTGGCCGAATTGAGCCCCGACAGTTTCATGCGAACCCGTGCCGTGTAAATGACCCACGACGCCACCGGCTGCCCTCCACGAGTCCCGGGCTGGGCCCTCCAGGTCGCCAGATACGCCGAAAACCATGGGTTGAGACCGTCGTACAGCTCGAGTGGCACGTAGCGATCGCAGCGACCGTCCTCACCAATGTGCACCAGGGCGCGGATCTGGACCTCATCGTCGCGTGCCGGAGCGCTGACCTTGACGCGGCGCGGAGCCGCCAGGCGACTGAGCTGATCTTGCGGCGTGGCCTTGAGGTTGCGCAGACTGCCCGGGGGCACCATTTCCGCTTGAACACTCGGAACCGGCGGCGATTCCGGGTTCGGGGGCTGGAGCCCATGATCGATGATTTGAGCCTCTTTGACCCGGCCTTCCATGACGATCTCGAGGACCGCCCAAGAGGCCTGAGGCGCCGATCCGGCCATCGCGGGCTCGAATCGCGAACCCTTCAGGTCGAGGTTCATGGATGAGGTGAGACCCGGAAACGGGAGCTCCAGAGGTACCGCGCCGAGGCACTCGCCTTTGGTGTCGACGTAGGCTGCGACCCGCGCCGTGCCTCGAACGTCGACCTTTCGTGGCGGGGTCGACTGTGAGACCTCCGCGACCTGATCGACCTCGACCGCAAACGGGTTGATCGGCTCGAGTTCCACCATCGGCACCGGAAGCGGAATCGAAACCTGCAACCGCTGCTGCCACGCCCTGCTGGAGGCGCTCTGGGCGGCAACACCGGCCGCGATGAACATGACTGCCATCCAGGCTGCGACGATGCGTTTCACGCACGCATCGTATCACAGGGTTGGCTTCGAAATCGGGCTCCACGCCTGCGCGCGGAGGGCTTCTACCGGGTACACTCGCACGCCATGAAGACGGCCGCCTATTTTGTGAGCCCGCACGGATTTGGGCACGCGGCCCGGGCCTGCGCCGTTATCGAGGCCCTTGTACACAGGCGGCCATTTCTTCGATTTCACATCTTTACGACCGTTCCGGAGTGGTTCTTTGCCGAGTCGATACCGGGTTGTTTTGAGTATCACCCCTGCCGCGCCGACATCGGTCTGGTTCAGCTTTCGCCTCTGGAGGAAGACATCGAGGCCACGGCACGAGAACTTGCGGCGGCTCCATGGCGCGACTCGAAGGAGATCGAGAAGCTGGCACGCCATCTCGGGCAGTTGGATTGCGCCATGGTGTTTGCCGATATCTCGCCGCTCGGTCTTCGTGTCGCACGAAGCGCCGGGCTGCCGTCGGTGCTGATCGAAAATTTCACATGGGATTGGATCTACAACCACATCGAAGACTCGGCAGAACTCGGCCCCTTCGGCAACGAACTCTCCACCGTCTTCGCGACCGCCGATCTCCGAATTCAGACAAGCCCGGTGTGTCAGCCACTGGTGGGAGCAGTCCGGGTGGCGCCGGTGGCGAGGGCGCCACGAAAGTCGCGTGCCGAGATTCGCGGTCGCCTCAAAATCCCCGACGGTGATCCGATGGTGCTGGCGAGCATGGGTGGGTTGTGTTGGGACTACCCTCCACTCGACGACCTGGTCGGTGGTGACAGTCCCTGGATCGTGGTGCCCGGGGGCGCCGAGATCGAGAGACGGAGAGGTCGATTGCTGTTGCTGCCTTTCCACAGCTCGTACTTCCATCCTGATCTGGTGGGTGCTGCTGATGTGGTGGTCGGAAAGCTCGGCTACAGCACGGTTGCCGAGGTCTGTCGGGCGGGAGCGGCACTGGCCTATGTGGAACGACCACGTTTCCCGGAATCGCCGGTTCTGGCACGATTCGTCAATCAAAACCTGACATCAATTGTGCTCGAAAAAGGCGTATTCGAGGCCGGCCAGTGGCAGCCTTCGGTGCTGCAGCTTCTTGGTGCTCAGCGGAGGCCCCCTTGTGGAGCGGATGGGGCATCCGAGGCCGCGGCGGCTATCCTTCGGCACTTTCCCGAGGCGTTCACATAGCGCGCTGACCCGAGGCGGAAGTGGGAGAGAGCCCTTCGGAGGCGGAAAGACTCCGAGCCCGCCATGGAGCCCAGGCAACCTGCGGCACTCGCCGTGTTCCCCCTGAGTGCTGCTCCCTTCCGGGCCTGACACGGTTCGGAGGACGACGATGCACAGGGCCCGGACTCCATGCCGGGCTCGGTCCAATTCAATTGGCGGAGAGGGCGGGATTCGAACCCGCGGTGGAGTTACCCCCACACACGCTTTCCAAGCGTGCTCCTTCGGCCACTCGGACACCTCTAACTCTGTCAATGTGATGGCGGAGAGGAAGGGATTCGAACCCTTGGACCTCGTGAAAGGTCAGCGGTTTTCGAGACCGCCCCGATCGACCACTCCGGCACCTCTCCGCACATTCTACGATGAATGGCGCTGTTTGGCAAAGAACCCGCGAAGGAGCCGGCGTGAGGCCTCAGCGTCGAGCCCGCCCCGTTGCGTCAGTGGTCGACCGAGACGGGGATCTTCAGCGAGATTCATCACCGACCCGCAGGCGCCGGCCTGGGGGTCGGGTGCCCCCCATACCACGAGGCCGAGTCGCGCCTGACGGCAGGCAGCAGCGCACATCGGGCAGGGCTCGAGCGTGACGTAGAGCGTGCAGTCTTCGAGCCGCCAGTCTCCGACAACGCGGCCGGCCTCGGCCAACGCGAGAAGCTCGGCGTGGGCCGCGGGGTCGTGGAGCTCCATCCGGCGATTCCCGGCCCGTGAGATCACTTCGCAGCCACGGGCCACAACTGCCCCCACCGGGATCTCGCCGCGGCGACCGGCGGCCTCGGCCTCACCGAGGGCCTCGGTCATGAAGGCACGGTCGTGTTCGTCGAACACCCACTCGGGAAGCATGGATGAAGGATAACAAAGGGCCCCGCGAACGGGGCCCTTTCAGCTTGTATTTGTGGCTGAAATCCTATTTGACTTCGACCCGATCCCCGACCTCGAGCGGGGCCCACGCACGTGTGACGATCGCAGTGGAGTAGTGTTCGAAGACCCGGAGGACGCCGACTTCTCCCATCACCAACCTCGGCATGCCCTTGACGGGATTGTCGCGGTATACGCTGGTGAAGGTCCCCGGGTAGATACCGTCGGCCGCCCCGAGATCGAGGAACACCAACCAGTAGGTGCCGATATCGACCTGGTCGTCGCGGTCGTAGGTGATGTAACCCAGCGGTTTTCCGTTGGGCACATCGCAGCGGTCGGTGGGGTCGGGGCTGATCACCAGCGGCACCGGGATCGGTTTGAACGGCTGCAAGACGTCACCGATAACGATCGGGTCGCAGGCATAGTAGATTTCTGCGATTGAAGTGTTCTCCTGCGCGCACAGAACCTTGAGCTGGCCGACCTGGTGGTAGACGACCCCGAGGCGGGTGTTCGACACCGGGTGCCTGAGAGGACGAAGGCGGTGGAGGATGAAGAACCGGTCTCCGGCCTGGACACCCTGTTCAACCCCGCCGTCGATGTAGACGACATTGCCCTCGCTGAACGCGTCCTGAAACTCAATCTGCTCGGCCGAGGCGATCGTGAAAGGAAAGATGCTCTCGTCCTGGACGAGCTCGGCGAAGCAATAAACGTCGGCCGACCTGCCCAGGGCATAGGGCATCTCCTGCTCGACACCGGAACCTTCGTCCAGGTAGTCCGAGGTCACCGATTCATCAACCGGGATCTCGTATTCTCCAGCCGGCGCTTCCTGGACCGCGAGATCGATGATCAGCGGATCGCCGGGGTAGATCCAGTGAGAGTCCCTGATGTAGGGATTGCGCTCCCAAATCTGAGGCCAAAGAAAAGGATCCCCGAGGTAATGCGCCGCCAGGTCCCAGAGGGTGTCACCCTTGACGATGACGTGCACCATCGCGTCTGCAGGGATATCCGTGGGCGGGTCGTACGGGGTCCAGTGGTCGTTCACTAAATGGAGCGGCTGCGGTGGTGGTGCAACCGTCTGTGCCGCGATCGCCATGGGCAGGAATACGGCGATGATGGCGATCCGAATTTTGGCGCTCATAAGCCCTCTCCCCGGTGAATAAACCTCTACTCGAGGTTAACCCAGGGGCTGCCGATCCGTCAATCCTCGGACTCTTTTTTCAATGCTTCCAGCTGTTTTTTCCACGCAGCTTCGCGTTCATCGAGGAGAGTTTTGAGTTCGCCGATTTGTGCGTCTACAGTGGCGATCTCGGAGAAATTCGGATAGTTTTCGTGGATATATTCGAGCCGCCACATTGCTCCAAGGTAGTACTTATTCCTACGATAAAATTTAGCGACAAGCCACTCGTGATCGGCCAGTAACTCCCTCAAATCATGAACTCTCTCCTCTGCATCGGAAATGTGCTGCGAGTTCGGATAGAGGTTGATCAGCTGCTGGTATGCCGCAAGAGCCTCCTGAATATCACTCAAATCGCGGTCCGGTCGGAGTTTCCGAGCCGAGTAGGTTTGCCCCACCATCAAGAGGGCATAATCCCGGTCAGGATCGTTCGGGTAACGGTTGGCAAAATCACGATACCGAAGGCGGGCTTCTGTGAGGCTCGTCACATCGATCTTTACGGCGTATGTATCGGCAACCCGCAGCGCGGCCTTGTGTCCCAGGGGATCGTTCGGAAACGTGTCGTAGACAAAGCTGAAGAGATCTCGCGCCTTTTGATAATCCTTTTCCGAGTACAACTGTTCGGCCTGATCGTAAATAGTCTCTTTATCGAGGTTCGCCAACCTGTCGAGAAGGTCGCTCTCATCCTTGCTGCTCTTGCAACCGCCGGCCACAAGTACCAGCGGGAGCAGGAAGAACGTCATTAGTTTCCTGTAGGTCATCGAGGGCCTCCGTCGGCCGCAGCAGCCCGAAGCCGGGCGAGGGCCGCGGCGCGGTCATCGAATCCGAACACTGCTGAGCCGGCGATCAGGGTCGTTGCCCCGGCGGCCGCGAGCAATCCGGCATTAGAATGATCGACCCCTCCATCGACAGATATGTCGAGGGTGCGGTCACCCGCCATGGCGCGCAACCGGCAGATCTTGTCGACACTCTGGGGAAGAAACTTCTGGCCACCGAACCCCGGATTGACGGACATGATCAGCACGAAATCAACCCAGTCAAAAACCTCTTCGAGGACCCCGAGCGGAGTTGCCGGGTTGATGGCAACGCCAGACTCCAGGCCTGCGTCACGAATGGTCTGGAGGGTCCGTTGGAGATGGGTACACGCTTCCACGTGGACCGCGATTCGAGCCACATGGGCTGCTGCCAGATCGTTGAGTAGGGCATCTGGGTCGGTCACCATCAGGTGGGCGTCGAGAGGTATCGGACACTTCCCGGCCAGCGAAGCCACGACCAGAGGACCGAATGTGAGGTTCGGAACAAAATGGCCGTCCATGAGGTCGAGGTGCAGGGAATCAGCCCCTGCCTGCGCGACATCTTCAATTTCGTCCGCGAGACGGGAGAAATCCGCCGAAAGCAACGAAGGTGCGAGACGGATAGTCATCGACTGACCCACACCGTCACGACGTCTGACAGGGTGACCGGTGAACCGGCGGGTGGGTGTTGGCGGAGAACGATACCGGTTGGGAAACCGGGGTAGTTCACTTCGCGCGCCTGGCCGATCCGGAGCCGATTGGCTCGGCAGAATCTCTGAACCTCATCAAGACTTCGCGACACCACCGAGGGCATCACCCACTGCCGGGTCGCAGGTGAGGTGTTGACCAGGAGATCAACTGCAGCGCCGGGAGGGATTGGGTGACCTACCGGCGGGCCGGAGGCGATGACGCGATCGGCGGCTCCCTGCTGGCTGACCCTGGCGCGAAGACCGGTTTCGAGGCCCGCTTGTTCGACCTCCCTCTCGGCAGTGCTGAGCGAACTTCCCCGGACATCCGGAACCGCGACCTGTTCACCGCCGAGGCTGATGCGCACGCTGACCTTCGACCCCGCTTTGACGTGAAATCCCGGCGGCGGGTCCTGATGTGCGACGGCGCCGGCTTCGACGGATACCGAGAACACACCCGGTTCCTCGACCAGCAGTTCGAGACCGAGGTCGTGCGCCTGCTGCCGCGCTTCCTCGAGGCTGTTGGAGCCAAGATCGGGCACCGCAAGCGTGCCCCGGTGGACGGTGTGGACCAGCGCAAACCAGAACACCACCCCTGCGCAGAGCGTGAAAACCGAAGCGGCCAAAAGACGACGAGCCATCGGCGCAAACCTTAGCACGACCGGGTGCGGCTCAGCCCCGGTAGAAAAACTGGCGCACGCCTTCGGGCAACAGGCGAACGATGTCATTGAAGAGCACGACAACCATGAGCAGGATGAGGAGGTAGAAACCTACCTCGAGGACGCGCTCCTTCAACTTCATCGGCAGGTCTCGACGTGTGATGCTCTCGAAAGCGATGATGACGAGGTGCCCGCCGTCCAGGATCGGTATCGGCAGCAGATTGAAGATCCCGAGCTGTAGGGAAATGATGCCGAGCAGCATGATCAGAGATTGAATGCCGCTGCGCGCTGCCTGGCCGGAGATCTGGGCAATGCCGACCGGGCCCGAAACCTGTCGCAATGACTCCTTGCCCGTAAACAACCTACCGATCACGCGAAACGTCTGATAGGTCATGCGCTCGCACTCCTGGGCAGCGGTACCGAGGGCGGGCAGGAGGGCCAGTTTCTGGACAACCGTCGGCAGAACCGGACCGACACCGATCTTTCCCTGTCCTCCCTCGTCACGAGTTACCAGGGTGAATTGCATGGGTTGACCGCCGCGAAGGACGTCCAGTGTGATCTCGGTCGCTGGCAGGGGCACGATGAGCCGTGGCAGATCGTAGTACTGGTCCACGGTTTCGCCGTTGACGGCGACGATGAGGTCTCCGCTTTCGATGCCAGCTTGTGCGGCGGGCGAGACGCCCGGCGCGGGTTGAACCACGGCTTCGAGACGGGGTTCGATGCCGGACACTCCGAAACCGTAAAGACTCTCGCTGTCGAGGGTGACCGTGATCATCCGGACCCGGCCGTTGCGCTCCACCGTCAGCTCGACCGGTCCCTTCCCCGAGGTGAGCAGTGCAACCTCGAGATCACGCCACATCTCCATCGGTTCTCCGCTGACCGCCTGGACCGTGTCACCGGGTTGGATATTTGCGGCCTCAGCCGGAGAACCCGGTCCGACCCATCCGACCACCGGAGGCTGCTCGAGATAGAGAGGCGTCTCGACCCCCATCGTCAGCGCGAGGGCGACAAAGACCACCGCCGCCAGGATATTGGTCACCGGGCCGGCAAGCAGAATAAGTGCTCGTCTCCAACGAGGCAGAAGCTCGACCTCCTGCGCATCCCCGGAGACAACATCGGTCTCGTCCGGACCCAGCCCGATGATCCTCACGTAGCCGCCGAGGGGAACCAGCGACAACCGATAGTCGGTGCCGCCACGCTCGAAGCCCCAGATCCGCTTTCCAAAGCCGATCGAGAACACCTCGACAGGTGCCCCGAGAAGCCGGGCCACGGCAAAATGGCCGAACTCGTGGATGGTGATCAAGACACCAATGACAAAAACAAACGCGAGAATACTAATCAGCATCGTATCTCCGAACCGGGAACGGGCGCGCCGTATTTCATTATATTTGCCGCAGCCAGCCTTCGGGCTTCATCATCGGTGGCAAGAGCCTGTTCGAAATCCAGCAACGGGCGATTACGAGCGGCCCAGTTGTCGAGGGTCGAGGCGACGGTGGCAGCCACCGTGGGGAAGGAGCACCTTCCGTCCAAAAAGGCGGCCACCGCCACTTCATTCGCGGCGTTGAGGACGGCCGGCATCTCACCTCCGGCGCGCAGGGCGGCCCGCGCGAGATCGAGAGCGGGAAATCTGGAGTGATCGGGTTCTTCAAACGTCAGAGCAGGCATTCTGGTGAAATCCAGCGGAGGCACCGGGTCCGCCAAACGTTCCGGCCAGGCCAGGGCGTAGGCAATCGGAAGCCGCATGTCGTTGGTCGATAGCTCTGCCGAGATCGAATGGTCCACCGACTCCACCATCGCGTGGACCAGGCTCTGGGGGTGGATCACGACCTCGATCTTTTTTTCTGGCACATCGAAAAGGTGGTGGGCCTCGATGATTTCGAAGCCCTTGTTCATCATGGTGGCGGAGTCGATGGTGATCTTAGCGCCCATCCGCCAGGTTGGATGGTCGAGTGCGTCGTCCACCGTCGCGGCGCCCATAGCCTCCAGGGACCACGTCCGAAATGGCCCTCCGGATGCTGTGAGGAGCAGCCGCGAGACGTTGTCAGCCGTCGCGCCCCGCAGAATCCGGTGAATGGCGCTGTGCTCGCTGTCCACGGGGAGGAGGTGGACCCCGGCGGTGCCGACGGCATCCATGATGAGGTCTCCAGCCACGACCAGGGTCTCTTTGTTGGCAAGCGCGATATCTTTTCCGGCTCCAATGGCTGCCAGGGTCGGGCCAAGCCCAAGGGCGCCGACCACAGCCACCACGACCATCTCCGCATCGCACTGGCCCGCAAGGGCCTCGAGACCGTCTGCGCCCGAGAGGACCCTCAAGCTCTTGAATTCAGAAGCCAGGATCCGCGCGTCCTTCTCGCGAGCCACGCTGACGACTTCGGGTCGATGTTTTTGAACCTGATCGCGAAGGCAGGAGAGGTTGCCGCCGGCGGCAAGGGCGACTACGTCAAAATGTTCGGCAAAGGTCTCGACCACGGCCAGGGTGGCGCGGCCGATGGACCCCGTTGAACCGAGAACCGCGATGCGTTTCATCACACCAGGCCGACGACCACCAGATAGGCAAGCACAAAGGGCGCAGGGTAGATCAGGCTGTCTGTGCGATCGAGAAAACCACCGTGGCCCGGCAACAGCGTGGACGAATCCTTGACGCCGCTGTCGCGCTTGAACAGCGACTCCACCAGATCGCCGAGAGGAGCTGTCACCGCAAGGATCGCCGCAACAGCGGCGATGTGAATTGGCGCATAATCGAGGCCGAGTACCCAGGCCATTGCTGCGGCCGCCAAAAAGGTCGTGAGCACGCCTCCGGCAAGGCCCTCGAGAGTCTTGTTGGGGCTGATGCGTGGCGACATCTTGTGTTTGCCGAAGTTCTTCCCGACGTAGTAGGCGCCTGAGTCACCAACCCAGATACACGCCAGATAAAAGAGCATCACCTTGCTGCCGGTGGGATCTCCCGGCCACAATCTCAGCCAGCCGAAGCAGGCGGTGGTGACGCCAAGGTAGAGAATTGAAAACGACTCTGCAGCAATTCCGCCCAGACCGCCGTCGGGGGCCCGCGGGTCGGCCAGTCGAGCCGTCGGCAGTACGATCAGGACCGCGATCACTGCGCCGGCAAGCCCGGTGGTTCCGTACAACCAGGAGAGAACCATTACAGCCGCGACCAGGGCGAGGGGAAGCCAGCGTCCGACCGCAAACCCAGCGCCGCGAGCCATGTTCAGAAGCTCGTCGCAGGCGACCGTGACACCCGCGCCGAGAATGACGAGAAAGACCCATGCGGGGAGCCAGATGATCGCGCCCGCAAGCAGGGGAATGGCCGCAACTGCGACGAGTTCGCGTTGTCTCTTTGCCATCGATCAGACCCGCGTTTTTCGAGGCGGCGAAAAGACGCCGCCCTCGGGAGCGAGACCACCAAAGCGCCGCTCGCGTTGTTGGTAGGCGAGCAGCGCCTCAAAAAGGTCGGTGTTCGAGAAGTCCGGCCACAGGGTCGGGCAGAAATAGATTTCGGAGTAGGCGATCTGCCACAGCAGGAAGTTGGACACCCGCTGCTCACCGGAGGTGCGGATCAGAAGATCGAGAGCTGGCGTACCACGGGTTGACAGGTGGTTCTCGACCCAGTCCTCATCAACAGCGTCGGCAGCCAGCGTCCCGGCATTGGCCTCGGCAACAGCTCCGCGCACCAAATCGGTCAGTTCCTGGCGTCCGGAGTAATTGAGAGCGATCTGGATCAGCGTGCCGGTGCAATGGGCCGTGGCGTCGACGGCGCGCTGCAGTTCCTTGCGAACCGACGAATCGAGTTGTTCGATTCGTCCGATGGGTCGGAACCGGAGGTTGTTTTTGATCAACGTTTCGAGCTCGCGGTTGATGAACTCTTTGAGGAGAGTCATCAGGGTGATGACTTCATGCCGCGGTCGTTTCCAATTTTCGGTCGAGAAGGCGTACAGCGTGATGACCTCGAATTCGAGTCGGGCGGCAGTCTCCACGGTTTCGCGAACCGCGCGAATCCCGGCCCGATGGCCCTCGACTCGGGGCAGGCTGCGGGCCTGCGCCCACCGACCGTTACCGTCCATGATGATCGCGACATGGCGCGGTAGCCGGTCGGTGTCGAGGCGTTCCAGCAACTCACGTTCGTGAGAGCCGGATTGCGCAATTTCATCAAAAGGCTGCATCTCTCAAAACACCTGGATTGCGAAGTCTACCACAGCATTCTGGTGCTCGGAGACGGCTCGAGACGGGGGGTTTCAGCTCGGATGGGCGGCTGCCAGAACACTCAGAGACCGAGGCGCGGTTGCCGACCTACGAACGGGCACCGGGGGAGGGATGGGACAGAAAGGAAGCGTGGTTGTAATACACCTTTTCCAGACAGAGACCCTCCGAGGGCGCCGTCTGGATCGATGCGCCGGGCGTCGGGCTGTCGAGCATGAGGCGAAGTTCATCCAGGCTTCGCCGCCTCCGACCAACCTCGATCACCGCGCCGACCATGCGACGGACCTGGTAGCGGAGAAATCCGTTGCCCACGAACTCGAGATCTACGCCGGATCGGCGCGGATTCAGTCGTGCCGCGTACAGTGAGCGAATGGTCGGTCCCGGTCTCGGGTTGCGGACTGTGAACGATGCCCAGTCCCGGGTACCCGGCAACAGGGCCAGCGCCGCCGCAAATGCTTCCATGTCGTTTACGGGCCTGACGACGGCCGAGCGGAGATCCTGCCACGGGAGGGCATGCGCCTGCCATCGTATGCGATAGGTGTAGAGCTTGCCCAGGGCGCTCTTCTGGGCGTGAAAGTCCCACTTCGCCGGGCGCGCCGATTGGACGCGGATCTCCGATGGCAGGATGAGGTTGAGGCTGGCCACGAGGGTCTCAGGAGGGATCTTCCCGGGTAGATCGCAATGCGCGGTTTGTCCGGCAGCATGGACGCCGGCGTCGGTTCGTCCGGCGCCCATGACCGTAATCTTGGTTCCACCGACGCACTTCGAAAGGGCGCGTTCGAGCTCTCCCTGGATCGTCCGCTGGCCGAGTTGGCGTTGCCACCCGTGGAACCGGGTCCCGAGATAAGCAACGACGAGTTTCATTCGGAACGCCATCCCGGGTATCCTCGCACAGATCGGGGAGGCCGCAATGGCTGTGACAATACTGCTGATGCTTTCGTTGTTGGGAGGGTCGGCGGTCTCATCGGAGGCCATTCGCTGGTTTCCGGGTGACTACTTCAATTCCTACGTCAAGGCCGGTTTTCAGGCTGAGGTCATGGAGAGTTGGCCGGGCCCGAGCCAGCTCATGCGCACGTGGAACGCAGGTGGGTTGCAAGAGCCCGACCGTGTCAGCCTTTTGCTCGGGGGGGCCATATTTCACGACCCGGTGCTGTTGCCGGCGTACCACGAGGCTGTGACGTCGTCTTCGCCGCGTGTCCGCCAGGCCGCGGTCTATGGATATCGTGACCTGCTCGGAGATAGCCTTCCGGATGTCAACGGGGGCATCAGCGAAGGGGACGCTGCTCTTCTCGGGGAAGAGATGGACTGGATGATGCGAACGATCGTCCGGCGGTCCTTGCTCGAGGTGTGGTTGCAGGCTGTTCTCGCCCACGAAGGCCGTGGTCTGCCGGAGTGGCGGGGCGTGACGTTGCAGCGGCAGCCTGAGGTTGCCCTTCGCGCCATCGAGAAAGTCGCGGGGGTGGAGGATCTGGAGATTTTGTTGGAGGCGTGCGACATATCTGGGGATTTCGGGACCCGCGTAAATCTTCTGAAACTCGTCGAGGCCCTGACCCTGAGCCGCTTCATCGTCATGCCGGAGGGGTCCAGGGAGGGCTGGGGACGGCAGGTCTATGTCAATGTGATGGGTGGTCTGAAGGGGGCTCGGCGACGTTGGTCTGCCGGCTCCTGCAGAGTGGACGGAGACGCCGTATTGGAGGCGAATCTCAAGGCGATGGGGGTCACCGGAGTTGACACCAGATCCGAGGAGGGCTGTCAGGTATGGGTCAACGTTCTCGAACGGGGTGACTCGCGGTGGTGGATGCTCGCATCACGCCGTTTGTATGCGTGCGGAGGACCGTGGCTCGAGATATCGGCCCTTTACCCCAACGGCCCCCGCGACCAGGAGCGCCGGACCCGTCTCCTGGCGTGGTTCAAACCGCTGAGACCCAATGGATAGAGGTTGGCGGCGGTACAATAATTGAAAATGGTGCAGTTGGTATTCGAAGAAGGGGGCATCACCCACCGGATTCCGGTACGGGACGCCCTGACGCTCGGCCGATCGAGCGACAACGACGTGGTGTTGAGGGACTTCTCGGTGTCCCGCCACCATGCCCGGGTCGAAGACGGCGACGGCGGTCTGCGGATTGTCGATCTCAAATCAACGAACGGCATCAGGATCAACGAAGATTTTGTCACAGAGGGGAACTTCGCGGTCGGTGACACCCTCGGGATCGGCAACTTTGATCTGCATGTCGAGGACGCGCAAGGCACCGACGCGCCAGGTCTGACGTCGGCCACCTATATGCGTCCGTTGTCGGAGTTCAACCAGGACTACGGGCTTGAAGGGCAACCCCAGGAGATCTCGAAAGAGGTTGGGACGCGCGAGCGCGTGTTCGAAATCCTCGCTCAGGTGGCCAAGGTCCTGATCCAGGTCGAGGAACTCGAACCGGTGCTCGAGAAGGTCATGGATCTGGTTTTTGACCACCTGATGGTGGATCGGGGCTTTATCGTCCTCTTCGATGACAGTGGCGAGCCCCGCCTCGAACTCAATCGGGTGCGCGAATCACAGGCGGGCGGCGAGGACGAGGTGCCGATCTCGCGCACCATCCTCGACATGGTCTCGCAGCAGCAGGTGGCCATCCTCACCCACGACGCCCAGGCCGATCAGCGTTTCGAGGCCGGGCGCAGTGTGCGTATCCATCAGATCCGGTCCGCCATGTGCGCGCCCCTGTGGCACCGCGAACGGGTCATCGGGGTTATCTACGTGGATTCGCCCATGCACGTCGGCTCCTTTTCAGCAACCGACCTCGATCTGTTGACCGCGCTGGCCAACTACGCGGCGGTCGCCATTGAACGAGCGCGTCTGAATGATCGGATCCGACGAGAGCGACAGGCCCGGGACCGGCTCGAGCGGTACCACTCACCGGCGGTGATCGAGGCCGTGCTGTCGGACTCCGGAGTCGACCGCGAGTCGGTGACCCTGACCGAAACGTCAATCCTTTTCGCCGATATCGTGGGCTTTACCGCCCGCTGTGAAAGCCTGCCGCCAGAAGACGTTGCGGCCTTTCTCAATCAGTTCTTTTCGATTGCAGCGGATGTCATATTCGAACACGGCGGTACGCTCGATAAGTTCATCGGTGATGCCGTCATGGCGTTCTTTGGCGCGCCGCTTCCTCAGGAGGACCACGCCGAGCGGGCGGTGCGTTCGGCCGTCGAATTGATGCAGGCTCTCGAGGTCTGGAACGGCGAGCGGGAGGCGGAGGGCCTCGATCGAATCGATGTCAGGGTCGCGGTGAATTCGGGACCGGTGGTGGTCGGTGACATCGGCTCGGCGACTCGTGTTGACTATACGGTTCTCGGCAATACCGTCAACGTGACCGCGCGGCTGGAGGAACACGTGGCCAAGCCGGGCATGATCGTACTCGGTGAATCGACCCAGGCTGCTGTCGCCGACATCTTCCCCACAGAGAGTCTCGGTTCGGTGCAACTCAAGGGCCTGAGCCGAACCATCGAGATCTTCCAGGTGGCGACCGGCAAAATCAGCGCTCCGGGCGATCAGGAATGATGCAACTCGACGACCTGGTCTTCGTCACGTCAAACGTCAACAAAATCCGTGAGGCCGAGGCTGTTCTCGGCCGGGCTCTCGACCACCGGTCGCTCGACCTTCCAGAAATCCAGTCGTTGGATCTTGCCGAAGTGGTTCGCGGCAAGGCGGCCGCCGCGTGGAAGGAGATCGGGCGCCCGGTCCTGGTCGAAGACACGGGCCTCGAGCTTGCAGGTCTGGGGGGGTTTCCCGGACCTCTGGTGCGGTGGCTGTTGACAAGCGTCGGTCCCGGCGGCATCGGTCGCATCGCTCACTCGTTTGACGATCCGAAAGCCACCGCTCGTTGCCTCCTGTGCGCAACCGACGGCGCGGTCGAGATCCTCGGCGAAGGGGTGGTCGAGGGCAGCATCGCCGCCCACCCGCGTGGACTGCTCGGCTTCGGATGGGACAGCGTGTTCGTGCCCGATGACCCTGGGGACCGGACGTATGGCGAGATGACTGATGAGGAGAAGAACGGGATCTCGCACCGAAGACGGGCGTTTGAAGCCCTTCGCGAGGCTCTCGCCGAGGACTGATCACCGCCAGCCCGATCCTGGATCCTCGATACTTGATGCTGGATTCGCTCACTCACCCTTGATGGTTGTTGACGAGACGAACCGCCGTTGCTCCATCCAGCATCCGGCTTCGCCCTTCAGGCTACGCCGCGACAGGTCCAACATCCTTCAGCGTGCTACATTGCGCGCCATGCGCCGTGAACTGCTGTCGAAACAGTCCTCCGAGATCCAGGGAATGTTCGGTCGGATCGCCCATCGCTACGATCTGCTCAATCGGACGCTGTCCCTTGGCCGAGACGTCAGTTGGCGTCGAGTCGTGGCGCGCAGGGTGGCGGAGATCGATCACTCGCTGGTTCTCGACGTCTGCACCGGAACCGGCGATCTCGCGCTGACGGTTGGCGATGGCGTCATCGGCGCGGACTTCTGTGTTCCGATGCTCGAGCTTGCCCGCACCAAGGCACGGGGGATGCAGCGCCGCCTCCCACTCTGCGCCGCCGACGCGTTGCGGCTTCCATTTGCGGATGGCGTGGCGGACGTCGTGACTGTGGCATTCGGTATTCGAAACTTCGCAGATCTCGAGGTGGGCCTCGGCGAATTGGTGAGGGTTTTGCGACCGGGCGGTGTCTTACTGGTGCTCGAATTCTCACGACCGCAGGGGCCGTTAGCACCGCTCCTCGGGTGGTGGGTCCGCAATGTGCCGCCGCGGGTGGGGCGGTGGTTATCGGGAGATTCCGAAGCCTACGACTACCTGCCGGCGTCGGTCAGTCTATTTCCCGAAGGCGCCACCATGTGTCGGGGTCTCGAGGAGGTCGGACTTGTGGACGTCAAGGTGGGCCCATTGACGGGTGGTGTGGCGTCGTTGTACGAAGGCACTCGACCGGTGGAGGGGAAGAAATGAGCGTGGGTGATCACATCCTTGACGGAACGCGGTTTGCAGCAGAAATCCGCGAAGAGGTCGCTGCAGAGGTGGCGGCCCTGGGAACCAAGAGCATTGTGCCGCGCCTCGACGCAGTGTTGGTCGGTGAGGACCCTGCGTCTCAGGTCTACGTGGCGTCAAAGGCCAGAACACTCGCCAAGCTGGGCATGATCTCCGAGACCCACCACCTTGCCGGCACTGCGACCCAGGGCGAGCTTGAAGGGCTGATCGACAGCCTCAATGATGATCCGGATGTGGACGGGATCCTCGTCCAACTTCCGTTGCCGCGGGGCCTCGATTCGGCTGCCATCCTGCGGCGGATCGATCCGGCCAAGGATGTGGATGGCTTTCATCCCGAGAACGTCGGTCTCCTGCAGCAGGGTCGTCCGGCGTTGCGGCCGTGTACACCGGCAGGGATCATGGAAATGCTCCGCCGAGCGGACATCGCCATCGAGGGCCGGCGCGCCGTGGTCGTGGGTCGGTCGGATATCGTCGGCAAACCCATGGCCATGATGCTGCTCCACGCCAATGCCACGGTGACGGTGTGCCACTCCCGGACCCGTGATCTCGAGTCAGTGACCCGTCAGGCCGACATCTTGATCGCCGCGGTCGGAGTGCGGTCGTTGATCGGCCCCGATCATGTGGCCGGGGGAGCGATGGTCGTGGATGTGGGCATGCACCGGGTGACCGACCTCGCAACCGTCGAAAAGTTGTATCCGGACAACCCGAAAAAAATGGCGGCCTTTGCGAAGAAAGGCGCGATTCTGGCAGGTGATGTCGATTTCACGGCCGTGGAGCCAAAGGCCGGTCGCATCACCCCCGTGCCCGGTGGGGTCGGACCGCTCACCATTGCCATGTTGATGGCGAACACGGTCGCAGCGGCACGAGCGCGGCGGGGACCGTAAGCCGACTTCGTCGGAATTAGGAATTAGGAATTAGGAATCAGGGATCGTTGAGGCGTCGGCGGATCGTCTGTCCCGACACAGACGCACAACTTTTGACCATGCGCGTTCAGTTTCTTCCTCGAGATCGTCGAGAGCGCCGCTGTTATCAATCACAACGTCGGCAACCTGGCGCTTCTCGTCGAGCGGACGTTGCGCCTTCATGAGGGCCCTTGCGCGTTCTTCGGGGATGCCCCTTTCGGCGCGTTCGAGCTGTTGGTCGCTCGAACAGTGCGCGATCATGAGCACGTCATAGGCCCGATAGGACCCGGTCTCCACTAACAACGCCGCCTCGACAACAGCCACCGGGACGGGATCGAGATCATTGAGCCAGCGGAGGATCTCCTGTCTCACTAGCGGGTGGATGGCGCGTTCGAGGGCGAGGCGCAGGTCGCGATCTCTGAGCACCCGTCCGCCGAGGACCCGGCGATCCACACCGCCGTTCTCGTCGAGGACCGCCGTACCGAAAATCCGGGTGACGGCCGCGGCTCCCTCGCCCCCCGGTCGATAGAGATAGTGAACGACGGCGTCCGCATCAAGCACCGGGATGTCCCGATTGACGAGGATGCTCGCGACGGTCGACTTACCGGAAGCCAGCCCACCGGTCAGTCCGACCACGCATGGTCTGTTCCTCGAGGGTTCATCGGAGTTGGGGGTTGGCGATCCCGAATTCCATATTTCGAATTCCGAACTCATTTTGCGGGTCCCTCGAGCCACTCTGTCTGATATTCGGTGGTGTGGGGAATGACGCACAGAAAGCGAACCGGTATCGAGCCGCGGTTTTCGTACCAATGGCTGACGCCCGCCGGGATGAAGATACTGTCGCCGGTCGCGACATCGGTCTCCCTTCCATCGAGAGAGATGACCATGGTGCCGTCGAGGATCACCTGTTCGTGCTCGATGGTGTCGTGGCGGTGACAGGGGATCCGGCCACCCGGTTCGATCGTGAACTGGCGGGTGATGAAGTTGGGCACGCCGCTCTCGGGTCCGAGAAGGACCTGGATAGAGGTTCCGCGGCAGCGCGGGACTGGTTGCGGTGCGACCGAGTTTCGGGCGCGGACAACTGCGGTGGGAGCGTGGCTCATTGTCGGTCTTCCCTTCTCGTTGGAGTGGTGCGGTGATTGTACCCCGGCGGGACTCGAGCCGAATTCCCGGGCCCCGGGCACCGGCGCTAGACCTGGTGTGCCGTTCGGTTTACGATGAGCCGCAATGCTCGAAAGACTCTCTGTTCATGGGCTCGGGATCATCGACGCCGTCGAGCTTGAATTTGCGGGTGGCTTCAGCGCCCTGACCGGCGAGACCGGGGCCGGCAAGTCTTTGCTGGTGGAGTCGCTCAAGCTGCTCGGTGGGCAGCGTGCGCAGACCGACATGGTGCGAACCGGCGACGACCGCATTCGGGTGGAAGGCGTGTTCACGTATGAGGCCGGCGCGGCCATCACCGAGTTACTCGAGGAACTCGGTATCGAAGGAGATGAGGCCCTGGTCCTGAGGCGGGAAGTGAGCGCCGCCGGCCGAAGCAGGTGTTGGATCAACGATGTCGCGGTCACCGCCGCCGCTCTGCAGCGGGCGGCCCCGCACCTTCTCGCGATTCACGGCCAGCACGAACAGTACGGTCTCGCCGACGGCAGCGTACAGCGGCAGCTGGTGGACGACTTTGGCGGCCACGACGAACACATCTCTCGGACACGCGAAGCCTTCGCCGCATGGAGAGATGCCGCAGACAAGCTTGAACGATTGCGGTCGGCGCAGTCGTCCCGCCGCGACCGGCTCGACACCATCAGTTTTCAGCTGCAGGAGATCGCAGCAGCGGACCCGCACGCAGATGAGGATGACGAACTCCGGCGCCACCGGCTGGTGCTGCGCCACTCGGCGCGGATTGCCGAGCTCTGTGGGTCGTTGATGGAAAGGTTGAGTGACACCGAGACCGCGGTCGTCGATGAACTCGCAAAGAGCAGCCGCGAGCTCGAAGAGATGATCGAATGTGGTCTCACTCTTGAAGACGCCGCCGCCCGCCTCGTCGAGGCCCGGTTGCAGGTCGAAGAAGTCGTGCGCGAGGTCCAGGGTCTGGCAGACGACACGGAACGCGACCCGGGTGAACTCGAGGCGGTCGAATCGCGGCTCCACCTCCTGGAGACCTTGATGCTGAAGTACGGCTCTTCTCTTGACGCCGTTCTCGCGCACCGCGACGCCCTGGATGCCGAACGCGCGGAGCTTGCTTCCGTGGAGGAGCGAGTCGCGGACGCGCTCGCCACCGCCGATCGAGCACTGGCAGCCTTCGATCGGGTGGCACAGGCCCTTGACAGCGCGCGTCGCGAGGCGGGATCGGAGTTCGCAAAGGCGGTCGCCGAGGTCCTGGGCCGGCTTGCCATGGGTGGGACCCGCCTCGAATTTCGCTGGCAGCCGCGACTCGAGGCCGACAGCCCGTTGTCGCGTGATGGAAAGACGGTAGCCTTTGACGCCGACGGCGTCGAGGAGTGCGTCCTGATGATTGCCGCGAACCCGGGCGAGGAGCCCCGGCCGATGGCCCGGATTGCCTCGGGTGGCGAGCTTTCCAGGGTCCACCTCGCCATGCGGACGGTGTTGCGCAAACGACGAGCGGAAACCGGCCTCACGCTTCTATTTGACGAGGTCGACAGTGGTCTGGGTGGTGCCACTGCGGCCGCCCTGGCCGAGTTGCTGGCACAGCTCGCGACTGTCGATCAGGTGCTCGTAGTGACCCACCTGCCGCAGGTAGCGGCGCGGGCCGATGGGCATTTCAAGGTGGAGAAGGTCGTCGATCACGGTCGTGCCATGACCCGGGTCGCGGTCCTCGAGGCCTCTGAACGCGAGACCGAGGTCGCGCGAATGCTGGCCGGAGACTCGGTGACGGACTCGGCCCGCGAGCACGCTCGAGTGTTGTTGGGGACGTCGTGAAACGACTCCCGTTCGTCGCGACCGAAGAGATCGTCGCGTCGCTGAGCCTCGCGGTCGAGGTGGTGTCTGCGGGCGGAGTTTTGGTGGTGCCGACCGAGAGCTACTATGGGCTCGCAGCTGATCCTCGCCGG
>RCNF010000064.1_pt1 | contig 42320 bp, 34 predicted proteins | sample 2041311 | NCBI WGS metagenome assembly RCNF01 (sample SAMN09708228, study PRJNA481090) | Marine sediment metagenome, whole genome shotgun sequencing project. | biome: marine sediment; feature: ocean; material: sediment; isolation source: Sewage treatment plant 2 marine sediment (STP2) ...
ACAGCCAGTCACGGAAGATGGTGCCGGTGTAAACATTCTTAACATTCCGGCGGAATGTTAAGAATGTTTACACCGGCACCATCTTCCGTGACTGGCTGTGTCCTACCGACAACGATTAACCGTCGCCGATTAACTTCTGATAGTCAAATAGCTGAACGTCTTCATCGCCGCCTTGCATTGAGCGGGCAGTCTTGAGTGTTACGAGTGATTCCGCATTGTTCTTCAAATAGGCAGAGAAAAACAGCAACTCCCAGTTGTTACGATCCTCCCAGGAACCCGGCTCAAAAATGTGCGGTTGATCCACCAATTCCACGACGTAGGTTGGACCGGATAGTTGCCTGGCGGCTGGCAGTATAAACGAAGCCAACGCGTCCTCGTCCTTCGTGCCGAATAGGCAAATCATCGGGGCAGTTACCCGCTTCAGATCGCTGTTGTTGTGGCCAAACGCAAACATATCGTCGCCATCTTGCTTGCCGCCAACCCAGGGTGCTGCGATAACTCCTGCTTTGATGCGGTCGTCGCTAACCGCTGCTGTGTTGCCCTGATACGGGCCTCCCGCCATCGCGAGTGCAGTGAAGCCGCCCAAACTATGACCGGTGATGCCGATATTGTCGGTATCGATATGAGCACCAAATGTCGCGCTCTCCAGGAGCGAGTCCAGGACGGCTTTCGTGAGTAAGGATCTTAGAAACAAGATCTGATGATTCGGGCTATCCGCAACCAGTGTGCGCTCGTCCCCATAATTAATGACCGCAACGATATAGCCGTGGCTCGCAAGAGAATGTGCGTGATCCAAGTCGTAAATGCCGTGCGCCGCGTAACCGTGCGCAATAATCACCAGCGGATAGCGTTCGTTGGACCCGGCAAAGTCCGGTACCTCCCCGGCATCCAACATGTCTTCAAAAACACCGTGTTCGGCGTCGTGATAGGGGAACGTATAACTCTTCTGCTCCTGATTCACAGCTGATGGAAATGTCAGGAACGTCACGACAGGCATGCTCTGTCCGCTGGCCGGGCCATACAAGGCAGGTTCATCCGGGACCGGCACATCGATTACCCACGCAGATTCAGGGTGTTTCAGGATGTCCGCCACATAGCGGGGATGATCCGACTCACTCGCACGACCTAGCAAGTATTCGTGCATTGCGTCATCGCCGATGTCGGCAAAATCGGATGCCACATCCATGTTTGTCGATCCGACTGAATACGGGCCTCTATCCATAGGTTTTACCTCTGTTGAGTTTTGGGCCGCCACGGCCGCCACCTTTCAGGCCCTGGCTGCACGCGGTCAATTGCCGGCAAAGTTTACCCGTCACCAAGCGACAAGCCGCCAGGCGTCAGAGATTCGTCGAGACACCTCCCGCAAACTAATCGTATCGAAGTCACAGCCACCTGATTCTCGCGCATGGACTGTCAGCGACCAGCGGGACACCGGGTCAGGGACCATCCATTAATCGTTCATGCTTTTCGCTGCCCACTTCGCAATGCTGGAGTTGTCATCGACGAGCTGGCGCAGCAGATCTGCCGGAGCCCAGTGCTCCGCTCCAAATTGATCCGCAAACTGAAGGATCCGCGCGAGTACTTTCTCAAGGCCCAAGTGGTCAGCGTAGTGCATTGGCCCACCGCGATAGGCTGGAAACCCGTAGCCGTAGGCGTACACAACATCGACATCGCCCGGGCGTTGCGCGATACCCTCTGCAACGATTTTCAGCCCTTCGTTCACCAGCGCAAGAATCAGGCGATCGACGATTTCTTCTTTGCCTATTTCTCTGCGACTCACGCCCAGCGCCCTGGCTTCGCGTTCGATAACGTCGAGCAATTCCGGATCGCTACTTTTGGCTCTCGTTTCAGGATCATACGTATAGAATCCTGCTCCGCTTTTTTGGCCCAGCCGACCCATCTCGACTAGTGCGTCGGGAATCCGATAGGCTCTTGGGTCTCCTTTTTCATCCTCGCTCAGTGATTGACGCGCCTTGTAACTGATATCCAGACCGGCCAGATCCGCAACACTAATGGGGCCCATTGCCATGCCCCACTCCTGCATCGCTGCATCAATAGCTTCGGGTGATGCACCTTCGATCAAGCATAACTGCGCCTCGCGCATATACGGGTGCAGCATTCGATTGCCGATGAAGCCGTAGCAAACACCTGACATCACCGGAATCTTCCGGATCGTTTTTGCCAGCGCCATACAGGTTGCGAGCACATCATCGGCAGTCTGATCGCCGCGGACAACCTCGAGTAGTTTCATTATGTGAGCAGGACTGAAGAAATGCAGTCCAATGACGTCACTTGCCCGACCACTGGCGTTCGCAATCGCATTAACGTCCTGATAGGAGGTATTCGTCGCGAGTATTGCGCCGGGCTTACAAACCACTCCCAGTTTTGTAAATATTTCCTTTTTCAGATCCGGATTCTCGAATACAGCCTCGATGACAAGGTCAGCATCGGCGAGCGCCGAATAGTCGGTCGCGCCGCTGATATTTGCGCGGCAAGCGACCGCTTTTGACTCGCTCAGTTTGCCTCGCCTGACACTGCCCGAGTAGCTGCGGTCAATAATCGCTAGGCCGCGTTCGAGAGCTTCGTCACTGATCTCAATCAGCGTAACGTCGAAGTCCGCGTTGGCGAAATTCATCGCGATTCCGCCACCCATGGTGCCACCACCTATGATGCCGACCTTCTTCAGCGGCCGCAGAGGAATGTCGCGAGCTAGCCCGCGAACTTTTGCCGATTGGCGCTCAGCAAAGAACAAATGCTGCAACGCGCTCGATTGAGGATCCTGCATGCACTCGAGAAACAGTTCTCGTTCTCTGACCAGACCCGCTGCGAAGGGCATGGTCGTCGCAGCCTGGATACAATCGAGAATTCGCAATGGTGCAGTCTGGCCCCGTGCACGCTTGGCAATCTGCACTCTGGCAGATTCGAACCATGCATCGGGCAGAGGTTTTACTGCTTGTTCACTACTGCGGCGAACAGGCGTTTTGTTGGCCACTAATTTGCGTGCATACGCCAGAGCCTCCACCGACAAATCGCCGCTGATTATTTCATCAATCAGTCCAAGCTCCTGCGCCTTCGCCGCTGCAAGCGGAGTGCCGGTCGAGATCATCTCCAATGCGGCTTCAACGCCCGCCAACCTGGGTAGTCGCTGCGTGCCGCCGGCCCCTGGAAGCAGCCCTAACTTGACCTCAGGGAGACCAACTTTCGCGCTTTCAAGCGCGCAACGGTAGTGGCTGGCCAGCGCCAGTTCGAAGCCGCCGCCCAGGGCCGTGCCGTGCAATGCTGCGACCACCAACTTCGTCGAGGCTTCAATTTCGTTCAGAAGATCTGGCAGCCAGGGCTGCTTTGGAGGCTTTCCAAATTCCGTAATGTCGGCACCCGCCACAAACGTGCGACCGCTACAAATGATGAGAATCGCCTCTGAGCTGTCAGTTTGGGCGGTACGGATCAGATCAAGCAATCCCTGTCGCAGCGCATGCGACAGCGCATTTACCGGGGGATTGTCGATGGTGATAACGCCGATTTGCTCGACTATTTCGTAACTCACTGGTGACTTCATGGTTTTGTCTGTCGGCCTCTTGGCTGTTTACGTTGCGATAATTGGCAATTGTAGCCGCAAGCTGTAAAGTTGGCCCAGCTTTAGGAACTCACGACAGATTATGTACCGACATCTGACAGAGCAAGCGGATCGATATCTTAAATCCCTGTACGAGCGGGATAATGTCGCCGTGCAGCTCAAATGCATGCTTACCGAGCTACTCGAATTCGGCGAGGCAAACGCCGACGCCGCCTGCCGGGCGCTCAAGCTCAGCCGCCGTACTCTGCAGCGCCGCTTAAAAGCTGAAAAAACCAGCTTCCAGAAAGTCCTGCACGAAGTCAGGGCGGAGCTAGCCGTTAGCTACCTTCGCGATACGCGGCTCAAAGCTCTCGAGGTCGCAATGCTACTCGGCTACTCCGACATCACCGCATTCACCACAGCATTCAAGTCCTGGTATGACATGCCTCCGGTTCAGTACCGCCAAAAGTTCCTGGGCGGTATTTCCTAGAAGGATCTGGCTCCCTGCTAGCCTGCCTTGCGCACTTCGCCGCTTAGTCCGCGAATCACATCACCAATTATCGTGAGCGCCTCGCCCAGCAAACTCTCTCCAATGGTGAGTGGCGACAGAAAACGTATGACATTGCCTCGAGTGCCACAGGTCAGCATCAACACACCCCGTTCGAGTGCCTCAGTCGCAATTGCTTTGGTCAATTCCGGATCCGGGTGATCCGCGACACCGTTTTTCACAAGTTCGATCGCGCACATAGCACCAGTTGTTCTGATGTCGCCAATGCAATCAGTTTCTGCTTGCAGCGCTTCTGCCCAGGCGCGGATCTGAGCACCGATAGCCATCGCCTTTTCGCACAGTTGTTCCTTCTCAACGATGTCCAGCACGGCCAAACCGGCGGCACAGCCAATTGGCGAGCCGCCATAGGTGCTGCCGAGCCCGCCAGGGTCCGCCGAGTCCATAATGTCAGCCTTGCCGACCACTGCAGACAATGGGAAGCCGCCACCGATGCCTTTGGCCAGCGTGACCACGTCAGCCTCAACACCCGCACGTTCCATAGCGAAGAGCTTGCCGGTTCGGGCAAACCCTGTTTGCACCTCATCAGCAATCAAGACGATTCCGTGCGTATCACAGATGCGTCTCAGCGCCTGCAAGAACTCAGCGGGCGCTGCATAAAAGCCGCCCTCGCCTTGCACTGGCTCAATAATCATCGCCGCAATTCGCGACGGCTCGACGTCAGACTTAAACAAGGTCTCAATGGCCGCGAGTGAATCTTCGACCGTCACGCCGTGATACGCGATTGGAAACGGGACGTGGAAGACCTCAGCCGGGAACGGCCCGAACCCTGCTTTGTAAGGCACGACCTTTCCCGTCAGCGCCATGCCCATCATCGTACGGCCGTGAAACCCGCCGGAAAATGCGATAACGCCACTTCTCCCGGTGTGCTTGCGGGCGATTTTGACTGCATTCTCAACAGCCTCAACACCCGTATTCAGGAACATGGTCTTTTTTGGTGTCGCGCCTGGTGCCGCCTGGTTCAGGCGCTCAGCAAGCTGGACGTATACGTCATAGGGAGTGACCTGAAAGCAGGTGTGGCTAAATCGCTCTAACTGCGCTTTGACCGCGGCAATGACATGCGGATGATTATGTCCCGTATTCAACACGGCGATTCCGGCTGCCAGATCAATGAAGCGGTTGCCTTCAACATCCCAGATTTCAGCATTGCGTGCCCGGTCCGCGAATATCGTCGTCTGAGTGCCGATTCCTCGCGGTGTCGCCAGCTCTCTTCTGGCCAGCAGTTCATTGTTCGTCGCCAACACAATCTCCAATATATTCAAAATGTTACTTGCAATTCGACGTCGACGGTCAACGGCGAAGACCGGCATTATCTCACCGCGGCCCGGGGTGGCGTCAACCGAATCTGGATGCCCCACTTTGGGCACCGTAAAAGCGCACAGCATGGTCTAATTTACGTTATTATTCGCGGCTAATTTGAGCGGGGCCAATCATGCGAGAAATGTTGCAGTTTTATATCGATGGTGAGTGGGTCGACCCATTGGTGGCCAACCCTCTGGAGGTAGTCAATCCGGCTACGGAAGAAGCGTGCGGGCGGATCAGCCTTGGATCTGCCGCAGACGTCGATCTGGCCGTCGCCGCAGCGAAGCGGGCTGAGTCAGGTTACGCACAAACATCGCGTGATCAACGCATCGAGTTGCTGCAATCAATTCTCGATCAGTTCGCGAAGCGTCATGACGAGATCGCTGAGGCGATTATGGACGAAATGGGGGCGCCATGGGGACTCGCGAAACACGCCCAGGCAGCCAGCGGTCCGCAACACATAGCCGCAGCAATAGAAGCACTGCGGAATTTTAAATTTGAAGAGCGCCATGGGCAGACGCTGGTGGTCAAAGAACCTATTGGCGTATGTGGGCTGATTACACCGTGGAACTGGCCAATCAATCAGATTGCAGTGAAAGTCGCCCCGGCGTTGGCGGCCGGCTGCACAATGGTACTTAAGCCCAGTGAGATAGCTCCTTTCGATGCCATGCTGTTTGCAGAAGTGCTGCACGACGCGGGTGTACCGGCGGGAGTATTCAATCTGGTTAATGGTGACGGACCCGAAGTCGGCGCCGCACTTAGCAAACATCCTGACGTCATGATGGTTTCATTTACCGGTTCAACCCGAGCCGGTGTTGCTGTGGCACAGAACGCGGCGCCAACCGTTAAACGAGTCGCTCAGGAATTGGGCGGTAAGTCGGCCAACATATTGCTGGACGATGACACTTTTGCAGACGCTGTTAAGTACGGTGCACAGAATTGTTTCGAAAACACCGGCCAGTCCTGTGATGCACCGACACGCATGCTCGTGCCAAAAGTTCGCATGAATGAGGCCGCCGAAATTGCAGCGTCTGTTGCTTCGGAGACACGCGTAGGAAACCCGCGTGAAAAAGGCGTGCGTGTTGGCCCGCTGGTTTCAGAACTGCAGTGGAATAAAGTGCAGGAGCTAATTCAGAAAGGCGTTGATGAAGGTGCCACGCTCGCGGCGGGTGGAACGGGGAAGCCTGCTGGCCTGGACAAAGGGTATTTTGCAAAGCCAACCGTATTTTCGAACGTCAATAACGACATGACAGTTGCACGAGAAGAGATATTCGGACCAGTATTGTCGATCATGCCTTACGAGGATGAAGATGATGCCGTCAGAATTGCGAATGATACGCCGTACGGATTATCAGGCTACGTCACATCGTCCGATTTGAACAAAGCTCGTAGTATTGCTGCACGATTGCGCACTGGCATGGTCCATATCAACAACGCCGATCTCGATTCCATGTCGCCGTTTGGCGGCTACAAGCAGTCGGGCAATGGCCGGGAATGGGGTACGCATGGGTTGGAAGAATTCCTGGAAGTAAAATCCATATTCGGCTATGAAGCGGAAGAAAGCTAAGCACTAAACACATCAGTTTGAGTCTATTGATTCAGCGACCGGCCAAATGGCCACTTATTATCAGGTACTTTAGTATGAGACGTTTTTTATTGTTGATCGGAAGCATCGTGGCACTCAGCCTGGCCGCGTGCAGTAGCGAAACTTCGTTGCCAACCGCAACCGGCAAAGGCAGTGTGCGTGCGATCAACGCCATTCCGGGCTCTCCACCGATTACTTTCATGATTGAAGAGCGCGTGCTCAGCCTTGTACCGTACAAGGATTCCGGGAATGCCGTCCGTTATGACGATCTCGACTATATCTTCAATATCGAAGTTCAGTTCCCTGCAGAGACTGGTAGAACCCGCGTTGCAAGTGAGCCGTTAAAGATAGTGCCCGATCAGGAATACACGTTCGTCGTCAGCGGCTTACTTGCGGCTCCGGCAGTTACTATCTGGGAAAAGGAATTGCGTAGCTGGTCACCGGGCGAAACAGTTTTCTCGGTTCAGTTCGGCCACACGGCGGAGTCGTTGGGCGACGTTGATGTTTACTTCGCTCCGCCGGGCGTTGACCCGATTATAGGCGAGGAGAGAGGCACACTTTCTTTCACTCAGGTACTCCCGGCTATTGAACTGGAGTCCGGAGAATATGTATTAACCATCGCATCCGACGCAGGTTCAGCGACAGTTTTCGATCCCGCGACAATTATCTACCAGAGCGTCACGCTCACGGCGCCTGAGATTACGTCGCTGTTGTATTCGATATTTGATGGCGACGCAAATGATACAGGCACCTGGGTGGTCAAAACGATTGATGTATCAGGTGCCACACTGACAACGCGAGCCGCCAACGATGCTCCGACCACACAATTCGTCCACGCCTCAACGGCAATCGCGGCTACCGATATTTACGACAATGAAACATTGACGGATCCGATTGTCACTAATCACGATTACGGCGACGTTACAGAGGACATCGTAATGGAAGCAGGCGTTGCCGCACTAACCTACACCGCCGTGGACAATGTAGGGGCGATCCTGTTCGAAGATGATGCGGGCGTAGTAATTGGCGGTCACGCCAGGTTTGTTGTCATTGGCGACGACGTCGATGCTCTCAGTGCTGTAAATTTTGTATTGGATCGCAGGTCAGTCGATACATTTGGCAAATTCGCTATTCTGAATGCATCATCCAATTTCCCCGCCGTCGATACCTACATCGTCGAAGGGGATCCCGGAATTACCGATCTTGTCCCGCGGCTGCTCGGCATTACTATTGGCTTTGGACAAACCACGGTCACTCTGGACCCAGCCAGTTACAGTTTGTACATCACGCCAATCGGTGAGAAGACCATTCTCGCCGGACCCATAGCCCTGGACGTTGTCCTGGGAGATGTCATTGATGTCACAATTCTCGATGTGGTTGGTGACCCAACGATCGTCGAGGCACTGTTTATTCCGGTTCCTTAAGATAATGCCGCGGGTGCTGAACATCTGGCCTGGCTGCCCGAATATTTAGCTGCCTGAGACTCAGGCGACAGGCTCGATTCAGGAACAACTACAACGCGGTCGCTGCATCAACATATGCAGCGCGATCGTTCGCCGCGTCGCTGTCTTTGGATATCGCCTTGGCGTCGTACATAGCCTGATCGGCAACACTGACTAGATGCCAGAGTTCATCTCCGTGTTTTGGCATCAACGCTATGCCAACACTGGCGGCGCAGGTAATTTCCTGACCTTGAATAATGTACGCCTCAGAGGCGGTCTGAACCAGTCGCGCCGCAACGTGTTTCGCGTCATCGACAGAAACTCCGGGCAAGACAATAGCGAACTCATCACCGCCTAAACGGCCCAGTTGATCCTCGGGCCGCAGACAATACTCAAGCCGATGTCCAAACGCTTTTAGCAAGGCATCGCCTGCCTGATGACCGAAGCGATCGTTGATTGATTTGAACTGATTAAGATCGAGATACAACACCGCACCGACTGAGTGAGCACGAATACTTTCAACGCCCTCTTTTTCAAATCCGCGGCGGTTTAATACGCCAGTCAATGGGTCACGTAATGCGTCAGCAAGCATCTTATCTTCATTGCGTTTGCGCTGCGTAATATCGATTAAGGTCACTGAAAAATCTTCGCCAACCGGTTCTGCAACAATTCGCAGCCAGCTTTGCTGTGCCGATGACTCCGCGGCGGTTTCAAAACTTGTCGCGGCGACGGTGTCCGCGGCTTTGGAAAAATGCTCATAAAGCCGGTCTGGTTCAAGTTGCTCGAGCTTATCCAGCGGCATGCCAACCAAGGTCCCGGAGCCACTATCCAGATATGACTCCGCCGCGCGATTTGCGAACACGCAGCGATAACGTTTGCGCGCATCCTTAAGGTCACGAGAAAACCGCAGAATTCCGTTGGACGATGTTTCTATCAGTGTACGGATCAAGTGTTCGCTTTCTGCGAGCTTTGTCAGCGCATTGCGTCTTTCTGTTACGTCCCGGCATACGACGACCATGCCCATGGTATGCCCTTTTGGACTCGTCAAAGGCCCGACACTCAGTTCATAAATTTGTTTAACGTTCATACGCAGCGTTTGCGTGAGATCAAGTTCGTTTGCTTGTTTGAGAATTGCACGAGCCTCTGGAAAATCTTTCCAAAGAAGGTGACCAATCAGGTCCTTCTCAATTTTACCAAGCAACTCTTCCGCGCTCTTGTTCGCGCAAATGATGCGCTGTTCGTTGTCCAGGACGATAATCGGATCGCGTACATGATCGAACAAGGTCGGGTAGGCCAACGGACTGAAATCATAAAACCGCATGCTAATCGACAGGTAGTAGTACAGAGGAAACAACACAACGATGGTCGATGCAAGGAACGGAAATTTCGGAGGACCAATCCCGAATACAGTGTTGGACATACTCACAGCGTATGGCAACGCCGCACAGACCAGAAGCAATGCGACGGTCTTTCGATGCGCCGCAGCGATTGATGGCAATCGTCCAGCCAGTGCCAGCAACGAGTAGCCGAATAAGCCGAATGTGAATGGCATGAATACTTGAGTAAACCAGCTGTGGTCGGTCAACTCTGAAAACCCGATGCCCGAGTCAGTTTCGACAACCGCCCAAATTAAGTCGTGCATCGAATTAGTCATCGCCAACCCCGTCGTCGCGATCGGAACAACGGATAGTACGGCTATGATCATCGCGTTCGGCGCACCAACTGTGTACTCGCGATAAATCACGTAGAACGCGACCGGCATGAATCCGGTAGCGCAGAGACCCAGGACCCTGCCGAGCCCGTATACATTCGGATCGGACGTCCCGCTAATGAACGCCGTTCCGGTCATGAATATGCCAATGAGAAACAAAAAGAAACTTATGACGCTGGTGCCATGTTGCATGGAGGTACGAGCCACGCGAACTGCCAATCCAAGATACAGAATCGCGGCGACAGCAAAAGTCGGTCGTAACAGGAATTCAAACGAATCCGGCATTAGGCTGTACCGGACACAATTTGATGAGAGTTTATGTGCATCCCGCCATGCTAGCTGGGACACCGCTTGCAAGATGCGACCTATACCGCATTTGCGTCCTCAATCTGGCACAAGGAAGTGCTCAGGTCACATTATTTACCATTTTGGACCAGAACATGAATGGTATCAGAGGCCGATCGTCGTATCGTCAATCAGCCGGTCGACGACCGCCCGCAGCGCTTCATCAACACTCGCTCCACTGGCTCGTTCAAGCTCAAACGTTTTCAACTGACGATGCGCGCTGGTGCCACGCTGGAGAATGTTTCTCACATTTCCCAGCTCTTTGGTGCACCCAAGTGCTTCCGCATCTTCAGCAATGAGCCCCAGCAATTCCTCCAGCAGATCCTCAAAGGGCACAATCTTGCCGCGCGCCAAATCGACCAGGCCCTCATCGAAGCTATAGCGCATGGCGCGCCAACGGTTTTCTCGAATCAACATCGGTGTGTATATGCGCCAGCGCTGGTTATGTGTTCTAAGGCGGTACAACATGCGCATTGTGCATACCAACAAGGCGGCAAGAGCAACGGCGTCATCAACGCGTGTACAGACATCCATGATCCGGGTTTCGATCGTGGGAAATTTCGCGCTCGGCCGAAGATCCCACCAAATTCGAGTCGAGTCTTCGATCAGCCCGGCGTCCATAAGAATACGGACATGACGTTGATACTCGGAGTAGCTCGCAAATCTCTCCGGCAGACCGGTACGCGGCAAGGCATCGAAGACTGTCAGGCGATAACTCTTCAATCCCGTGTCGATGCCTTCCCAAAACGGTGATGAACACGACAGTGCAAGCAAATGCGGGAGGAAATACGACATCTGATTCATGAGGTCGATACGCACTTCATCGTCATCGATACCGACATGCACATGCATGCCGCAAATAAGCAGGCGCCGCGCAGCGCCCTGCATCTCAAGTGTCAATGCCGAGTAGCGATCTTTCTCAGTTTGTTTTTGTTCCAGCCAGGAACTGAAAGGATGGGTCGATGCGGCAATTGGAGCAAGCCCGTGATTGTTCGCTACTTTGACGATGATGCCGCGCAACCGAACCAGATCTTCATGGGCCTCCTGAACATTGTTGCAGACCTTCGTGCCTATTTCGATCTGCGAGCGCAGTAACTCTGAGGTCACCTGGGTACCGCACAATGCTTCACACTCACTCATCAAGCTCTGCGGAGGGTCGATAATAAGCGCGCGCGTATCCTTATCAACCAACAGGTATTCTTCTTCAACCCCCATAGTGAATTTCGGCGCAGATTTATCCATCGCGGTGCCCCTTTCTATTTCTTGATTATCAGCTCACGCCGAAATTTTCGACTGCCGAAGCCCAACTCGATCTGGAATCGAAGCAATTATATCGTGCATCACCGCCGCGACCTCTGCGACGCCCTCTTCGTCATCAATCAAGTCCTGCCGAATCTCAATACCGACGTGTGGCAACCCGATTTCCTCAGCATGATGATCGATCGTAAAATCCTGCGGGGCTTTGCCAGAGTAAGGCTCGTTGTCGCCAGTGTGATAACCAGCCGCACGAAATCCCTCGAGGAATATCTCGGCGAGTCGCTTATCCGTATCCCACAAGACGCCCATCTTCCACGGCCGGGACACGCCGCTCATTACCGGCGTAAAACTGTGAATTGCGATAAAGGCCGGCGGCGGACCCACAGCCTTCAAGCGCTTAATTTGCTCATCGATCGCCTCATGATAAGGCCAGTAAATCGAGCCGGCGCGCATGTCTTTCTTCTTTTGTGACAGGTTTCTGTTGCCCGGCACAAGGATGCCATCACCGTATTCGAGAAACGCGCCAGGGTCCATTAACTGTCGATTGCAATCGACGACCAAGCGGGAGTATTGCGCCATCACGGTGCTTACGCCGAGACTCTTCGCCAGACTTTCAGTCACTGCGCCTGCACCTATATCCACCGCCAGATGACATCTCCTGGCGAATGGGTCCAGCCCCATATCGCCCAGCGACTTGGGAAAGCGGCAACTCGCATGGTCGCAGATCAGCAGTATTGGTGCTTCGTCGAGAGGGTTGAGAACGTAGTACGGGGACGGCTCATCAGCGGCCAGCAGGAGCGGCTCACTCGAAATATTTGCAGATTTTTGGTTATTGCCGTCTGTCATTCGCATCATAATCGTCGAAAATCAGGGCAAAGTGTACCGCATAGCCTGTACAACAACACACGTATTAGGACCAAGTGGAGATCACTGTCCGCGCTACAGGAGCTGAGACAGAGTTTTTGTGTCAGGCCAGCAGCTTCTCAGGCTGTTCAATATCGAGAGGTTGGAACAACTGGACTGAAGCCGGTCTGGCGATGTAATAACCCTGTGCAAACTCAACCCCCAGTGATCCCAGCTTTTCGAGAACCTGTTTGGTTTCAACGCGCTCAGCGATTGTTTCTATCCCCATAGCGTGCCCCACTTCGTGGATGGCCTTCACCATGCTTTCGTCAACGCTATCTTCCGCAACGTTGCTAATAAACTGCCCATCAATCTTGAGATAATCGACGGGTAAATTCTTGAGGTAGGTGAAAGATGACAACCCGCTGCCAAAGTCATCCAGCGAGAACTTGCAACCGAGTGCCTTCAGCACCTGCATGAAATGAATCACGCGCCCCAGATTGGAAATCGCCGCCGTTTCGGTTATTTCAAAACAGATCGCGCCCTCCGGCAGTTTTCTCTTCTTGAGCTCGTCAATAACGAAATCCAGAAAGCGGTCTTCGCTCAGTGATGTCCCTGACAAATTGATCGCCAGCGTATAGCGAGCCTTGTCATTTGCGGACTGATCAGCAAGCTTAGACAGTGCCTCTCGAACGACCCAACGATCGAGCGTGGACATGAGATTGTATCGTTCCGCCGCAGGGATAAACTGGTCCGGACCGACGATCTCTCCGCTCTCATCACGCATTCTGAGCAGCAACTCGTAGTGTGAGCAAGATTCGCCTCGCGCGCTGCCAATGCCGATAATTGGCTGGAAAAATAGTTCGAAGCGGTCTTCGTCTACCGCGTTGCTAATGCGAGACACCCACTTCATCTCCTCGTGGCGCATCGACGCATCGCTATCCTCATACAGATGCACCTGATTCCGGCCCATATCTTTCGCCGAATAACAGGCAACATCGGCGGAACTCATGAGGCCCGCGACGTCAGAATTCTCACTCGTGACGACGACAACACCAATCGAACAACGCACGGAAGTGAACGAATCTTTCCATTCAAACCGATATCCCTCAACGGCATCGCGTATCGACTCAGCGACCTCAACCGCCCGCGCCTCGCTACATCGTTCAAGCAGGATTCCAAACTCGTCGCCGCCCAGCCGCGCAAGAGTATCTGTTGCCCGGATTCTTGCGTGCACCAATTCCGTCAACTGGCACAACAGGGCATCGCCGGCAGTATGACCAAAGGTGTCGTTAACGACTTTGAACTGATCCAGATCGAGATACAGAAGTGCATGCGTCGTCTCGGGATTCGCTCTGACGTCATCCAGCGAAGCGATCAAGCGGTTCTCGAACTCCCGGCGATTAATCAGATCGGTAAGTGCGTCATGCGATGCCTGATAGCCAAGCTGACGAAACAGGCGTGTCTCCTTACTGACATCGTGAAACACCATAACCGAACCGACTATGTTACCGATTCGGTCGCGAATTGGCGCCGCAGAGTCCTGTACTGGAATTTCATTGCCATCTTTGGTGATCAGAATCGAGTTGACGTCAAGCGTGACTGTTATACCGTCGCTAAGGCAGCGCACAACCGGGTTTTCAACGGTTGCCCTGGTCTGCTCATTGATTATGGTCATGATTTCAGTAACCGGTTTACCGCGGGCACTGCGCACATCCCATCCCGTCAGGTCCTGAGCGACCGGGTTGATGTAGTCAACATTGCCGCCAGCGTCTGTCGTGATCACGCCATCCCCAATCGATTGCAAGGTGACCTGGGCACGTTCCTTTTCTTCAAATATTCTGGTTTCTGCAAGTTTGCGGTCGGTTATTTCGGTGATAGTACCTTCGTGGGCGATAATGACTCCGTTCTCGTCCAGCACTGCGCGCGAATTTTCCAGGACCACTATTTCACGGCCATCTTTTCGCCGCAGACGATATTCAAAATTCTTGACGTAGCCCTGTGCTTCCAAACGTGCGAACACGCGCTCTCGGTCAATCGGATTTACGTACAGTTCCGTCGTTGGGCCAGCTGACTTAAGCTCATCAGCATTGTCGAAGCCGAGCATTTCAACCAACGCCGGATTCGCGGCAATTAACATGCCGTCACGGGATGCAATGTAGACGCCATCTACGACATTTTCGAACAAACCACGATATCGTGCTTCACTGCTGCGCAGTTTGTTTTCGTCCAACTGGCGCTTGATAGCGATTCCCGCCAGGCGCGCGACTCGGCCAAGCTTGTCCAGTTCATCTGTAGTTGGCGCACGGGAACTATTAAGATAAACATCGAGCGTACCGATTACACGACCCGCTGACCCGTGCAACAAGAACGACCAGACTGCCGCCACACTATGTGCCGTCGCGACGTTGAGATGATTTGCCCATCCCGCATCCCTGGCCACGCTAGTGGTGATTCGATCCCGGTTGCTAGCGACCGCTGCACCGCAAGTAATGCTATGTGCGTCTACGCTTACGCAATCCAGACACTTTCTCATAGGCTCTTGCAGGCTCGGCGCCTGATCGACGCTTAGTGTGTGGGTGCTGACATCAAGACGCATAACTGCTGCACGATATTCAACGCTCATTTTCTCGACACAACGGCAAACCGCTCGCAGGGTTCGATCACTGGGCGTGCTGGATGCAATCATTTCCAATATTTTGTTTTGCGCGAATGACAGCGATTCATTGTGTTTGCGTTCTGCGATATCGGTGATAGATACGCGAATGACTTTCCGCTCGCCGGATGGCAGCCTACTGAAGCGAACCTCACAGGGCAATTCCTTACCTGTGGAATCCATGTGCATCCACTCAAATGTCGGGTGCTCGCCATCCAGAGCGCTCTCAAGATGACCGCGACGTATGCCAAATGATGGCGTGCCATCAGGCTGCATTTTTGGGCTGATCGCTTCCGGTCCGACCGTCAATAATCTGGCTCGTGAAAGATTGAACAGCAGACACGCCTTTTCGTTCGCATCACTGAAGCGATTCTCATCGACATCGAAAACAACTATGGCCTCTGGAGCATTTTCTACCAGCGCTCGGTAGCGTTCTTCATTCACCCTGAGTGCAGCTTCAGCTTCTTTGCGCCCCGTCACATCGCGCAGGCTGATTACGAATACGTTGCCACCGGGCACAGACAACAGGCTCGCTTTTACTTCCGCGACAAATTGTTCACCGTTCGATCTGACAACGCTCGTTTCACCGCCGACAAAATCGATCTGCGTATCATCAATGTCGCAAGTAAAAGGTTCAAGGAAATCAGATAAGGTCTGATGCTGCGCATTCGGCAGCAAGTGCTCCAATCGCGATCCAACAAGTTGGTCGCGCGTTAGTCCGAAGTAGCGGCTGCAGATCTTGTTGCAGTTTCGAACCACACCATTTTCGCTAACCGAAAGCAGGGCTTCAGTTACGCTATCAAATATGTCTTGTACCGGGGTTGTTTGAGTAAGCAACTGAGGGATTGTCGCTTCCATTTTGTCCGCTTCTGTCTGGTCCGCTTCTGTCTTGTCATAGTGCTGATCGATCAGTTGCAACAACTCGACAAAGTCCGGCTTTTCATTTCCGGATGCTTCCGTTGCTAGCCTGATCTTTTGGCGAAGGTCCTGATCCATCAGTAGACGTTCTCATTCCGTTGCATTATCCAAAAGCCCGGCTCCCCTGAAATCGTTGCGCTGATTAGAAATGGAAAAGGGAACTTCGGGATACTGCATCTACTGTAGGTACCGCTCGCGATCGCGTCTGTGATGCAAATTCAGTTCTGAGAAAAATAATGGGAAATTTTTCCCGACAGATCCCAGCGTATTATGCAAAATCACAGGCAGGGCATGGCTCTTGCGAGCGCCGGTCCGGTGGCTCTTGAGTGTTCCGCGCAAAAACCTTTAGCGAAAACTCAGGGCTTGCAGCTCTGTGCTGCGAAATAGCCCGGGTTCAGTCTTCTTTCGCGGGCAGCGAAATCACAGCTTCGCCGTTCTCGTCAACACCTGGCTCACCATTTGACTGAACTTCACGTAGTGCTCCGCCGACTTGGATTGGCACTGCGGTAACGCTCGACATCCAACCACTCTCAGTCTCGATATTCGCCGAAACATTCAGGTACAGACGTCCTTCACGCAACGGAATAATGGTCACCTGCTGCGATCCACGCTCATCATCATCAAATGGCGCCATTGCCACCGACTGCACCTGCGATTCAGGAAACTGCAGCGCCGTTGAATCATTTACACGATATGAAACCGTCATGGGCTGTGGTCCGACTGTTGATGCGAATTCGAGCTCTATAGCGACTGGCTGGCCCACGATTGGATTGCCGATGATGCGATACGCAATCGTCACCGGACCGCCAGGCTTAACCGTCGACGGATTGCTGCTGCCAGGCTTAAAACCAGCCTCGGGTACCTTCACCGCAATCTCAACGGTCTCGTTCGACCCGGTGTCATCGCCACAGGCAGCCAGCCCAAGCAATGCCAGCACTGCAAAAATCGATGTTCGGTTCATACTGATTACCTGCCTGACTTTAATAAAAAGACCCATTCTCTATGGGGTCGGACTCATGGGGTCGGACTCAACGATACATCAAAACAGATCGTGGTTGGATAGTTGACCGAAGCCTTATCATCGTCGAAACGCCACTCCTCCAGAAAGGCGATATACGTCTCGCCCTGCTGCAAAACAGGTGTGGTCAGCTCCTCAAAGTTGTCGCTACCACTTCTGCCCAGACCCGGCGAAAGGTACTGAGGCCCTTTGTACAAGTAGATATCCGGATCACTTTGATCGCGATCATCCGGATCTGCGCTTACGGGCGTTGGCGTAGTGGTTGCGATGACAATATCGTATTCGTCAGTCGTGGGTATCGTAATGCGCAGGTAGCGATCTTCACCGATATTGTTGCCATGTCGACTCAGTCCGTCGAGGCTGTTGTTTACACAAAGATTCAAGATCGAACCGTCCGCAACGTAGTCCGTATATAGCGGAAGAACGTCCGCTGCAACGCCAGCATCATTCGTTTCGTTTTCTGCCCAAATATCCATATCGACGCCGGATATTACATTCTCTCTGTCAAGCAGCTCGTCCACGCCAGCCCGCCCCTGGTCATTCAATGATGCGCGCAGCTCTGCCGCAAAAGAAAACAAGGTAGTGAACGCCTCCGTTGCAGCTTGCGGGCCGGTCATGATGTTGTAGATGGGCGCGAAACCGAGCGAGCTATTGTCACCCGCCTCATTGGTGGTATCCCAAATGTCGTATATCAGCGCGGTTACCGAAACCTCGTTAAACCAGCCTTTCACACCAAAACTCGGTGATTCGGCGTTGTAGCCGCCGCCCTCCGCGGTTCCGGGCACGCCCGTATCGCAGTAAACCGGGTCATTCAGACCCATGGCGCCAAGAGCACTTGCCCAACCCTCGCCGAAGGCGAGTCTGGCCTCCAGACTTTCGCCCAGAAAATGACTGCCGCCGAACGAATCCGAGCGAGAAAACGTATCCTCAAAATAGTGGCTCCACTCGTGCGCAACGATGTGATCGTCAAATTCATCAGTATCGTCCATGTCATCACCCAGGATAAACAGCGAATCGATACTGCCCCAATACGATGATGTCGGTAGGTCGCCGGCCGTCAAATCAGTCTCGGCCGCTATTTTGTTGTTGACACTCCAAAACATGTCCAGGGCTGGGAAGTCCGCGCTCGGGTCGGCGCCTCTAACGAACTGCATCATCGTGTAAGTAACATCGAGCAATGCGAACGGAGCAGCAGCTCGGGTATCCGTATAGGCCGTGCCATCCCAGCCCGTTGTGGCCGTCAAATTTCGCTCAACATTGGCTGTTCCTGTGTTGAAGCTGGTGCCGTCAAGCACATACAGCGGCCGAGTTGAAAGTCCCGCAGGCGGAATAACGTTATTGTCACTTCCGCCGGCCACAAAATTGTCGCGAACTTCTACATCCCAACTCGATGCACCGCTTTGTTTCAATTCAGCCCTGACGCGCAATCGAACATCAGTATTGAAGTCGATATTGCTAAATGAGAAACGCCCTGTCCCACTTGAGGTCGTCGTGGCAATAACGGTGCTATCCGAGGGATTGATCAGTTCTACCGTAGCCCCACGTATCGACCGAATCGCCGTTGCAGAAAAATCGAGGCCATTGCAGCTGGTACCCGGTGGAACGAACTCGTAGCTCGCCGTTCCCGATACGGTGACACTCGTGGGCGGCGCGGGACCTCCCCCTTTGTCACCACCTCCGCCGCCACCGCACGCACTTAAGAGCAGCAGCAAGCCTGTGCTCACTAGCGTACGCGCGATCCCTTCAGGAAGTTGCAATAATGGGGAAAAGTGTGGCAATGAATATTCCAGGCCAATTTGGCCGCATAGTGATAAGAAATGACAGGTAGGATTCGTAGTAGCAATTGTAATCGTGCGCAGCAGTTGTGAATAGCCATCTGAGCGTCCGTTTTCAGCGACACATCAACAAGCTGTCTCACATAATATTGTGCGATCCAGGTCCGAATTCCAGCCCCAAGTATTGTTAAACTCCCTCATTTGAGCGAGTAAGTCGGTCACAGTTCCCGACTCGTCACACAAAAAAGAGCAGGCAATGCATGACAAATAGAAAAATATTGGTAACTGGCGGTGCCGGCTATATCGGAAGTCACGTAGTGCGCCAGCTCGGTGCACAAGGCGAATCGGTAGTCACACTGGATAATCTCTCCACCGGCTTTCGAGAAGCAGTCACTGCTGGCAAACTCGTCATCGGCGACACCGGCGATGCCGCGCTCCTGGATCGTATTTTTGCGGAACACGACATTGACACTGTCATGCACTTTGCGGCGTATACCGTTGTGCCCGAATCGGTTTCAGACCCATTGAAGTACTACGGCAACAACACTGCGAACAGCCGTACCTTGCTCGAACGTGCGACGCATCATGGCGTCAAACATGTCGTGTTTTCGTCAACAGCGGCGGTGTACGGTATTCCGAGTGAAAATAAAGCGTCCGAGGCAACCCCCACCAATCCAATCAATGCCTATGGCAGCTCCAAGCTGATGACTGAGTGGATGTTGCGCGATCTGGCCAATGCGGGCGGACCAGGTTACGTTACGCTGCGCTACTTTAACGTCGCCGGCTGCGAGCCTGGCGGGACTATCGGTCAATCGACACCCATGGCCACTTTGCTGGTAAAGGTCGCGTGTGAAGCGGCTGTAGGGACGCGGCCAAAGGTTTCCATATACGGCACTGACTATCCGACGCCCGATGGCACTGGTTTGCGCGACTATATACACGTTGAAGACCTCGCGAGCGCACATCTCGATGCGTTGACGTACCTCAGGAATGGCGGCAAACCGGTAACCATGAATTGCGGTTATGGACACGGTTACAGCGTGCGTGAGGTACTTGCGGCAGTTGCCAGGGCGAATGGTAAGCCACTCAATATCAGCGAAGAGCCACGGCGCGCGGGCGACCCACCCGAACTGATTGCCGTTGCTGACAAGATTCGAAAAATACTGGGTTGGGAGCCAAAGTTTGATGATCTCGAGTTGATTGTTCGCACCAGCCTCGAATGGGAGCGCAAGATCGCCGCAAGAGATCCCAGCGCCTACTGGCCTTCCTGATCTGACTCCTGTATCCGCAGTGCTACACTGACACCATGAAGATTCGTCGCCCACGATCATTGAACGGCCTGATATTGGTGGGCTTTGGCCTCGTGGCGTTGCCCCTGCTGGTGGCCGTAATCTGGGCGATGGTCAGTCTGGGCCAGTTAGCTGTCAAGAGTGAGGCATTAATCGGGACTGGTGTCGCTGTGGCCGAGAATAACCGCCTGCTGTCGGAAAATCTGGGCTCGCTTGAGCGCGTTGCTCGCCAGTACCAGGTGCTTAAGAATCCGGACAGCATGCAACTGTTGCAGGAGGATCTTGCCACGATTGAGCGACAGCTGGCAGATATGGCACTACTTATCGATCAGGCGGAAGCGGCAGATCTCGCCCGGCTGATTCGAACGGATACACGCCAGATTGTCGCGACGCTCGCGAGCAACAGCCTGACCGATGACGCAGCGGCGGCCGCCATCGCTGGCTTCAGCCCAGTGCGGCAAGAAGTCGCTCAACTCTCAGCCATTCTCTCAAACCATGTAGATTCCGAGCTGAAGGACCTGCAGGACAGCACGCGCAATGCGCAACGCATATCTGCCTGGCAGGTTGCTGCGCTGGTGCCGGGTACGCTGGTTCTGGTACTGATTTTCACCATTCTGGTAGCCCGACCTATCCGGCAGATTGACGAAGCAATAAACCAGCTCGGACAAAGTGGATTCTCGAAGCCCATCAAGATCAAAGGACCAACTGACCTCGAGCGACTCGGCCGTCAGCTGGAGTGGCTGCGATCACGCTTGCTGGAACTCGCCCAGGAAAAAAACCGATTCCTGCGTCACATGTCGCATGAGCTGAAAACACCGCTGGCCAATATTCGCGAGGGTACGGAGCTACTACTCGATGGGACGGTCGGCAAACTCGAACAACCGCAGCGCGAAGTGACCGATATCCTGCGTACGAATGGGCTGAAATTGCAGCAGCTTATCGAAAACCTGCTCAGCTTTAGCGCCTGGCAGACCAAGAACGAAGTATTGACGCTGAGTGACTTTCCGATCCGCGCATTGGTCATTTCGGTGGCCAAAGAGCAACGATTGGCGCTGAAAGCCGCACACATTCAGCTGAAACTGGATGTTGAAGACGTAACTGTGAGCGCTGATAGAGAAAAAATCCGTACAGTGCTGGATAATTTACTGTCGAATGCGATCAAGTTTACGCCAAAAGGCGGGTTCGTGATGGTGAGGGCCAAAGCGGCAGCTGATAGCGTGGTGCTGGAATTTGCAGATACAGGACCGGGAATTCCAACGGAAGAAGGTCCCAGAATATTTGAGGCATTTTTTCAGGGCAGACAGGAACAAGGTGGACAAGTAGCAGGAACAGGGATCGGCTTGTCAGTGGTACTTGAGTGCATACAGGCACATGAGGGTTCCGTTGAACTGGTCGATAGCACAGAATATTCAGGCGCGCATTTCAGGATTAACATCCCACAGAATCGTGTCGCGGGACAACAGAGATTAGCAGCGAATGGTTAAGCACCTACTGACAAACGGCACGCGGCAGCTGTTGGTAACTATTTTGTTAGTTACTGCGCTTGCCGGCTGTTCGCAAACCAAGAGCTGGATGTCGGGATCTCGCAGTTCTCCATCAGATGAGCAGATCATTCTCGGTGCTCCGGAAGCGAATGAATACCTCAACGAACTTTATTTACTGACGTCGGGCGACCCCGCGACGCAGGCCGAGATCTACGCCGATTCCAGATCGGTAGCCACTTTGACACCGGGTCCATCCACAACATTACGCTATGCGATGGTGCTCGCAACGCCCGGCCATGCCGAGACGGATCCGACAGAAGCAGCAAGTCTGTTGCGTGAGCTGCTCTCACGCACCGAATTGCTCACACAAGTCGAAATATCGCTTGCAACAATACACCTGGAGACAGCGCAGGAATTGATTGTGCTCTCCACCGAAACGCGTCAGCTACGAGCATCGACTTCGCGCGCCACGCAAACCGAAGAGGCAGCATCGAACCAGCGCCTTGCAACCGTAGAGTCTGATAATCGACGCTTGCGCCGGGAACTTCAGGAAGCCGAAGACAAGCTTGCCGCGATTTCATCGATCGAGCGATCAATTCGCGATCAGGAGTAGGCTCTTACGCCTTCGGTAGTGTTACGCCGAGCTGCCCCTGATACTTGCCGCCTCTGTCCTTGTAGGACGTCTCGCAAGCCTCGTCAGACTCAAGAAACAGCATCTGCGCGACACCCTCATTGGCATAAATCTTGGCGGGCAAAGTTGTGGTGTTCGAGAACTCCAGTGTCACATGCCCTTCCCACTCCGGCTCAAGCGGCGTGACATTGACGATGATTCCGCAACGCGCATAAGTAGATTTGCCGAGACAGATCGTCAAAACGGTCCTCGGGATGCGGAAATACTCAACCGTACGTGCCAACGCAAATGAGTTCGGCGGTATTACGCATACGTCATTCTGGATGTCGACAAAGCTGGTCTCATCGAATGCTTTCGGGTCCACGATCGCAGAGTTGATATTTGTGAATATCTTGAATTCATCCGCACAACGAACATCGTAGCCGTAACTCGACGTGCCGTAGGAAACAATTCGCCCTTGAGCGTTCTCTCTCACCTGACCTGGCTCAAACGGCTCGATCATCCCCTGCTCCTCAGCCATCCTGCGAATCCAGCGGTCTGGCTTGATGCTCATCAGCTGGCCTCTACGACGATATTGGGGAATTTGCTGCTGTAATCCTTGCCTTGGCGTGCCAGCCTGGCGACTACCCGCCGCGCTGCCAGCCGGTACGCCTCCGCCGCGCTCGACTCGGGCTCAGCAACGACCGTCGGACGGCCACTATCAGCCTGCTCGCGAATTTGCCGGGAAAGTGGCAGCTGACCAAGCAGCTCAATATCGAAATCGCGAGCCATTTTCTCGCCGCCGCCCGATCCAAACACGGCTTCTTCATGGCCACATGACGAGCAGACGTACGTGCTCATGTTCTCAATGACACCAAGGACCGGTACCGCAACCTTGCGAAACATCGCCAGCCCTTTGCGCGCATCCAGCAACGCAATGTCCTGCGGTGTGGTAACAATCACGGCGCCGCTGACTGGCACCTGCTGCGATAAGGTCAGTTGGATGTCGCCAGTACCCGGCGGCATGTCCACGATCAGATAATCGAGGTCGTCCCATTGAGTTTGTTGTAACAACTGGTTCAAGGCAGAGGTCACCATCGGACCACGCCAGATCATTGCCTGGTCAGGGTCCACCAGAAAACCGATCGACATGACCTGCAGTCCATGCGCCAGGACTGGCTGCATCGTCTTGCCGTCTTCACTGGTCGGCTGCTCGCCCGCCACACCGACCATGGTCGGCTGACTGGGCCCGTAGATATCGGCGTCAAGCAGACCGACAGATGCACCATCAGCCGCCAACGCCAGAGCAATATTCACGGCAACGGTCGATTTGCCGACCCCGCCTTTGCCGGACGCTATCGCGATAATGTTTCGCACACCGGCGATCGGCTTTAGATTGCGCTGTACTCCGTGCGCCACAATCTTGGTCGATAGCTCAATATCCACGGCGTCGATTCCGCTTGCTGCGCTCACCGCCGTAGCAAGGTGCTCACGATAGGCGTCATGCGCGCGAGCGGCCGGAAATCCAAGCTCGACCTTGATCGCGATCGCCGCATCCGATTTATTGACTTCGACGACCCGCCCAATATCACCCAATGTGAGACCAATATCGGGTAACTCAATGGATTTAAGGAACTTATTCACATCTGATTCTGTTGACAGCGTCACACTTCCGGCACCTGTATTAGGTAAAATTCGATGGCGATTGTTCTCTTTGTGAGGGCAAGCGCGCGCACATTGTAACGAAGCTGGGGCAGGAACCAAGCCCTCAATTTATTGCTGATCGGATTGACGGAACACGGCGAAATGAAAGGCTTTCAGCGGCAATGTGCTAACGGCGATGTGGCATAATGCCGCATCTTGGATTGATGAATGACACCGACGGAACCGTTCTACTCTGCGGGGACCGTTGGGTTTTGCTTGGGCATAAGCGAATAGACGATTGTTTGCACACGGAACGCCAAAACAGACGAAATTTGCAGGAATGCTTGATTCAAGCTGCCCCTGCCCGGTCGCATGCCTGCGAACTGCTGTGGTAACGCGGCTATGCAGCGGTGATTACCGGTGAGTTTTTTCGCCGGATTTCGATCAGACCAGCTGATTTCCCAGCTTATCGCCGAAGTCGATCCTGAGTCGCCCAGCGCCCGCAAGATTGTCGCCCGGCTGAAGAAGATCGGCCCAAAGGTCATTCCGAAGGTCATCGATGCCCTGGCAATGTCGGACAAGACTCACACGATGGTATTGGTCGATATTCTCTCCGGCATGGTGACCGACAAGTCGTTGAACCTCTATAAGGAGGGTCTCGCAGACGGCAATGAACGAGTTGTGTCTGGCACGTCCTGGGCGCTGTCCAGCAGCACCGACTACAACGCCAATAACCTGCTTGAATTCTTTGATGATCCGGAAGTATCCAAGCACGCACTGATAGAAGTGCTGCGAGTGCACAAAGAGGATTTGAGCGTGCACGAATTGCTGCAACGCGCCTACGAGCTTGATCCGAAAGAAAAAGCGGCACTGTTCAAGATCATTCAGGAGACCATTCGCGAGGAGATGGTTCCTGACTTGATCGCCAGGATGGGCGGCAAAGATCCGATCATCAAGATTCATTTGATGAACTTGCTATCCAAATTCGACAAACCTGGAATTAACAACGCACTTGAGGTTCAACTAAAAGATGCGAACAAGATGGTTCGCGGTGCAGCACTTAGCGCGCTCGCGACACGCGGCGACAAAATTAATATCGAAAAGATCAGTGACATGCTTCGTGACCCGGATCTTGATGTACAAAACAAAGCTGTTGATATTATGGTGCGGGCGAATCACCCCGATACCGTCAAGTATCTTGTGCCTGCATTGAAGGATGAATCTGAGTACACACGGCGATCAGCTGTTGAGGTTCTCAACGAAATCGGCAACGTCGATTCTGTGAAAGATCTCTTGAATGCGATTAAGGACGACGACTGGTGGGTACGCTCGCGCGCTGGTGATGCTCTCGGTGAAATCGGTGGACCCAGGGTCGTTGACTCCGTGGTCAAACTGATCAATTCCGAAGACGAAGACATCCGCCGTACAGCGATAGAGATTCTCAATACCACCAAAGACGAACGCGCCGTCGAGCACCTGATTCAAGCCACGGATGACACCGACTGGTGGGTGCGCGAGCGGGCAGTGGATGCACTTTCTAAAATTGGCAGCCCACGTGCGTTGCCGAGGTTGATGGAAATGCTGGGCAACGACCCGAAAACCGATCCTGTTGTTATTCGCGCTATCGCGATACTCGGCGACAACACGCACATCACGAAAATATTGCCGATGTTGAAGAGCACAGAGCGCGATATCCAGGTTGAAGCGATCAAGGCGATATCTCAACTCGCGGATGATTCAGCCGCCGAGACGATTCGAGGTGTATTGCAGAAGATTAAGCAGTCTGAAAATCCGACAATCATCAACAACGCGGACAAAGCACTGAAAGATCTTGATGCGCGCTTCTCCGGGACAGTCATGGCCGAGAATGAGCGCGCCAAGAAGATCGGTGAGCATACGAAGACAATGCTGCTTGAGAACGAAGAACTTGAGAAGTTGCTGGAAGAACAGCATTCCAAGATCGCGCAGCTTGAGGATGAGTCTACCGAACAAGAAGCTCCGATGGGTTCGCCTGTTCTGGATATTTCGAAACTCGAACCCGGCGATGTCATCGATGGCCGCTATAAGTACATCGAAAAAATCGGCAAGGGTGCATTCGGTACCGTGCTGTTAATGCAGGATCAGGTCGTTGACGAGAACTTGATCCTGAAGTTCTTGAACCCAAATGTCTCCTCTGATGAAGAAATGATGAAGCGTTTCGTGCATGAGTTACGCTATTCGCGAAAAATTACGCACAGAAACGTTATTCGAATTTATGACTTCCTGCACTTGCAGGGCGCCTACGCGATTTCGATGGAATACTTCCCCTCGCATACATTGAGTGGCGAAATCCCGAACAATAAGCCGATGGATACCGCGAAAGCGCTGCAGTTTTCGCGCGATATGGCAACCGGTATGGCAGTAGCACATCAGGCCGGCGTTATTCACCGTGACCTCAAGCCTGCGAATATCCTGGTGAATGAAGATGCGCTGCTGAAGATTGTTGACTTTGGCGTTGCGGCGGCCGCCAGCAGTGGTGACACGCAGCTAACCAAAACCGGCTATGTGATTGGCTCGCCGAAGTACATGGCGCCGGAGCAGATTCTCGGTAAGAAGGTCGACGTAACGGCAGACGTTTATAGCATCGGCGTAATCATGTACGAAATGAACACCGGCGTGCCTCCTTATAGTCGCGGTGACCATATGTCCGTCATGTACCAGCACGTACAAGGTAAGGCCAAGTTGTGTCAGGAGATCAATCCCGATATTCCTGACAACTACGCGACCATCATCGCCAAAGCAATGTCGGTCGATAAATCCAAGCGTTACCAGTCCATGGCCGAATTGACCGCGGCGCTGGACTCAGTTCCTCTCTAGAAATCGCCCCAATTCCAAAAAGTGTGAGATAGCTCTGGCGTAATCCGGAAATTCTGCCTAGGATTGGTGCAACTGACTGATTCTTGGACTGAATACTCCGGCAATGGCAAGAATTGACGCATTTCTTAAGCTCGGCCTGGCGCAGGGCTGCTCCGACATTCACCTCGCTGTGGGCGTCCCGCCAATGCTGCGTATGAATGGCGACCTGCTGCCGATCAAGTTTCGCGAGTTATCTGACTCCGAACTCGAAGCGTACATCTACGAAATCCTGACGAACTCGCAGAAAGAAACACTGGAAGCAGGCCATGATCTCGATTTTTCATATGTCGGAGAGGAAGGCGGCAGATTCCGAGTCAACGTATTTCGAAAAGTGACCGGCGTCGGCGCCGTGTTTCGGCATATCCCTGCTGAAGTACCGACTCTGGAAAGCCTCAACGTTCCTTCGGTACTCGCCGATTTCTGCGACTACCATCAGGGTATGGTACTGGTAACAGGATCGACCGGTACCGGTAAGTCCACAACCCTCGCGGCAATGATCAATCACCTGAACGTCAATAGAAATCTGAACATCATCAGCCTTGAAGATCCCATTGAGTTCGTGCACCCGAGCAAGAACTGCCAGATCATTCAGCGTGAAGTCGGCACACACGTGCCCGGTTTTGCAGATGGCGTTCGCTCGGCGATGCGCGAGGATCCGGACGTTATCCTTGTTGGCGAATTACGCGATGCCGAAACCATCTCTATGGCGATGACCGCGGCTGAAACCGGCCACCTTGTACTTGGTACCCTGCATACCACCGGCGCCGCTAAAACCGTCGATCGTATTATCGACGCGCTGCCAGGCGAACTGCGTGAACAAACCAAGGCGTTTCTTTCCATGAGCCTCAAAGCCGTGGTCACCCAGGTATTGGTCAAGACACCCGACGGCCGCGGACGACGCGGTATTTTTGAAATTTTGGTTAATAATCGGGCAATTTCCAAGCTGATTACTACCGACCAGACACATCAGTTACCGTCGCAGATGCAGACCGGAAAAGACCAGGGAATGCAGCTGCTCGATCAGGCGCTTCTGGACGCGATTGAGGCAAAAGAAATTGATCCGGATGATGCATTGCGTTTCGCCAACGATAAACGCAAGTTCCACCGCTATGCCACTGAGACCGATATATTTGAAGTCGTCGATACCGGCGGCAACGAGAAACTACGCTCATGAGCCTGATCGACGAATACCTGTTGCAGGCGTTGAAAGCGAACGCATCGGATTTGCATTTTGTTTCCGGTGATCCTGCGCGCGTCCGCGTGCATGGCGGACTGCAAACCATGCGGCCTGACGCGTTAACGACCGAAGCTGTCAAAGAAGCCATGTACGAAATTATGGATGGCATAACGCAACGACATTTTGAAGATAACGACGCCGCCGACTTTGCGTACGATATACCCGACGTATCGCGGTTTCGTGTCAACGTATTTCGTCATTTGAACGGTATCGGTGCCATTTTCAGAGCCATTCCGTCGACCGCCCTGACGCTTGAAGCCCTGGACATGCCGAAGGTCATCGCTGATTTGTGTAAACAGACACAGGGCATGATCCTGGTAACAGGAAAGACGGGCTCTGGAAAATCGACGACGCTGGCAGCAATGATCGATGCCATGAACAAGAATCTCAAAGGCCACATACTGACCATTGAAGATCCGATCGAATTCGTGCACAAACGCCAAAACTGTTTGATCAGCCAACGTGAAGTTGGAGTGCACAGCCCGAACTTCGCCAGTGCGCTGCACTCAGCCCTGCGCGAAGACCCTGATGTGATCCTGGTCGGCGAAATGCGCGATCTGGAAACGATCAGTATCGCCGTAACGGCGGCTGAAATGGGGATTCTGGTAATGGGAACCTTGCACACGAATGGTTCAGCACAAACAGTTGACCGCATCATCAACTCCTTCCCTGCGGATAAGCAAAGTCATATTCGGACCATGCTGTCGACCTCACTGCGTGGCGTTGTGTCGCAACAGCTGCTCCCCACCAAGCACAAACCCGGTCGAATCGCAGCACTCGAGATTCTGATCAACACCGCTGCGGTCTCGAATCTGATCCGCCAGGGCAAGCTGGATCAGTTGGAGACAGCCATGCAAAGTGGCGGCAACATTGGCATGCAGACGATGGATTCGGCCCTTATGAACCTGGTCGAACGAGCTTTCGTATCCGGCAAAGAAGCCTATCAACAGGCAAACAACAAGAGCATATTCGAAAAAATCAGGAACGATACCTGATCCGCATCCGCCGGGTTTTCGCCAGCCAACTCTCCTCATTACGGGCAAGACCAAAAAGTCCGCTCGGCCGATTGCACTCATGGCATAATCGCGAGCATCATCTCCCACCACACGCAAGTGTTTGAACATGCCTGACAATCAACGACAAATCCTGGTCACCAGCGCTCTTCCGTACGCCAACGGCTCTATTCATATGGGTCATCTGGTGGAATATCTGCAATCCGATATCTGGGTCCGTTTTCAGAAGATGCGTGGCCACAAGTGCACTTATGTTTGTGCCAGCGACGCTCATGGAACGCCGATCATGATCAAGGCACGTGAGCGCGGCATTTCTGCCGAAGAGCTGACCAGCGCGATCAGTGAGGAATTCGTTAAGGATTTTTCGGCTTTCGGTATTGAATTCGACAACTACCACACAACCCACTCTCCGGAAAATGAGGCCCAGGTTGTGCAGATCTTTGAGGCGCTCCGGGATTCCGGCGACATATACACGAGTACTATTGAGCAGGCCTACGACGAAAAAGAGGGCATGTTCCTGCCGGACCGTTTTGTTCGTGGCACGTGCCCCCGCTGCAAGACAGAAGATCAGTACGGCGATTCCTGTGAAAACTGTGGCGCTACCTATACGCCTACCGACTTGATTGACCCTGTGTCCATCTTGTCAGAGACAACGCCCGTGCGACGGGAGTCAGAGCATTACTTCTTCAAGCTCAGTGAGTACGAAGAACAGCTGCGTACATGGATGAGCGATGCACAGCTCGAAAAAAGTGTCGTTGCCAAGCTGCAAGAGTGGTTTGATGCTGGCCTGAGGGACTGGGATATCTCCCGCGATGCGCCTTACTTCGGTTTCAAAATTCCGGGCACCGATGACAAGTATTTCTACGTGTGGCTGGATGCACCCGTTGGCTATATGGCGAGCTTCAGGCACTTGTGTGATCGCCGTGATGATCTCGATTTTGATAGCTACTGGCGGCCAGGAGGTGATACCGAGCTGTATCACTTTATCGGCAAGGACATCATGTATTTTCATACACTGTTCTGGCCAGCTGTGCTGCACGGTGCCGGGTACCGCACACCGACAAGTGTCTACGCGCACGGCTTTCTAACCGTGAATGGACAGAAGATGTCCAAGTCGCGGGGGACGTTCATCAATGCGCGCACCTATCTGAACAATCTTCATCCTGCCTATCTGCGCTACTACTACGCCGCCAAACTCGGGCCGACTGTTGAAGACATCGACCTGAATCTGGAGGATTTCACCGCACGAGTGAATTCAGATCTTGTAGGCAAACTGGTGAATATTGCCAGTCGCTGTGCCGGCTTTATCAGCAAACGATTTGACGGCCAGCTCGCCGCGGCAAATCCCGAGCCGGAGCTGTTTGCCGAAGTCGCGAATGCTTCAGATCAGATCGCATTGCATTTTGAACGACGCGAGTTCTCAAAGGCCATGCGCCTGGTCATGACGCTCGCAGATTCTGCAAATCGTTACATCGACGAGAAGAAACCATGGGCGATGATTAAGGACGAGCAGAATTCGGCAGAAGTGCAAGCGGTCTGTACACAGGGCCTCAACATGTTCCGCAGTCTGATGATCTATCTGACGCCGGTCATCCCGACCGTCTCGGCTGACGCGCGTAAATTCTTCGCCGAGGAGTCGTGGCAATGGCAGGACGCATCCACCCCGTTACTGGGAACCAGTATCAACAAATTCAAACCACTGCTCACCCGTGTCGAAAAAATACAAGTGGACAACATGGTTGAGCAATCGAAGGATAACGCGACAGTGACCGATCCAAAGAGCAAGCCTGAAGCAGCGGATGACACAATCAGCATTGACGACTTCATGAAAGTCGATTTGCGAATCGCAAGCATCGAAAAAGCCGAAGCCGTTGAGGGTGCGGACAAATTACTCGCATTGACGCTGGACCTGGGTGATTCGAAGCGCAATGTTTTCGCCGGGATCAAGGCCGCGTACGACCCGGCCACGCTGATCGGCAGGAAAGTCATCGTAGTTGCCAACCTTGCGCCACGTAAGATGCGCTTTGGCGTGTCCGAAGGCATGGTGCTGGCGGCCGGTCCAGGCGGAGCAGATATCTTCCTGCTCTCACCCGACGATGGTGCGACACCTGGAATGCGCGTCAAGTAAAGTCCGCGACTACGGGCTGCTAAGCACATACAATACCGGCGTGAAAGTCGGAATCGAAAATGACTGAACTCATCGTCATCCTTATTGGTACGATCCTGGTCAACAACTTCGTGTTGGTTCGGTTTCTCGGCCTGTGCCCGTTTCTTGGCGTGTCCCGAAATCTCGAGGCGGCGGCTGGAATGTCGCTTGCGACTGCGTTTGTTCTAACGCTGTCATCGGCTACGGCCTATTTGCTGCATGCGTACATTCTGGTACCGCTGGATCTGGAGTATCTGCGCACCATCACCTTCATCCTGGTGATCGCTGCCAGTGTGCAGTTCACCGAAATCATGGTCCGCCGTCTCAGCCCGCTGCTGCATCAGGTTCTGGGCATTTTCATACCGTTGATTGCTACCAATTGCGCGGTGCTTGGTGTTGCCTTGCTCAACGTGCAGCAGTCAAAAGGTTTCGTTCAATCCGTGTTTTTCGGCTTCGGTGCATCGCTCGGCTTCGCGCTGGTACTAATCATGTTCGCCTCAATTCGAGAGCGGCTGGAAGCCGCTGACATACCGGCACCATTTCGCGGCACCGCGATCGCACTCATGACGGCCGGCATAATGTCGTTGGCATTCATGGGTTTTTCGGGCATGGCCCGACCATAGTGGTCGCCGATCATCATGCTAACAGCAGTTATCACCATTGCGGTCATCGCCCTGCTTGCAGGTCTCGCCCTCTCGTTCGCCTCGGGCAGCTTGCCTGCCAATTCCAGCGACGTTGTCGAGACAGTCAATGATCTCCTGCCGCAAACGCAATGCGCTCAATGCGGCTACCCTGGTTGTCGTCCCTATGCTGATGCCATTGTTAATGCGGGTGAAGCAATCAATCTCTGTCCACCCGGCGGAGAGGAAACCCTACGCAATATTGCCGAGCTTCTTGGCAAGGATGTTATTCCGCTGGCCGAGCAGGCGAAAACCGAGCGAGCGGTGGCCATCATCGACGAATCGCTTTGCATTGGCTGCACCCATTGCATCACTGCATGTCCTGTTGATGCCATCGTCGGAGCGCATCAGCTGATGCACACGGTCATCAGTAGCGAGTGCACCGGTTGTGAGCTGTGTATTGCACCCTGCCCGGTTGATTGCATCAGCATGCAGGCGGTTTCATGAGTGCCCCAACCTATGATCTGGGCAAGTTACACGGTGGTATGCGCCTGCGCGGCCACAAGACTGCCTCTACCGCACAAGCGATACAGAGAGTTCCGCTTCCAGCCCAACTGGTCTTGCCGATTACCCAGCATGTCGGTGATCCGGCACAGCCCATCGTTGCTATTGGGGAGCGCGTGCTAAAGGGCCAACTCATCGCCGAATCAGAAGGGTCACTGAGCGCCCCGGTGCACGCCTCGTCGTCAGGGCATATTGTCGCCATCGAGCCGTGGCCGGTATCGCGCCGTTACGGTGACAACGCGCCGTGCATCGTGCTTGAGTGTGATGGCGAGGACGAAGCAGTCGCCGCGCTTGAGCCATCGATCGCATTCGACCAGCTCACGCCCGAAGCGGTGCTGCACAAAGTTCTGCAGGGTGGAATCGTCGGCCTCGGTGGGGCTGTATTCCCAACCGCTCAAAAATTGATGCAGGCACGCACTTGCAAACTGGACTATCTGATTCTGAATGGTGTGGAGTGTGAGCCCTACATCAGTTGCGACGACATGCTGATGCGCGAATATACCAACGAGATTGTCGGCGGTGCGCAAATCCTTATGCACGCGCTGCAGCTGTCACATTGCTACATCGCTGTCGAAAGTGACAAGCCCGATGCCATCCGCCGGCTTGCCGACGTATTGACGGAGGTTGCAGACGACCGACTGGTACTCAAACAAGTGCCGACCATCTATCCATCCGGCGGTGAAGACCAACTGGTCCAGTTGGTCACCAACCGTGAGGTGCCCAGCGCCGGACTGCCTTCTGACGTTGGCTGTCTGGTACAAAATGTCGGCACAGCGGCCGCAATTCATAACTGGATTGTCCGCAATGAGCCGTTGATCTCCAGAATCACCACCGTAACTGGCGACGGTATCACCACACCGATGAATGTCGAAGCGAGAATCGGCACAACGGTTGCCGATATCATCGCTTTTGCCGGTGGCTACACTGAGCAGGCTGACCAGTTGATTATTGGCGGGCCAATGACCGGCAAATCAGTTACCAACGATCGTATTCCACTGGTGAAGGCGACAAACTGCATTCTCGTGCTTGGGGAAGGTCATGAACCAGAGCCTGAAATGCCATGCATTCGATGCGGTGACTGTGCCGCAGTCTGTCCCGTGCAGTTGCTGCCACAGCAATTGTTCTGGTACGCCTGTGCAGACGATGAGAAAAAATTGCGTGAGCACGGTTTGATTGATTGTATCGAGTGTGGCTGCTGCGATCTTGTTTGCCCGAGTCATATACCGCTCACCTCGGATTTTCGCGCGGCAAAGGGCCGAATTCGCGAAATGGCCGACGAAAAATCCCGGGCGGAACGTGCGCGACAACGATTTGAGGCTCGCAGTGAGCGGCTGGAAAATGACCTGGAAGAGCGCGAACGAGAGCTCAGTGAACAGAAACATGCGGCGAGATCGGCCGGGCCTGCGGCAATTGCGGAGATCCTGAAACGCAAGCAGGCCGAATCGAAAAGTGACGCGGCGAATACCGAACCATTGGACGAGGACTAGACCAATGGACTTCATTAAACGCGAAGCACCGTATCTCGGGCCCAGCGCCAGTGTTTCGTCCATGATGCAACAAGTCCTATTCGCTCTTGTCCCCGCGGCACTCGCCCACGTGTGGTACTTCGGTCCGGGCTTTATTTTTAACTTTCTCGTCGCCGCCGGATTTTGTGTCGCTGGCGAAGCAGCAATGCTGCGACTGCGCGGCCGACGACCTGAGATTGCGTTGGCTGACTACAGTGCTATCGTGACCGCAGCGCTGCTCGCATTTGCGCTGCCATCGCTAACGCCCTGGTGGGTTACTGCGACCGGCTCGCTGTTTGCCATCGTCGTTGCAAAACACCTGTACGGCGGCCTGGGTTTCAACATCTTTAATCCGGCGATGGTCGGCTATGTCGTAATCCTGATCGCGTTCCCTATGCACGTAAATTTGTGGGTTGCACCTCGCATGGGAGATATCGACTACCAGTTTCTAAGCACAATTCAGACGCTCAAGTACACGCTGACGGGAATTCTTCCCGAGACGCTGTCCTTTGATGCGGTTAGCCGTGCGACACCGCTGGACGCGATGCAATCAGGATTGCGCAACCTGCGTACTTACGCTGAAATTCGGGCCAATCCGATGATGGGCGATTTCGGTGGTCGCGGGTGGGAGTGGATCGGCAATTTTTTCGCATTTGGCGGCCTGTGGCTACTACTGAAGAAAATAATTCGCTGGCAGATACCGTTCGGTGTGCTCGCCGGCGTATTGATACCTGCGAGTATCATGTATCTGATCGACCCAAGTACGCACGCAAGCCCAGGGTTTCATTTGTTCGGTGGTGCGACGATCCTTTGTGCGTTCTTTATCGCCACTGATCCGGTCTCAGCCGCAACAAGTCCAAGAGGCAGAATTGTCTACGGACTGGGTATCGGACTGCTGATCTACGCGATTCGCCTGTGGGGCTCGTATGCAGACGGCGTTGCGTTCGCCGTACTGCTCATGAACATGGCGACCCCGGCGATTGATTACGTAACGCGACCCCATATCGTCGGTCATGCTGGCAAGGGTGACCAGGCAGGTGATGGTCAGTGACCGGCTCGCCATCAATTGCCAAGAATGGTCTGACGCTTGCCGCCATCGCGGCGGTCTGTACGGCGCTGGTCACTGCAACCTACCAGCTGACTGCCGAACGAATCGTCGCCAATGAGATCGCATTGCTGGAACAAAGTCTGGAGCCGGCGCTGGCGGGCCAGTTCTACGACGGCGGCGTTTCCGAATCGAAACTGATCGTGCCACAGCCGCATGATTTGCCAGGCTCCGATGCCGCCATCATCTACCGCGTCTATGGTGAAGATGAACCGGTTGCCGCCTTATTCGTGGTGTCCGCCCGCGACGGTTTTTCAGGTGCGATACGACTATTAATAGGCGTTGATTTTAGCGGTACCGTCACAGGCGTCCGGGTTCTCGAGCATCGAGAAACCCCGGGACTGGGCGATAAAATCGAATCACGACGTTCGGACTGGATTTTTCAATTTGATGGACACTCTCTGCAGGATCCGGCTACGCCTGGTTGGGCTATTCGTTCAGACGGCGGGCAGTTTGATCAACTGACCGGAGCGTCCGTTACGCCACGAGCGGTCATCAAGGCGATACGCGATACATTGATATACTTTAATGCCAATCGTGACGAATTATTCTCATTGCCCACTACGGTGGAAAAATCATGACATCCAGCGGCATCGTTGAACACCTGAAGAATGGATTGTGGAAAGACAATCCGGGTCTGGTGCAATTGCTGGGTCTATGCCCACTGCTCGCGGTAACCAATTCCTTCGTCAATGGCCTCGGACTCGGTATCGCAACGCTGTTGGTACTAACGTTTTCCAATGGACTGGTCTCAGCCGCCAGGCGCTGGATCAGAAAAGATATTCGCATACCGATCTACGTCGTCATCATTGCCAGTCTGGTGACTTGCATCGAACTGATCTTCAAAGCCTGGTTCCCCACGCTCGATCGCTCACTCGGCATATTCATACCTTTGATCGTGACCAACTGTGCAATCGTCGCCCGCGCAGAAGTATTTGCCTCACGCAACTCAGTTGCCGACAGCCTCATCGATGGGATCGGTATGGGTGCCGGATTCGCACTCTTGCTAATGACAATTGGTGCGTTCCGCGAACTGCTCGGTCAGGGTTCGTTATTCTCAGGAATGGACATGCTGTTGGGTGGCGAACCGATTCGTGGTCTGGTCATATTCGATGGCGGATTCCTGCTCGCCATCTTGCCACCGGGTGCGTTTTTCAGTCTTGCTCTTGCCGTTGCCTGCAAGAATGCTATCGACAAGAAGCGCCAAAAGTCTCGACAGACCCGACTACCTGGCAAATCGCGCCAGTCACGCTAAACATTGAAACGAACAACACTGTGAACAAAGACAAGCGCACTGCGATATACGCGAAACTCCGCGACCTTAACCCCAGTCCTCAGACGGAACTGCATTACAACAGTCCGTTCGAACTCTTGATTTCCGTCATTTTGTCGGCTCAGGCGACCGACGTGGGCGTCAACAAGGCGACAGACAAGCTCTATCCTGTTGCCAACTCTCCGCAGGCGATCTATGACCTCGGCGTCGATGGCCTGAAGCACTACATTCGCACCATCGGGCTGTTTAACAGCAAAGCGGAAAATATCATTAAGACTTGCCGCATTTTGCTCGACCAGTTCAATGCCGAAGTGCCGCGGACCCGTGATGAACTCGAGTCACTACCGGGCGTGGGTCGCAAGACTGCAAATGTCATCCTGAATACAGCATTTGGCGAAGCAACGATTGCTGTCGATACGCATATTTTTCGCGTGGCAAACAGAACCGGGCTCGCCAAGGGAAAAACGCCACTCGAAGTCGAAACACGTCTGACACGCCTCACTCCGGAGGAATTCATGCTGGACGCCCATCACTGGATAATCCTGCACGGTCGATACATCTGCAAAGCGCGGAAACCCTTGTGTATGCAATGTCCGATCATTGAATGGTGTGAGTACCGCAAGAAGGAGCTTGCATGATATTTAGTCAGGACCGAAACGAATTACGCAAGATGTACCTGGGTGCATGGAACAAGCACAAGGAGCAACAGCCGTTAACACCACTGGAAGCACAAATTGCCCAGGTAGTGGCTGAGCACCCTGAATACCACACAGAAGTTTCTGCCGCGGACCTGCAGAAGGACTACGCCCCGGATGGCGGCAAGACCAACCCATTCCTGCACATGGGCTTGCATCTCGGCATCCGTGAGCAAGTCGCAACGAATCGGCCCGCGGGTATTGCAGCCGTTTACCGTGAGCTCGCCGAACAACTGGGCGATGCGCACGATGCCGAACATCGCATGATCGATTGCCTGGCAGAAACGCTTTGGGAGGCGCAGAGTCAAAACCGGGCTCCTGACGAGGTGCAGTACCTGCTTCGCCTGCGGCAATTAAAAGCTTAGTCGCCCCGTGTAATAAACCAGCTTCTGATGTGGTCTTTTGATGTAACTTGGATGGCGGACGCCTATGAGCGAGATAAAACAACAATTTCCGGTACGTGGAGCAGGCCTGGGCCTGCGTCGCCCTATAGCCGACAAATTGATGGCCGACCCACCTGCGGACGTCGATTTCATGGAAATCGCGCCAGAGAACTGGATCAACGTCGGTGGCAAACTTGGCAAAAAGCTGCGTTTCTTCACTGAACGCTATCCATTCCTGATCCACGGGCTATCGTTGAATATTGGCTCCCCCGCTCCGCTCAACGAATCTCTGGTCAATGACATCAAAGCCTTCATGGCCGAGCACAATATCCTGATGTACTCGGAACACCTGAGCTATTCAGGTGATGATGGTGAGCTGTACGACTTGATGCCAATTCCGTTTACGGAAGAAGCCGTACATTACGTTGCCAGGCGAGTGCGCCGTGTACAGGACATTCTTGAGCAACGTATTGCGCTGGAAAATGTTTCCTACTACGCGCCCAGCGATTCAACGATGACAGAGGTCGACTTCCTCAATGCAGTATTGCAGGAAGCGGACTGCGACCTCCTGCTCGACATCAACAACATCGTCGTCAACAGCATTAATCATCGCTATGACGCCAGTGAGTTCATGCTGCAGATGCCGAAGGACCGTGTACGATATTTTCACCTTGCCGGCCACTACGTCGAAGCAGAAGATCTGCGTATCGACACGCATGGTGATGCTGTCAGTGACCAGGTATGGCAACTACTTGCCGATGCCTATGCGCACTTCGGGCCGGTCCCGACATTGCTCGAGAGAGACTTCAATTTCCCCCCGATTGAAGAACTACTGGCCGAAATACGACGCATTAAGGACCTGCAGGCGGGAGCCGGGAGCGCGGTGGCCAACAATGGTTGATAAGGATGATTTCCAGCGCAAGCAATTTGCGTTCGCCGCACATATTCGTGACCCGGAAAACGTCCCGGTACCTGAAGGCATAGAAGAACGCCGCATGGCTGTCTATAGCCAGCTGTTCTTTAACAACCTTCGTAGCCTGCTTGGCGGTACATTTCCAGTTCTTAAGCAACTACACAGCGACGAGAAATGGCGAGACTTCATTCGGCAGTTCATGCAAAAACATCGTGCGGAGACGCCCTACTTTCTGCAGCTGCCGCAGGAGTTTCTGGAGTTCTTGCAAACCGAATATCAACCCGACGAAAGCGATTTTCCATTCCTCATCGAACTTGCACACTACGAATACATAGAACTGGCGCTTTCTGTAGCAACGGATGTCGATGACCTGACGGACATAAATCCCGCCGGCAATTTACTCACTGAGGCGCCAGTGAAGTCGGTTCTGACCTGGGTATATCCTTATAGTTATCCCGTGCATCGAATCTCCAGCAGTTTCTTGCCGAAAGAACCTGCGGAACAACCGATTTACCTCGCTGTATACCGACGTAGCGACGACAAAGTCCGGTTTCTGGAGCTGAATCCAGTCACCGCTGGCCTCTTGAACGCCATCGCGGAGAACGACAGCCGCAAGTCGGGTGAGCAACTTTTGCGTGACCTGGCCACCACTATCAATTACACCGACGTCGATGCCCTTATTAAACATGGGCAAGTGGCGTTGGAAGAAATGAAGAACCTAGAAATCATAACGGGCACACAGCGTGCAATCGGGAGTAAACAATGAAACTAATAATTGCGCTCAGAGAGCGAATAGCAGCAATACTGGATCCGGCCGGCGATTGGGTCGCGATGTTGCCGATTCGATTCCTCATGGCCTACGAATTCGGTACGGCCGGAATGATGAAATTGAACGGCAAGAACTGGTTTGCCAACGTGCAGGAGAACTTTCCGTTCCCGTTTGATGTTATACCTGTCGAGATCAGCTGGTTTCTGGCCACCTGGGCCGAAATCTTTGGTGCAATTGGCTTGGCGCTTGGCTTGTTCACACGCTTCTGGGCGTTCAGCTTGATCATTGTATCGATTGTCGCAATTTCCGGCGTGCACTGGCCCGATGACTGGAACAGTCTGGCGGAGTTGTGGAAAGGTTATGCCGTCAGCAACAAGGGGTTTGGTAACTATAGAATCCCGCTCTTGTTCGTCGCAATGCTGTTTCCCCTGATATTTACCGGTGCGGGAAAACTCAGCCTCGACCATCTGCTCTCGAAACGATTTCCCTAGAAAGCCACCGAAGTTGAGACAGGCCTGAGTTACAAATACAACCCGAGGCCGCAACACATGATCAGTTGCGGCCTTTTTGTTTGGAGAAATAATTATGGATGAATCTTTTAACATCGCGATATCTGTACTAGAGACACTGGCAACGCTACTGGTATTCGTGATTGGTATTGGCATACTTGCTATCGTCATAATGTACATTGTCGATATCACTCAGACGAGTCATGCAGTAAGGCGAAATTTCCCCGTCGTCGGTCGGTTTCGCTATCTGTTTGAGAAGATGGGCGAATTTTTTCGCCAGTATTTTTTCGCCATGGACCGCGAGGAGATGCCGTTCAACCGGGCCCAACGTTCGTGGGTCTATCGCGCGGCAAAGGGTGTTGATAACACCGTCGCATTCGGCTCCAGTCTGAACCTGAGTCCCGCCGGCACTCGAATATTCGTCAACTGCCCCTATCCAATGCTGGAACGCGACATCGCCCCGACGATTCCTTTGACGATTGGTCCTCATGCTCGCGAACCTTATACGGCCAAATCGATTGTTAACGTCTCCGCGATGAGTTTCGGTGCGTTATCGAAGCCTGCTGTTCTGGCGCTCTCAAACGGATCAAGAATGGCCGGCAATTGGCTCAATACCGGTGAAGGCGGCGTATCGCCCTGGCACCTCGAAGGCGGCGCCGATATCGTTTTCCAGATTGGTACAGCCAAATACGGTGTTCGCAATAGCGACGGCGGCATCGACGACGACAAGCTGCGAGAAATCAGCTCGCATGACAACGTCAAGATGATTGAGCTAAAACTGAGTCAGGGAGCCAAGCCGGGTAAAGGTGGAATCTTGCCAGGCGCAAAAGTGACCGCCGAGATTGCATCAATTCGCGGTATTCCGGAGGGCGAAGATTCCATTAGTCCTAATCGGCATCCGGAGATCGAGTCGGCCGCTGATCTTCTGGACATGATCAACCATATTCGTGACGTGTCAGGACTACCCGTTGGTTTCAAAGCCGTCATTGGTGCTTACGGTTGGCTGGATGAGTTGTTTGAGCTCATCAACGATCGCGGTCTCGAATCCGCCCCCGACTTCATCACAGTGGACAGTGGTGATGGAGGTACCGGCGCTGCACCGATGAGCCTGATTGACAACGTCGGCCTGCTTATCAAGGAAAGCCTGCCAATGGTCGTTGACAAGTTGCGGCAATACGGCCTCAAGGACCGGGTAAAGGTGATCGCCAGCGGAAAACTGGTCAATCCGTCGGAGGCGGCCTGGGCATTGTGTGTCGGCGCAGATTTCATCAATACTGCCAGAGGCTTCATGCTGGCTCTGGGCTGTATTCAGGCGTTGCAATGCAATATGAACACCTGTCCTACCGGCATCACTACCCACGACAAAGGTCTGCAACGCGGCCTCGTCCCCGCGGACAAAGCTGAACGCGTCAAACGTTACTCGGAAACCCTGCGCAAGGAGATCGGCACTATCGCCCACTCCTGCGGCGTATCGGAGCCCAGACAACTAAAGCGATTTCATTGCCGGGTCGTACAAGCCGATGGTCGTTCTGTGCCACTGGATGAACTGTATCCCGAAGTGGCGCCCAGCTAAATCTGCGGTGGACCCTGAGCTACACCGGGGTCCGTATTTCCGCATCCAGATGTGTTGCTGCACTTAAAGAGTTCGTAATGAGACAGGAATGCTCTGCCTTGTCGAGAACTCGTCGCGCTTTGTTCTGGTCTGTCTCCGCAGGTACATCAAGTACGACACGCAAATGAAACTCCGTGAATTGAGTCAGCTTCTCGGGTCGATCCAGCACGCCCTCCACGCTGCAGTGCAATGATGACCACTCCAGTCTCGACGCTCGAGCGACAGCCCTGAAGGCAAGAATAAAACAATCCGCGACGGCTGCAACGAGAAATGTCTCGGGCGACCAGTGGTCGCCCGGGCCACCGAATTCCGCAGGCGCTGCAGCTTCAATCGATGGCAGACCTGGGCTGCTTGTCGTTACGTACCCGTCTGGCTGTCCGTCAGCCGTAACGGTGTAGTGATGTGGAAGATTTTGCATAGTCACTCCTGAATGATTCCCGACTTATCCTCGTGCGGAATACCGGCACAATCAATAAGTAGATCACACCGCCCGAAAGCAGTATCCAACTCGTCAATAATCAGAGCACTGTCAGAGCACTATCAGAGCGACATCAACTCGCGCATCTTCTCTACCTGCACATCTTCGTCGACAAGTTCGCCGTCGTGATAGAACATGACGAGTTGCAGCGGCACATTATTCCAGGCCAGTTTCGCAACGTTGTCCGGGCTAATACTGTGCCTGCCCAGCGTCTTCTCGGTAGGCCAGTCGACTGATGGAAATGCCACATAGGCCAATTCGGAACAGACGATTTTGTCTGTCGTATCAACATCAAAATTGAAGTCGTATTTCTTGCCAAGTTGGCGGAACGCCATAATAAGTGCTTCTTTGCTCAATTCTTCCTTCTCATCTTCCGGAAAAATGGGGCGCAAGATCGCGACGTCGTCGACGTTCATAAAATGATGCAGGCTATTGAGCTGTACGCCGTCCCTGAGCGCTTCGATAATCTGCGCCTGGTTCTTTGAGTCCGGATTGTTCCCATTGCTGATTTGTGACGCGTATTGTTTGATGATCTGGTTATCCCAAATACCAATATCGGTCAGCTCAGCTTCTGTCCCCGTCCAGATCGCAACGTGACCGAAGTGC
>RCNF010000065.1_pt1 | contig 42236 bp, 29 predicted proteins | sample 2041311 | NCBI WGS metagenome assembly RCNF01 (sample SAMN09708228, study PRJNA481090) | Marine sediment metagenome, whole genome shotgun sequencing project. | biome: marine sediment; feature: ocean; material: sediment; isolation source: Sewage treatment plant 2 marine sediment (STP2) ...
ATCGAAAGGCGCCTTCTCGGGCCAGCCGAAATACCCGTCACCGCTTCGCACGGTTACATTGCCGTAACCAAGCGAGTCGAGCAGGGCCGCGGCGCCCTCGGCCAGCGTCGGTATTATCTCTATCGTCCAGACCGAATCAGCGATTCCGGACAGTACGGCAGCCTGGTATCCCGATCCGGTCCCTATCTCGAGTACTCGCGCACTGTCACCGAGGCCGAGCGATTCGGTCATCAGGGCCACGATGTAGGGCTGGGAGATCGTCTGGTCCTCGCCGATCGGTAGCGGGCTGTCCATGTAGGCGACATCCCTGAGGCTGGCCGAGACAAAGAGGTGGCGCGGCACCTGATTCATCGATTCGAGTACGCGGCGGTCGGATATTCCCCTGGCGGCGATATCCTCGCGGACCATCCGGCTTCGCATTTCCGCGTACGCCTGCTCACCCGAGGTGCACCCGCAGGGCAAGGCGGCCAGGATCGCGAGTGCGGCGGCGGCACGGACCGCTATGCGCGCGTTTACCATCAGAACTCTCTCCTTACAGGTGAAAACCCTTTTATTCGACTGGATTCTGGCTTACATTAACTGGGAATTCAAGGCAATTCAGGGAGTCCGGATGCTGCCGGGAGGACTTTCCATGAACCCGCTGAAATGGCTCAAAGAGTCGAAGCTCCACACAAAGATCCTGATCGCGATGGTTCTCGGTATCCCCCTGGGCCTGATCCTCGGGCCGAAGGCGGAGTATATCAGGCCTGTCGGGATCCTCTTCATCCGCCTGATAAGGATGATAGTCGTGCCGCTCGTCTTCTCATCCCTCTTTGTCGGTACGGCGAGCCTCGGCGACATCCGCAAACTCGGCCGCATAGGGCTCAAGACGATGGGGTACTACCTCTGCACGACCGCCCTGGCGATCACGATCGGCCTCCTGCTGGCCAACGCCGTCGGGCCCGGCAGAAATATCGACTCCTCGACAAGAGACGGACTGATGGACTCGTACGGAGCCGAGGCCGGCGAGAAGATCGAGGTGGCACTGGAGAAACCGGGTGTAGTGGACACCCTGATCGATATCGTCCCGCTCAATCCTCTGGGAAGTCTCGCCGAGGGAAATCTGCTTCAGATAATCTTCTTCGCGCTCGTCTTCGGGATCGCCGTGACCCTCGTCCCGGAGAAACGGGCCGGGCCGCTGATCAAGTTCTTCGAGGGTGTCAACGAGGCGATGATACAGATCGTATACATCGTGATGAAGATCGCGCCGCTCGGTGTCCTTGCTCTCATTGCGTCTGTGGTCGGACAGTTCGGCGCCGATATCCTCCTGTCCCTGCTGAGTTATTCACTGGTCGTCGCGGCCGGTCTGTTCATACATATGATCTTTGTCTATTCCACAGCGGTCAGGATCTTCTCCGGCATGAAAGCGCGCGATTTCTTCCGCGGCATCCGGCCGGCTCAGCTGATCGCCTTCTCGACATCATCGAGCAGCGCCACCCTCCCCGTGACGATGGAATGCGCCGAAGACAATCTCGGCGTCTCCGACGAGGTGACAAGCTTTGTCCTTCCTCTCGGAGCCACGATAAACATGGACGGTACGGCCCTCTACCAGGGTGTGGCGGCGGTCTTCATCGCCCAGGTCTACGGAATCGATCTCTCCTTCGCCGATCAGGTGACGATAGTCCTGATGGCGACCCTCGCCTCGATCGGCGCTGCCGGTGTCCCGGGCGTAGGGATCATCACCCTGGCGATGGTGCTCGAACAGATAGGCGTTCCCCTCGAAGGGATCGCCCTGATACTCGGAGTGGACCGCATACTCGACATGCTGAGGTCCTCTGTCAACGTAACGGGTGACGCTTCAGCGGCGGTAATAGTCGCCGCGACCGAGGGCGAACTCGGTAAGCCGAAAAACGAGGAGGACGACTGGTGAGCCTGACTGTCAGGATCTTCTTTGTCGCGTTTATCGTACTGCTGATCGCGGCTTCGGCCTCGCAGGAGACCCTGCTCTGGGGCGCCAGCGCCTGGAGGAGTGTCTCGCTAACAACAGCGACGGTCCTCGCCGCGGCGCTTCTCCTCCTTCTGATCGGCAGGATACGCGGCGGCCTGGTGAGACTGCTCGAGATCCCTGACAGATGGTCAAAGAAGGCGGCGGTCGCCGCCACGGCGACAATCTTCGTGCTTATGTGGCTCTTGCGGAGCAGGCATTTTCTCTGGGGTGACGGATTCTCGATGGGACTGGCCGTCGAGCGGGGAGCAACCGTCCTGCCATCCGCCCCCCTGGCGACCGTGATCTCACGTTTCTTTTTCGAGATGCTCAACCGCCTCCTCTTCTGGAATTCATTCGAGAGCTCGGCATTGCTGAGCGTCATCGCGGGACTCCTCTTCGCCGCCGCGGTCAGGGCATCCCTGCGCGACTCGCGCGGCAGCGGCGAAAGCTCATTCCCGGCGGCGGCATTCGCACTCGCGGGGGGTTACTTCGCTGTATTCTTCGGATTCGGGGGAGCCTCTCCACTGGCGGCCGCGGGAACGGGACTGTTCATCTGGCTCGCCATCATACGTCTTCGAGGAGGATCGATCCCCCTGATCATACCGGTCCTCGCCGCGGTCGCTGCGACCATGCTAAACATATCAAATATCTTCCTCCTCGTTCCGATGCTCTATCTTCTCATCTCGGCGGCGATGCGCGGAGAGAGCCGCCTCGAAGCGGTAACAGCCGCTGGAACCGCGGCAGTCTGCTGGATAGCCGCCGAGCTCGCCGCATCCCGGCTCGCAGGGATGCCGGGGATATACTCGCACCTTACCGGTTCCGCCTCCCGGGCACTATCGGCCTTCACACAGGCCGGCCCGGCCAAAGCCCTTTCGCTCGCTTTCAATTCGCTTTTACTGGCCGGCCCGGCAGCCCTTCTCGCCGTCATCCTCGCCGCCTCCCGCGGCGGAAAAGACGCAAAGAAGGACGAAGGAGGATCGATGAGGTTTCTCCTCATCACCGCCGCGTCAGCCGCCATATTTATATTCCTCTCCGCATCGAGGGTCCGCGGGGGCCTTCGCTGGGAGATCGTCGTCCCCGCTTCAGCGGCGATGTCGGTATTCGCCGCGGCGGCGCTGCGGAGAAGGGCCGCCTCTCCGAAAGCATTCGCTTCTTCCGCGGTCCTCATGGCTGCTCTCGGCCTCTTCCACCTGATACCGGTCGTCGCCACCAGCTTCTCCCTCGATGCCGGAGAAAGGCGGATACTCGACCTTCCTCTTCCCGCAGGCAGAGCCGAGACGGTGATCGGCGCCCAGGCCTGGTATTCGAAGGATTTCGCAAAGGCCACGGAATGGTTCATCATCGCTTCGGAAAAGGATCCGGCAAATGCGGATATCTGGCACAGGCTCGGCAGGACGAGGATGGAGATGGACGATCCCCTTGACGCGGTAAAATATTTTCACCGGGCATCGGAGATAGTTCCGGAGAATCATGCCTACAGGACCGACCTTGCCGAGGCATATATCGAACAGCGCTGGTTCGGCGAGGCGAGACAGGAACTGGAGGTCCTCCTTGCGGAGTTCCCGGACAGCGCGAGACTGTGGACCCGCCTTGGATACACTTGCAATCACGGCAACATGTATCCCAGGGCTGTGGAAGCTTATGAAAGAGCTCTCGAGCTCGACCCGGAGAACAGGGATTATATCAGGAACCTCACTTCGGCTGTGCTGAACAGGGGAGCCGAGCTGCAGACGGACGAGGATTTCGACGGAGCGAGAAAGATGTACCTGTACGCCAGGCAGCTCTTCCCGGGTGACTGGGTCGCGCTTAACAACACCGCCGCGCTGGAGATGGAGCTGGGGAACTGGGAAACGGCAAGAAAACTCCTGGCAGTGGCCCTGAAGGAACATATCGGGGTATCACAGCTGCATTTCAATATGAGCGTCGTCCTGGAAAATCTAGGGGAATACATACCGGCGCTCGAGCATCTTCAGAGGGCCGCACAGCTCGACAGGTTCAACCCGCCGCAGGCCGAGCATGTCGAGAGGCTCATGAGAAAGGCCGAATCGGAAGCGAATCGGCCCTGATAATTACCTGAAATATTTTTCTGTCCTGCCCGGGGCTCAGGGCGATTCCCAGCGAAATCCGCCGAGAATTCCTTTCGCGATATTCGACAGGTGGTCCCCGATCTTCTCGAGGCAGTCGACGCAATCGATATAAACGATCCCCGACAGCATCATGCAGGAGCCCTCACTGAGTCTCTTAGTGTGTGACTTCCTCAGCGAAGACTGCATCCTGTTGAGCTCCTCTTCCTTGATCATCGCCTCCCTGGCGGCTTCGACGTCCCCGGTCTCCAGTCCCCTCTCGATGTCTCTGAGCATATCCTTTACGACCTCATACATCTCGTCCAGTTCTTTGAACGCACCATCGGACAGAATCAGCTTCTTGTCGTTCCGGCGCTGGCCGAGCTCCATGATGTTTACCGCATTATCGGAGATCCGCTCGATGTCATTGACAGAATGGATGAAGACAGGTATCTGTTCCGCTTCCTCTTCCGCCAGGCCTTCCATCGAGATGTCGATCAGGTAACGGGTGATCTCGGCCTGTAGATTATCGACCGCCTGTTCCCTCCGCACGACCTTTCTGGACAGCCCGATCTTACCTGTCCGGTAAAGATCGTACGCGTTCTTCAGGGCTGAACCGGAAAGCGCAAGCATCCGGATTATCTCCTTCTTGCTCTGTTCCAGCGCGATCACAGGAGTTTCGAGTAGATGTTTCTCGAGGTATTGCGGTTCCATATCGACCGCGTCCCCGGTCGGCTTGACCATTCGCTCGACAAACTTCTGCAGGGCCGGGATCAGCGGGAAGAAGATGACCGCGTTCGACACATTGAATATCGAATGCGAAAGGGCGATGTGAAGCATGATGTTGTTCGGGGCGAGCTCGCCGGGGATTATCCACTGGATGAACCGGCCGTACCATCCCGGGTAGATAAACACGAGCATGTACGCCGTCCCTATCACGTTGAAGAGTGTATGCGCCCAGGCGACCCGCCTCGCTCCCGTCGTTCCCCCGATCCTCGCTATCTGAGCGGTGATCGTCGTTCCGATATTATCTCCGAGGATGATAGGAATCGCTGACGGGAAATCGATCAACCCGTTGAATGCGAGGATCTGCACGAGAGCGATAGTGGCGCTGGAGCTTTGCAGAAGGACCGTAACGACCATTCCCACAAGCACACCGAGGATCGGATACTTGCTGAAGTTGACCATGATGTCCAGGATACGCTCGCTGCTCTCAAGGGGCTCAAAAGCGTCCTTCATGAACCCGATGCCGACGAACAGGACTCCGAATCCGAACAGGACCTCGCCCCACTGCTTCATCGTCGACCTGCGGGCCAGTACCATCATGATGAACCCGATGCCTACAGCTGGAAGGGCGTAATGCGCTATCTTGAAGACGGCGAAGAAACTGACCAGCCACGCGGTGAATGTCGTACCGATATTGGCGCCGAGAACGACAGGCAGCGCCTGCTTGAAGGTCATCAGCCCCGCGTTGACGAACCCGATGAGCATCACTGTCATGGCGCTGCTGCTCTGGATCAACGCGGTAACACCCGCACCCATGAGTAGGGCTACGTACCTTTTCTTCGTCAGGTATGTAAGGATATTTTTAAGACGGTCGCTCGCGACCTTTCTCAACCCCTCCGACATGTACTTCATGCCGAAGAGGAAAAAGCCCAGGCCGCCCAGGAGCTGGAAAGTCAGATCTTCAAACAAGGCATTTCTCCTCTTGCTTCTGTCTGTCAGCGAACATGGTTATTCCCAGCGAAGCCCGCTGAGCAGACCTTCCGCTATATTCGAAAGATGATCACCGATCTTCTCGAAACAATCTACGCAATCTATAAACACGATACCAGAAAGCATCTGACAGGAGCCGTTGTTCACCCTCTTCGTGTGAGATTTGCGCAGCGAGCGCTGCATCTTGTTGAGCTCCTCCTCCTTGATCAGGGCCTCCCTCGCGACACCGAGGTCGCCCGTTTCCAGCCCAGCCCTGACATCGTCGAGCATCTCGTTCACGATCTTGTACATCGTGTCGAGTTCTTCGATGGCCATCGTGGAGAAGACGAGGCCCTTGTTGCTGCGGCGCTGGCCGAGCTCGGATATGTTGACCGCGTTATCCGCTACCCGCTCGATATCGTTGACCGAATGTATGAATACGGGGATCTGCTCAGCATCCTCCTGCTCGAGTTCCTCCATAGATATATCGATGAGGTAACGCGTGATCTCGGCCTGCAGGTTGTCGACGGCGTATTCCAGCCGCGCCACCTTTCTAGACAACTCGATCCTGCCGGTCTTGAAGATCTCGTACGATTTCTCCAGCGAGTCCCCCGCAAGGACAAGCATCCTCACTATCTCCTTCTTGCTCTGTTCCAGCGCGATCACCGGAGTCTCGAGTAGATGTTTCTCCAGGTATTGCGTCCCGACCTCTACGACGTCCCCTTTCGGCTTGATCATCTTCTCAACCAGCCTCTGCACCGTCGGAATGAGCGGGAGGAAGAAGCAGGCGTTGAACACATTGAATACCGAGTGTGCCAGGGCTATATGAAAGAGGATGTTGCCGGAGTTCAGATCTCCGGGAATCATCCATTCTATGAGCCGGATATATAGTCCGAGGTATACGAAGACCATCACATATGTCGTTCCGAAGACCTTCATCAGGGTGTGTGACCAGGCGACCCTTATCGCCCCTGTCGTGCCCCCTATCCTCGCGATCTGCGCGGTGATCGTCGTGCCGATATTGTCGCCCAGTACGATCGGTACCGCGGATGGAAAGTCGATCAGTCCATTGAAAGCGAGCACCTGGACGATGGCGATCGTCGCGCTCGAGCTCTGGAGAAGCATCGTGATCACCGTTCCGACCAGCACTCCGAGGATCGGATACCTGCTGAAGTTGACCATGATGTCGAGTACACGCTGGCTGTTCTCCAGCGGCGCGAAAGCGTCCTTCATGAATCCGATTCCGACGAAGAGGACCCCGAATCCGAACAGGACCTCGCCCCAGTGGCGTGTGGAAGCCTTGCGGACCACGATCATTATCAGGAATCCTATGCCGACAGCCGGCAGGGCGTAGTGAGTTATCTTGAACATTGCGAAAAAACTCACGAGCCAGGCGGTGAAGGTCGTTCCGATATTTGCTCCGAGCACTACCGGAATGGCCTGCCTGAAGGTGAGAAGCCCTGCGTTCACGAATCCTATCACCATCACAGTCATCGCGCTGCTGCTCTGGATGACCGCCGTGACCCCCGTCCCTACGAGAAGCGCCAGGACCCTGTTTTTTGTGAGATGGTTCAGGATGTTCTTGAGGCGATCGCTTGCTACTTTTCTCAGCCCCTCAGACATGAACTTCATGCCGTAGAGGAAGAAACCTAGGCCGCCGATCAACTGGAAAATCAGGTCTTCCATCGAGCCGTTTCTCCTGTTTCCGTCCTGTCGCTGCTTCTGAACCGGAGCGGGCTTCGCCCCGCTGTTCTCATGGCAATCTTACACTCTTTGCTTTCATTAGAAAGGAATTTAACAATAGTCCAACGCCCCCCTTTGGGACAAGAATTTTTGATAGAATACGGAAGTAATTCGGTCTTTTTTCAGGGGACCCGCCTCATAATTATTCCACATGGATCCCGTGTTCGCCTGAATCTCCTGTTTCAGGCATGATTTTGGCTATTTTACTCCTTGAAACAGGGGATTTTTGCCATTTTCGGCCGGGTATATTATATTTGCTCATCCCCCTGTAATTGCTTATAATGCACCGAACTCCATTTGAGAGGTGTTTACCGTGCGACGCACGCTTCTGACAATTCAGGGGATCCTGGTGATATCGGCTTTGTCCGCTCTGGCGGTCTGGGCCGGAAGCGCCGTCCTCTTTATCAATTTCCCCTCTATATCCCCGAACGGCGACGGCGTCCAGGATGAGATGACCGTGACGGCGAAGCTGTCAACTGCCGTGGATAGATTGATCATAACGGTCGAGGACAAGATATCTCCCGCTGTATATGACACCCTGATGCTCGAGGCCCCCGCTGACACGGGCGACCATGCGGCCTTCTGGGACGGCACGGACTGGACGGGCGCGGTGCTTCCCGAGGGCGAATACGACCTCATCCTCCGCGAGACGACCGGAGCTTCGAGCGACAGCATTCTGCGGACAGTCATCATCGATCTCACTTCACCTCTCGTGAGCATTGACAGGATCGAGCCGGGCGTCTTCTCGCCGGGCTGGCCTGATACATCAGCCTCGGTGAAGGTCTATTTCAACATCACCGGCTGGGAGGCGGGCGCGGCGGTAAGGATGACGGTCAGGAATCCCTCGGGAGACGAGACGACCGACCCGGTCGATGTCCAGGGAGACGGTGACTGGATAGCCGCGTGGAAACCTGTCACCGCTGAGACCGGCTTTAACGTGATAACGATCACGGCGGCGGACGAAGCGGGCAACTCAGATGCTGACAGCGGCAGTGTCTACGTGGACTCTGACGGCCCGGAGCTCGAGATCCTCACCGAGATACCTACCAGCACACCCGAGGCCCCGCACGAGATCACCGGACGCACGTTCGACCGCGCGGGCATCTCGTGGATAGAGTGCTCCTGGACAGGGCCCGACCTGATCGAGAGCGCGAGGATACAGCCCGATTCAACATGGCTCGATGCCGACACCCTTTACTGGAGCGTAGACACTCCTGACACATCGAACGGCGACGCGGGCTACGTCGAAGGCGGATACCTTATGAAGGTCTTCGTCAAGGATGCCTTCGGCAACCAGTCGGACAAACAGATCTCGTTCATGCTCGACCGAACGGCGCCGACTGTGCCGCGGATCGCTGATCCTCCGGAAAGGATGATCCAGTCGCAGCTGAACCTGTACATAGATTATGACAGCGGGACCGACACACTGAACGTCTACTGGCAGGCAGGCGGAACGGTCGTAAGCGAATCGTTCATAACACTGGGCCGCCCGCCTGAGGACCCCTTCGAGCTTACCCTGGCTGAGGGCGAAAACGAATTCTGGGCCACCGCCACGGACAATGCCGGTAATACGAGCGGCCCCTCAAACACGGTCCGGACGACCTTCGACCCGACTACAGGCATCACCTATCCCGAGGTCTTCAGGGGTCCCAATACGATCCAGGTCGTCTCAGCCGAGACTGCCTTATCGGTGACTCTCGAGATTTACGACATGAGAGGCGAAAGGATCCGGAGGTTCTCGGTACCCGGCCCCGGCACAAACTTTGATATCGCATGGGACCTGACCAACGACGATGGGGAAATGGTTAAAAACGGCCCCTGTCTCTTTGTGATCGTCATAGAGACCGCAGGAAGCAGGATAGTCGACAAGGCATTCATAGCGGTGGTGAGATAGATGGCCAGGCGCTTATTCATAGCGGCGGCTGTAGCGCTGCTTCTTCCCTGCGCCGCGATGGCGGGGGATGGATCGCAGGGCGGGACATTCCTGCCACTGGGATGGGATGCGCGCGGACAGGCGCTCGGCGGAGCGGGCACTATCCTCGTCCGTGACGAGGCAGCGGCATACTGGAACCCGTCGAACCTCGTCTTCATGACCTCCCCCGGTATCGGAATCGGTACTACAAAACCGATCCCCGGGATGGACAATCTCTATTCGGTCGTGTCATTTGCTACGGGTCTTCTCGATTCCCGGACATCGGTGGACCGCGCGGTCGAAGTGAGGCGCCTCGCCGTTGGAGTGACGATGTCGCACCTCGGACTCAAGCTCTCGGAAGGGTCGGGATGGAACGAGGGGACACTGGGCCTCTCAGCGGCGTTCAGCTTCAACCCGTACAATTTCATCGGTGTAAGCTGGAGAGGGATGAAGAGCTGGTCCGATGTCGACGACGCGGGCGCATGGGGATCCGCTATAGATATCGCCTTCACCACGAGGCTCACCCGGCACATGTGGCTCGCCGCGGTGGCAAAGGACGCATGGAGCAAGGTCCATTACCCCCAAAGCTCCTGGGAGATCGGCCCCACGGTCTCATTTGCCGCATCGATCGAGGAGATCATATTCGGACGGTTCTCCGCCGAGCTGGACGTGATCTTCCGCGAGGGCGAGCTGAACAGTTACCGCCTGGGCGGCGAACTGAACCTGATCAAGAACATCCTCCAGCTGCAGGCCGGAGCGGATGTCCGTGTAGTAAACTACTCGAGGACCGTTCCCTGGTGCGGAGTCACAGCGGGGCTTGGCGGCGCGAGGATCGCGCTGGCATTCGGATTCGACCCCGAGGATGAACTCGGCAGGAAGACCAGGGTAACAGCCGCTTACCGATTCTGATAACCTCTACGGCCCGTCCGTTCCCGCTATCTTCACTATACGTTCGAACCTCGCCCTTTCCCTTTCCGTCATAGGCAGCGCCGTGCAGATTCCGAGCGTTTCACGCGCCCCTGCCCTGTCACCAGCGGCGAGCCGGCTCTCGGCGAGCGAGAGGCATACGCCTGGCCTCCACGGATCACTGGCCCACGCGAATTCGGCCAGAACAAGCCGTTCACGGGTGAGCTTTTCCTTTGCGTAAAGCATGTCGAGTATCTGCCAGGCCGGGTGGAAATACTCGAGCCTGAGGACCCCGGCAAGAAGATCTTCCGCCTCTTTCCACATCCCCGCCCCTGCCAGTCTCGAAGCGCGGGCGGTAACTGCATAGATGTGCATCACTGTGTTGTAGAACTCCCCGGTATCTCCTCCCGCATTCCTCAGCAGCCTGCCGCTGTAGAAGATCGGCGAGGCGGGGCGCCGCCGTTCGACCGGTGGTTCTCCCACCCTGAAGATGCGATAGAGCTCGTTCTCATAGACAAGATCGAACGACCTCAGGGTCCGCGGTTCGAACATCATGCGCCGTGCCGCGCAGCCCTGCGGCAGATCGCTGAATCCCGCCTGGTAGAGGGGGGAATCCTTCGTCGGATCGCATCCTGTAGCGGCGCTGAGCACGAGGTAGTCGCTGCCGTTCTTCTCACAGAATGACAGCAGGGTACCCTCGTCCGAATAGAGGCTGCGCAGCATCGTGTGAGCTTTCGCCCGGAGCCGCGGAGCCTCGAAAAAATCGTTAAGATTAACCGGCCGGCCCGTGTACGTGAGGATCTGTGGCGAAAGGTAATGCAGGGACATGACCACATCGTCAGGAGCCGTATTGTTCGATATCCACTCGAGCATTGCCCCTTCAGGGTCCCTGCCGAACGGGAAGACGACATACTTCGTCCTCCGGGGAAGATTCAGCGCCCTTGATGTCTCCCTCCATATATCGGCCCTTCCCTCCCAAAAGAGGACCTGGAGCAGCATAAGCACGGCTACTGCAGCAGTCGCGCCATATCCGGCTATCCTCTTCCCCCCGGCAGATGTGCCTGCTGTCAATCCACCCGCGATCACTATCGCGAAGATCCCGAAGAAGGGCAGCATCCTCATCATCAGCAGAAAAAGCACAAAGAATACCGCCGATAGCCATGCTGTCAGGACAGCGGTGAATTCGCCGGACCTCACCCTCCCCGCGAGCCGCTTCAGGGGAACGGGCAGAAGCATAAGAAGGGGCAGGGCGAATACGAAGATATGCAGCAGGTCCGGGGAATGGAAAGGCCCGGCCCAGAAGGCCCTCACGTCGAACGGCAGCAGAGCCGGATCGGAGGGCTTGCTGATATATCTGAGTTTGTAGAGGATCACTCCGAGGAAATGTGAATATGCTGCGAAATGTTTGCCGGCAATGAGCGCCGCCGCCAGCACCACTGTTGTACCCGCCGCTCCGGCAGCGGACCTTATCCATAGCCCCCTCTTCCCTGGCCCTGCGAACCGGCCGGCTGCCAGGATCCCTGCCAGCCCGGCACAGAGGGCCGCTGATGGAGAGAGATAGAATCCGCCTGTCCTGAGGAAAGGCACCGCCGCTGCCGCTATTGCTGCCGCAGCCACGACCGACCATCCCGCGGCCGCCTCCTCCCGCCCCTTCCCCGCGAGGGCACGCACGGCCAGGAGCAGGACGAGAGGTACGAGGTAGAACTGTGTCCCCTGCCAGGTAGCGAGGGCCGAAAAGAGAAATGCCGCCGACAGGACGGCGGACACCCTGCTTCCGGTACGGACTGTCCGAACGAGCAGCCAGGCATGGAAGATGATCAGTGGCAGGGTGAGGTTCTCCCTGATCATGTCAAAACCGCTCGACCTTCCCGCAACCGGCAGAGCGATCGCGAAGAGAAGTGCCGTGATGATCCCGGAGCTTCTCTTCCCCCATAGATAAATGGACAGGAAAGATAAAGGAACAGCAGCCAGAGTGAACAGGAACACGGAAAACCACCTGATAAACAGATCCAGCGCCGGCCTCTTTCCCGGGATAAGCCTCCAGGCCGTTCCGTAGATATATTCCATGCCTGTAGAGGTCTCTTTGAATACATTCAGGCCCTCGGGGTATTGAGCGTCTATATCGAGGCGGGGTATATTCTCTCCGGAGGCTATCATCCTTGTATAGCGGAAATGGGCGGCGCTCTCGGCAGAAAAGCGTTCACTGCTCACACGGGACCTGTACGCCCATCGCGTGAGATTGGCGAGGCATAGGATAACAAGGAGCAGTATGAAGAATGTCTTACGGTTCATGGTCGTCCACCGGCCAGAATACATCCCTGGATATCGAGGTGTCATCCCAAATCGTATTGACCGGCGGTGCACGACTGCTATAACTTTGGGACGCACAGATAGAAATTCACAGATAGAATGCGGAGGCGGCCAGAAAAAAGGGGATCGACCATGAGAGCCAGAGCATTTGTGCTGATCAATCTCGCGGCAGGCGCTTCGGAAGCGGTGCTGATGAAACTTCAGAAGATGGATTTCGTCGCCGAAGTCAACGCGGTATCAGGGCCATACGACATGATCGCGGTAGTAGATGGAGCGACATTCAACGAGATCGGGAAATCGGTGCTGGAGAATATCCAGCCCGTTCCCGGCATCCAGCAAACGATTACGTGTAACGTGATATTCCTCGAGAACTGAACCAGATGAATCCAGCCCTGAGAAATATCATTCTGGTCGCAGTCGTCGCGGCGGTACTCGCGGGAGGCCTCTGGTTTTTTCACTATATGCCGGACGACGCCTACATCGGGATGAGATACGCAGCGAACCTGTCCGGCGGAGAGGGCCTCGTCTTCAATCCCGGCGAACGGGTCGAGGGGTACACGAACTTTCTGTGGGTCATCATCCTGGCCGCGGCGGCGAAGGCCGGCATCCCGCTCGTTCATGGAGCGAGGATCCTCAGCCTGGTCTTCTCGGTGGGGACCCTGCTCCTCGCCTGGCGCATCTGCGAGAAAACATCCGGCCGGGGTGCGGCGTTCGCTGCGCCACTGATCCTCGCCGCGTCAACGCCGTTCGTCACATGGGCGCTCTCGGGCACGGAGATACCGCTCTTCACCTTCCTGCTCACGGCCGGAATGCTGCTGCTGACGACGGGGCGCGGCCCCCGCGCGGTCTTTGCCGTATTCGCCCTGCTCACACTGGTCCGGCCCGAAGGCGCCGCGTACTATATCCTCGCGGCCGCACTTCTCGTGGTCCGTGGCGAAAAGCCGCGCAGGGTCGCGGCTGAAGGGATACTCGTGGCCGCGCTTCTGCTGGGACCCTATCTAGCCTGGAAGATCCATTATTTCGGCGGACTGCTTCCCAACACATTCTACGCGAAGACCGGAGCGCCGGCGGCCCAGTTCAGGAACGGGCTCGCCTATACTCTGCGGTTCGCGGCATGGTACGCGTGGCTCCCCGCCGCGGCGGTCCTCCTGCTGCGCGCAGGCGGGAAAGCCGCCGCGGTCCGTGCCGAAAATTACGGAAGCCTGATAGTCCCGCTGTCAGTCATCGGCCTCAACTGGATCATCGTGACGGTCCTCGGAGGGGACTGGATGCCGATGTACAGGATGCTGGTTCCGGGCATTCCAGCGATAGCGGTAATGGCGGCGGCGGCGATCCCCCGTGCGGCGATGCTGCAGACTTCCGGCCGGCAGCAGGACCGGGGCATCTTCTGGAAGTCCGCCGCGGTCGCGGTAATATTCACCTGTGTGGCGATGGCTCCCGGCTCCTCCAGCTATGAAAATCTCAAAAGGGAGCGGCTCGCCGTCAGAGCCTTCGGATGGGTCGGCGAGATCCTGGGGGACAGCCTTCCCGAAGGGACGAGCCTGGGCTGTGGATCGACCGGCGCTATCGGCTATTACAGCGGCCTTCCGATCGTGGACATCCTCGGGCTCACCGAACCGGAGATCGCCAGAAACGGAAAGATCGTCTCGGATCAGCCGGGGCACATGAAGACTCTCGGATCGCACGTCCTCGACAGGAAGCCTGACCTGCTGCTTCTCGGCAATATCCAGGTGCATCGGGGAAGGCGGCAGGAGGATCTCGGAAGGATCAAGATACAGGAAAGGGATATCATCCTCGATCCGCGGTTCAACACCGGGTACGAGTTTACCAACCTGCCTATGGGCGGGGGATTCTTCCTGTCCTGCTACAGGCGTTCCGGTTCGCCGGTCTTCCCGGAATAAGCCAGGTTTGCGAGAGACGGTATCACGAGCCAGATCCAGAAGATGAACTCATAACCGATAGGGATGAACATCGCGCTTAAAGCCACCGCGGCCTGCTGAACCATCAGAAACCTGCCGAGACGCGATCTCTCGATGTCGGCCTTCGACCGCATCATCGCCCGTATGATGATGATATTCCTGACAAAGATCGTAGAGACGACGGCCATTCCAGGCAGGCCCAGCTCGGAGAATATCTGCAGGAAGGCATTGTGAACGACCTTCGTAAAGGGAAGAAAACGTGCTGCCTGGTAGATGAAGTTTCCTATTCCAACACCGAAGAAGGGATTCTCGAATCCCAGCACGAGGGCGACCTTCAGGGTGCGGACCCTCACGAGGATCGCGTGATCCTGGGAAACATGCTTCGCCGCCTCAATAAGGGATGTGATACGATCCCAGTACAGAGTCGGCGCAGCGACCGACAGGATGATCACTCCGGCTATGGCGATAGTCATGACCGCCTTGTTCTTCCTCTCGATGACCAGTAGAGCGGCAAGAATCACGACCAGGCCGACAAATCCACCCCTTGAGAAACTCAGCATCAACACAAAAACAGTGCCCCCGAGGGCAGCAAGGATAAGGGGCCTGGCTATCCAGGGCCTGTCGAACCTGACCAGCAAGAAGAGCAGGAGCGGAATGATAAATATCTGATGAAAGGCGAAGATGTTAGCTTCCAGCTGATATCCTTCATAGCGCATAACACCTTCCCCCCACATAAGGGACTTGGACGCGTAGTCGCCCGGCGGGGGGATAATGAGAGGAAGAAAATTACTGATCATCGTCGCTACAGTCACCAGGATAAGGAAGGCCAGGAATTTTCCTCTCGAAACAGTCAGCAAGAGCACTGCTGCTATGACAAGAAGCACACCCACGAGGGATTCAAAAGAATATGTCGCTGAGGGCAGATCCTCGGCAAACGCCATCGACTGAAACGCTGTCAGGACAAAGGCGAGTATCAGCGTCGATAGCAGGCGGTCCTTCAGTTCAAACTTCCGCCCATCGAGCCAGACGGCGACAAGAGATACCACAAGCAGAAGGGTCAGAGGCTTGAACAGCCTCATCGGCAGAAAGATGTCGAAATTGGTAAATCTCATAAAAAGAATGATCGCGAGGATATATTCCGGCTTCGAGACGAGGAAGAACATCGCGGGAAGAGCGAGAAAAGAGAGAATCAGGAGCCTTGTCGCTCCGGAAGGAAGAAAGATCAACGCGGCTGTGACAAGCGCCGCGGCTGCCAGAACCGCGCCGACAAGCCGCCAGGAGACTCTCAACGAACCGATCTTCATGCGCCCGGCCCCTCCTGAAGATCCTTGTCCCTCGACATCTTTTCCCGAACGAGGATAATGAAACATGCCCACAGGATGCTGGCCAGCGTAAGGATGATCACGATCTGCTTTCTCTTCGGCCAGCTCCTTCTCTCAGGAACGGCGGGAGGATCGATCACGCGGATGACCCCGACCGAACTGCTCGCCGAGATCCGCGCGTCCTCCAGCTTGAGTCTTATGAAGGCGAGGGTGAACTCCTGCGCCATCCTCTCGGCGACCATCCCGAGATATTCGGTCGCAAGCCCCGGCATTTCGGAAAGAGGCGGAAACAGTTTCTCACCATCTCCGCTTTCCGCGGTCCTCTCGATCTCGTCCCTGAGCTTGCTGATCTCCTGGTCGAGTCTCAGCATGTCCGGAGAAGTCTCCTGGCGCGTCATGCTCAACATGCTTCTTTCCACTTCGAGAAGACTCACCTGGGCAGTAAGGGCGCCGATTATCTGGAAAGCCGCCTTCGCCTGGGCCTCGATCTCGAATATACCGTTTGCCACCATGTATTCGCTCATGACCGAGTCAGCGGTCTCTCTGGCAGCCTCTCCCCTTTTCAGTTCTTTCTCGAGATACCTGGTCTTAACTTCGGCACTCTCCCTGTTCAACTCTTTCAGAATACTGTCCGCGAACTCTATATAGGCAGCGGTCATATCCCTCGCGAGGACCGGATCTGAAGCCTCCACCGCTATCTCCAGGACACCCTCGTCCCTTACGTTCACATACGTCCTCTTGCCGAGTTCCCGTCTCGCCTCCTCCAGCGTTCTCTTGCCGTACATCTCCCTGAGGTCGAAGCGCGAATCCATCATGTCAGCCATCCTGTGGCTCCGGACGATATAGTCGATGATGTAGTTCCTGCTTACACGGATGAAGGTGGCGTACGACTCGCTGAACGCGCCGAGCCGGGAGAGAAAACTGTTCGAGCCGGAAAGTTCCTGCTCGACGCCGCCAGGGATAAACGCGCCCAGGGAGATAAATTTCGCGGGAAGAACGAGGCTGAGAATAATCGACAGCACAAAACCCACCACAGCAGCCAGTATTATCGTCTTCTTTTTCCGCAGAAGCACCGACAGAAAAGACAGCATCCAATTCTCCTTGCCCGTTCATCCCCAGGGTAACCCGGCAGTTGCCGGCTGACGCCTAGGGGCCCTCGAGTCTGTGCAGCAGCTTCAGGAGTTCTTCGTCTCCCGGAGCGATTTCCAGTGCTCTTCTGACCCACATGATCGCCGCTTCTCCGTTACCCCCGGCATATTCCATCCGTGAGAGGAGTTTGGCGGCTGTAATCATCTCATTCCTGCGCCCTGAATTCCATGCATGATTGTACAGCCTGCCCGCTTCGGCGCGCTGCCCCATTTCGTCCAGAAGGTGTCCGTATTCGAGAGCAAGCCGCGGGAAGCCCGGGTCGGTCTCCCAGGCCATTCCATAATATTCCCTGGCCCGCTGCCTGTCACCGCTCCTGCTGAGCAGCCGGGCGTAGTTTATCCTGTTCTCGACGCCCTCCGGATCGAGCCTGAGCGCTTCCTCGAAGGCCTCCATCGCCTTCTCCTCATCCTGGATACTCATGTAGTGATTGCCGAGAAAGGTGTACGTGGCGCTTCTGTTCACCGCGAAGATCTCCCTGCCTGAAACAGCCGTGAAAAAGAGCGCCGCTGCGACTGCCGCGACAGCGAACTCCTTCCACCGGCGCTTCGATATCTTTCCGGCTGACCACGCGATGAAGTACCCGGCCGAAGACGCCAGTACCGGGACAGACGGCAGTCTGTATCTCGAATTGAAATAGAACAGTACTATCGCCGCCATGGACGCTGAGAGAAATATCAGGAAAGGCCATCTGCCCGGACTGTACCTGATGATCAGGCACGCCCCGACGAAAGCCAGCACCGAGATAACCGCGAATCTTATAAACAGCAGTCCGAAGACCGGGCATTCCTTTCGCATCAGTTCGATGTCGACGATATCGCCGAGTTCTCCGCCGTTCCAGAAGAGCAGGAACTTACGGCCGATAAGCAGGAGCCATCCGCCCGGATCTGTGACGATCCTCTCGCGGGCACGGGCAGTCCAGAATGCCGACACCTCCGCGTCGGTCATCCTTTTTCCCTCGATCCCCTCAGCCGCGATCCGGGAATCCTCGATGAGACCGCGCATGTCGCGCCTCATCCCCGGCGGCGGATTGTAAAGTCCATTCGCGCCGCGCATATTGCCTATGTAGAGGTTTATCCCGCCGTGGGAAGTCACCGGCGCCGGCGTTCCTGCCCGCGATGCGTTATAAGCCGAGGCCGGAACGAGCATCACCAGTAAACCGGCAGCATAGAGAAGGGGCAGCTTCCATCTCCTGCCTCCTTTTCCCGAGACGATCAGCAGCCAGGCTGTGATGAGCGGAGCGATGAAAAGAAATATATTCGGGCGCCCCATTATCCCCACTCCCGTCAGGATGCCGAGGAATATCACTGCCGCCGCGGGCGGTACCGTCCGTCTGCCGATCATTATGTCACCGCCGCCGCGCATCGCGCGCGCCAGCAGGAGTGACGTGTAGAACGAGGCCGCCATTACAAGAGTCACCAGACTGGTCGCCAGCAGGCTCCCTTCATAGAGAAGCAGCTGGGGATATAACAGGGCAAGCGCCGCGGCCGTGATACCGGCGATGTCTCCCCTGCGGGGATCCTCCTCCGGGCCGGCTGCCAGGACTTTCGCCGTTCTGAATATCAGCCATATGGTCAGCAATCCCGACAGGCACTGTATAATCCTCGGCACGAGAAGGCCCGCGCCGGATATCTTGAAAACAAGGGCGAGGAAGAACGGATAGAGAGGATTGAACGTCAGGCCGCCCTGCGGCAGCCCCCCGCCTGACGACATCGAATTTGCCAGCTCGAAATAGAACCTCATGTCGAGCGGCAATATCCTGCCGAGGTCGCTCCCCGTGAGCTGGATCAGAAACACTATCCTGATCAATGCGGCCGCCGCGATGATCGCGGGCAGGGCGATGGTGGCGGCATTCTGCCTTTTACTCTTCATCATCGCTCTCACCCCTCCTCACCAGTCCCGCCAGTGACCTGAACGGTACGAGCAGCGCCTTGATCATCATCCAGCCGGTGTGCCACGTTGGCCTGTACAGGAAGCATGAGAAGAGTCCGGCTATGGCATAGGATATGACTGTCGCTACAGCGGCCCCCATCCCTCCATGGCGCGGAATAAGGTACAGGTTAAGGGCGACATTTACAATCGCTCCAAGACTGCTGCTGATAAACAGAAATGTCAGTTTGCCCTCGTTGAGCAGCCAGCGGCTCATCGCCACCTTCAGGAACACGAATACCCCTGCCCAGATATGTACGGCCAGTATAGGGCCGGCTGCCAGGTATTGTTTGCCGAAGATCAGTAGTATGATCCGGTCTGAGAAGAATGTGAAGAAGAGGCCCACAGCCAGCCCCAGCCATGCGAGAAAATCATAGAGCTGCTGCATCCGGGCATTGTAGACCTTTTCGCCCCGCTCCCGTGACTTGATCAACGCGGGGAAAACGGAAGTCGCTATGGCCGTCGGTATGAAGTACCACACCTCGGACAGCCGCACGGCCGCCGAATAGATGCCGACTTCCCTGTCTCCGGCGATCTGCCCCAGCATCACCATGTCGATCTTGAAATATATGATCGAGAGGGCCGCAGAAAGGACAAGGGCCCACGACTGGCTGAGAAGATCCTTTGCCCTGGCAAAGCTGAAGCGCCAGTTCCTCAGGCGGTATCCCTGCGATCTGTAGCCTGTTATCAGTCCGGCTCCGACTACGATCGCATCAATCGACAATATCGCGGCGAATACCACTACGGGCGCGTTATTCACGATTGCAAGGATCCTCAGAATATTGGCGACTACAAGGGCCGAACTTTTCGCGAAGACAGTGAACTTCGATTTCACCTGGGACTGGAACCACATATCGATGCAGTCAAAGGCCTGAAGAAACAGTGTGAGGGCTACAATACTCGTGACAAGCCGCACAATCGGATCGTTGCGTCTTACGAAGTATATCGACAACAGAACAAAAGTGAGCGCGATCAGGCCTCCGACCAGCCTCAGAACAAAAGTCGTGCCGAGGATCTCGTCCCTCGCCTCCGGATCACGTACTATATCCCTGACTACTATCCCCTGGAGCCCGAGGATCGCCAGCGGGCCGAAAAGGCCGGCAAAAGCGACCCCGTACTGAAGTATCCCGAAATTCTCCGTACCGAGGTACCTCGCCACCCAGGCCATCACGAAGAGGGCAAAAAGGATCCTGAGGATCCTGAGGCCGAACAGCCACCCGGTATTCGCGATGATATCCTTGAATGTCCCGCTTATCCTGAATCTGTTGCCGATCAAATCGTTCTTCGCTCCTCACGTCAGCCGCAGTGCTTCAGGCTCATATCCTGTTGACCAGAATGGGATTATAAGCGAGGTGCCCATGCATTGAAAGAGCAAACGGATCGTGCGGGATTTGCGCCGTTTGCCGGTAAATGTTATAATTGTTAGTACAACCGGGTCTAATAGAGGGAGTTACGCATGAGACTAGCCGTTTTTTCATTGATGGTCATCCTTCTGGCGGCATCTGTCGCCGGGGCCCAGGACAGGTTCGGGACGATCGACAGGGACCTGCTTGTAAAGTTCGAGAGGCCTGACAGGGTCCCCGGGCGATCACTGCTCTTCGCTCCCCAGCCCACACCGCAGCAGATGATGAGCGACGTCATCCATTACGATGTCGATATCGCCTTTCATGAGGTCACCGGTCTTGTCGAAGGAAGAGTGACCGCCCTCATCGAGAGTGCCGTCGATTCCCTCTTCCAGATCGATTTCAACGCGGAACCGGGCCTGACCATCATTTCTGTCGCACTACCCGGTATTGACCCCTGGGTATACACGCGCGACGGCGATGTCCTGACCGTCGTTCTCCCGGTCGGCCTCGCTGCAGGTGAACGGACGACCCTTACTATCATGTTCGAGGGTGATCCTGCCCTCGCTCCCGATGCCGGTCTCTTTCTCAGGACCCATGACACCGGGCCCGTCATCTACTCGCTCAGCGAACCGTGGAGCGCCAGGACATGGTGGCCATGCAAGGATTATCCCGACGACAAGGCGACATTCGATATCGCCCTCTCTGTCAGGCCGCCGCTATTCGCAGCTTCGAACGGTGATTTTATCGGGCAGGCCGACACGATATGCTGGGGCGAGCCTTTCGTACGGTACACGTGGAAAGAAAACTATCCGATGCCGCCCTATCTCTTCTCGATCGCGGCAACCGAATACGTACTGATGACCGATCAGTGGATCTACGCCCCCGGGGAGACGATGCAGGTGACAAACTATGTCTACCCCTACCTCGTTGCAGAGGCAGCAACTGATCTCGATATAACCGTTCCGGCACTGGAATATTTCTCGTCACTCCTCGGGATGTATCCGTTCGTCGAGGAGAAATACGGCGTGGCTATCTGCGAGATCGGCGGCGGGATGGAGCACCAGACCCTGACGAGTTACGGATCGATGCTCCTGACAGGCGACCACAGGTACGACTGGCTCTGGATCCATGAACTCGGGCACCAGTGGTTCGGCGACCTCATCACTTGCGCCGACTGGACCCATATCTGGCTCAACGAGGGCTGGGCAAGTTACTTCGAGGCCCTCTGGTTCGAGCATCTCGGCGGCCAGGACGATCTTCAGGATTATATGCAGACGATGGACACGCCGATATACTGGAGCGGGCCCGTCCTTCGTGATCCCGACTCGAACGACTCGTGGTACTACTTCAACCGCGTTGTCTACGACAAGGGAGCGTGGGTAGTACACATGCTCAGGCATGTCATGGGCGACGAGGCATTCTTCGACGCAACGAGAGCCTACATCGCCGACCCGCAGTTCAGATACGGCAACGCCGACACAGAGCAGTTCGAGGCGATCTACGAGGGCTTCCACGGCAGCCAGCTCGACTGGTTCTTCGACCCGTGGCTGACCCGCATCGACAGGCTCGCCTATGAATGGCAGTGGAACTCGTGGGAGGAAGAGGGACGCAACTTCCTCTCGATAAATGTCAGGCAACTCACCAATCCGCCGTATACGATGCCGATCGATTTCCGCGTTTCATACGGGGTGATAGATTCCGACACGACACTGTGGATAGATGAGCTTGAGGAATCATTCATCATCGAAACGACGGAGCTTGCCACCGATGTCCTGTTCGATCCCGACGGCTGGATCCTCTGCGACCACGAGAATGTCACATCGGGCATGGAGACTCCGTCCACACCATTTCTCTCGCAGAACTGGCCCAACCCGTTCAACCCCTCGACGACGATACGTTTCGGGCTGGACAGTCCGGGATTCGTGCAGGTCCGTGTCTACAATGTGCGGGGAGGCCTCGTCAGAACGCTCGTCGACGGACGTCTCGGTGAGGGCGCGCATGAAGCGGTCTGGAACGGACGCGATTCGGCAGGAAGACCCGTCTCATCAGGTGTGTATTTCTGCAGGATGACTGCCGGCGAGCAGGTATTCACGAGAAAAATGATCCTGCTCCGCTAGATCAGCTCTAGATAAACAGCAGCGGCAGCTGATCGGCGACAACGAAGCCCTCTACTGTGGGGATCACCCTGTCATCTTCGATATGCACAAGAGGTATTTCAAGGAGCTCTTCGAGGGTCTCCTCCCAGCCTGGATGCTCCTTCAACAGTGCCGTCTCCACCCCGAGGATCGTCCTGAATCCCAGCATAAGTCTCTCCGCCCTGACCTGTTCCCCGGAGAGCTCTTCCGTTCCGGCTGACGGATCTTCTCCTCTTTCCAGTGCATCGAGCCACTCCTCCACCGACCTGCAGTTCCATCGCCTGGTACGGCCGTCGAACGAATGGGCCGCCGGACCAAGCCCGAGATACGGCACCCTTTGCCAGTATCGCATATTGTGCCTCGAATAGTTCTCTTCGCCTCTCGCGAAGTTCGATATCTCGTAATGTGTAAAGCCTCCGCCGGATAATACTCTGGAGGCCTCGAGGAACATCTCTCTCTGGTCCTCTTCTTCCGCGCAGACAGACTCTCCGGCCAGCATCCGTTCTCCGAGCGGCGTGCCCGGTTCCAGGGTGAGCTGATAGCACGAGATGTGTTCGAGATCGAATTCGAGGGCCCTCTCCAGGCTTTTCCTCCAGCCGTCCAGCGTCTGCCCGGCCGAGCCGAAGATCAGGTCGATCCCTGTCCTGCCGAATCCCGATCTCTTTGCGGCTTCAATCGCGGCCACCGCTCCCGCGGCGTCGTGGCGCCTCCCGAGGAACTTGAGTTCGGAATCATCGAAAGACTGGACGCCGATACTTATCCTGTTGAACCCGCCGGCGAGATACGCTTCCAGAGCGGCTGGAGTGATATCGTCCGGGTTCACTTCTATCGTGACCTCGGCGCCGGATTCAAGGCCATGCGACCGGGATACTATGCCTGGAAGTCTCGAGACCAGATCCTGATCGATCGCCGACGGTGTACCCCCTCCTGCATAGAGTGAACCGACCGGTCCGGGGACCTCTTCTCCCCGCATGACGGCCTCTGTCTCGACGGCGCGCAGGAAACGTTCCTCCACATCGCAATCTGTCACGGAATAGAAGTCACAGTAGGAACACTTGGTCCTGCAGAAAGGGACGTGGATATATATGCCGGGAGTATCAATCATCCTGGGTCTTCAGCACGGCGATGAAGGCGGTCTGGGGAATCGAGACCCTGCCGACCGTCTTCATCCTCTTCTTTCCCTTGGCCTGTTTATCGAGCAGCTTGCGCTTACGGGTGATATCTCCACCATAGCACTTCGCCAGTACGTCCTTGCGCATAGCCTGGATCGTCGAACGCGCGATGATCTTGCCGCCGATAGCGCCCTGGACGGCGATCTTGAACATGTGCCGCGGAATCTCGTCACGCAGACTGTCGCAGACCTGCTTGGTCCTCGGCCTGGCCCTCTCCTTGTGGACAATCATAGCGAGGGCATCGACTCTTTCGCCGTTGACGAGGATATCGATCTTGACGAGATCGTTCTTCCTGTAGTCTGTCAGCTCGTAATCGAAAGAACCGTACCCCTGCGTTATCGTCTTCAGCTTGTCGTAGAAATCGTGGATGACTTCGGCGAGCGGCATGTCGAATATCAGCTCGATCCTGCCCGGAGCCGGATAGCTGAAATGCGAGTTCTCACCCCGGCGATTGAGGCAGAGCTGCATCACCGCGCCCATGTATTTTTCGGGGAAGAGGAGGCTGGCGCGGATATAAGGCTCCAGGGCGCTATCGATATGAGACGGGTCGGGATAGTACTCCGGGTTGTCGACCGACACTTCCTCTCCGCCATCGAGGACGAATTTGTACAGCACACTCGGGGAAGTCATGATGATCGACTGGTTGAATTCCCGCTCGAGCCGCTCCTGGAACACCTCGAGATGCAGCAGCCCCAGGAACCCGCACCTGAATCCGTGCCCGAGGGCCGCCGACGAATCCTTCTGGTATATCAGCGAAGCGTCGTTGAGCTTGTATTTCTCGAGTGAATCGGACAGAGCGTTATAATCGTTCGAATCGATCGGATAGATCGATGAGAAAACGACCGGCTTGACCACCTTGAACCCCGGCAGGGCTTCAGAAACCGTGTCGCCCTCGTGGACTATCGTATCGCCGATCCTCGTGTCGCTTACCGTCTTGACACCGGCAATGATGTACCCGACCTCTCCGGCACTGAGTTTCTTCCGCTTCACATGCTTAAGCTTGAAGACTCCGACTTCTTCGACCTTGTGGATCGTTCCCAGCGACATGAACCTTATCGAGTCCCCCGGCTTTACTGAACCATCCATCACGCGGCAGTGTACGATCGCTCCACGGAACGGATCGTATGTCGCGTCAAATATCAGGGCCCGGAAAGGTTCCTTTTCAGTGTCCCTCGGAGGCGGGATCTTCTCGACGATCGCCTCGAGGATCTCTTCGACTCCGGTACCGGCCTTGGCCGAGCAGAGGATCACTTCGTCCGTATCGAGTCCCAGCTCGAGTTCTATCTGTTCCTTTGACATGTTCACGTCGGCCGACGGCAGGTCGATCTTGTTTATCACCGGAATGATCTCGAGCTCATGCTCCAGCGCCAGGTAGAGATTTGCGACTGTCTGGGCCTCCACCCCCTGGCTCGCGTCGACGAGCAGAAGGACGCCCTCACACGAGGCGAGGGCTCTGGAGACCTCGTAGGTGAAATCGACGTGCCCCGGTGTATCGATGAGGTTAAGGACATAATCCTCACCTGACTTGCTCTTGTATGGCATAGCAACCGTCTGGCTCTTGATCGTAATCCCGCGCTCACGCTCGATATCCATAGTATCGAGCATCTGGTCGTGGAAATCACGGTCACTGACGAGGCCGGCGTACTGGATCAACCTGTCGGCGAGTGTCGACTTCCCGTGGTCTATGTGGGCCGTTATGCTGAAATTCCTGATATTCTTCATAATCCTGTCCGGAGATAGTGTAGGTATAATCAGCAATCTACAGGTTTCAGAAGCAAGTGTAAAGTGCAGCGTCGCAATAAAGAAGGCCCGCCGCCGCAAATGCGGGGCGGGCCTGATAACATCTGACCGGGTCCGACGGCAATTATGCCATCATCGAAGCGACATCGTCTGCCGCGTCGCCTGTCGGCGCTATACCGAATGTCTCGACCAGAACGTTGACAACGTTGGGTGAGAGGAATGCCGGCAGCGTGGGCCCGAGCTTTATGTTCTTGAATCCGAGGTGAAGCAGGGCCAGAAGCACCGCTACGGCCTTCTGCTCGTACCACGCGATATCGAACGCCAGCGGAAGATCGTTGACGTCTTCGAGCTCGAACGCCTCTTTCAGCTTGAGCGCTGTAACGGCGAGCGAGTACGAATCGTTGCACTGTCCGGCGTCGAGGACCCTGGGTATACCGCCAATATCCCCGAGGTCGAGCTTGTTATACCGGTACTTCGCGCATCCCGCTGTCAGGATGACGGCGTCCTTCGGAAGGTTTTTGGCGACATCGGTGAAATATTCGCGTCCCTTCTGCCTTCCATCGCAACCCGCCATGACTATGAACTTCTTGATCGCGCCCGACTTGACAGCCTCGACGATGTCGCCGGCAAGCGCGGCGACCTGTGCGTGAGCAAATCCGCCGACGATCTCTCCGTCCTCGATCTGCTCGGGAGCGTTCGACTTCTTCGCGATCTCGATGATCTCGGAGAAATCCTTCTTCCCGCCGGCAGTGCGGTCGTCGATATGCCTGATGCCGGGGTATCCCGCCAGGCCCGAGGTGAAGATCCTGTCCTTGTAACCATCCTTCACCGGTGTGATGCAGTTGGTCGTCATAAGGATCGGTCCGTTGAACGAATCGAATTCCTTGTCCTGCCTGTACCAGGCTCCGCCGTAGTTACCGGCGAGGTGGTCATACTTCTTGAACGAAGGATAGTAATGCGCGGGGAGCATCTCGCCGTGCGTATAAATATCTACGCCGGTTCCGGCTGTCTGCTCGAGAAGCTCCTCGAGATCCTTGAGGTCGTGGCCCGAAACGAGAATACCGGGGTTCGAGCGAACGCCCGTCTTTACCTTCGATATCTCGGGGTTTCCATATGTATCGGTGTTGGCCTTGTCGAGAAGAGCCATCGTATCGACGGCGCACTTGCCCGCTTCGAGCACGAGACCTGTGAGTTCTTCGCCTGAATGTTCCTCTGTAGTAGCAGCGAGACCCTTCATGATGAATGAGTAGATCTCGTCGCTCTCGTAACCGAGGACGTACGCGTGATGTGCGTAGGCGGCGATGCCCTTGAGGCCGTATACGAGAAGCTCTCTGAGCGAGCGGACATCCTCGTTACCTGTCGCCATGACGCCGACTTCCAGGCCCTTGGCCTCGAGTACGCTTGCGTCGGTAGCTGTGCCGGGCGCGGGTGTCCACGCGGCTGCCTCGTGGATAGCGCCCTCGAGTTCGGCCGAGTACTTGCCCATAAGCGAGTCGCGAAGGGTGATGCCTTCGTTGATCATCTCTACAAAGCGGTCGTTGTCGAAATTGCCGTTGGTGATAGTGGCGAACAGTGCGCCTGAAAGGTATCTGCCCGCGGCCATGAAATCATCGCTGCCCTCAACGGCTCTCGTACCGGGTATCGCTACACCCTTCGAAACGAAGATGAGCAGATCCTGGAGCGCGGATGTCTCAGGCTGCTTGCCGCAGACGCCCACTTTGGTGCAGCCCGTGTTTCCGGCTGTTTCCTGGCACTGGTAACAAAACATATTCATGGTCGGGTCTCCTTAATTGTCAGGGTCGATCCGGTCGGCGTAGATCTTTTCTTCGCGTTACCGGGAAACAGATAATACTCGTTGCGGCAATGTGGCGCCTTGACCGGGGTCAATTCGGCGTTATTTTTATATGATATTGATATTGATCCACTTGTGATGCAGTATAGCAGACTATGAAGATAACAGGCACATTAATGAAAACCGCCCTTTTCCGGGGCCTCGGCGAGGAATCGCTTGAACGGCTCTCGGAAAGGAGCCGCAGGATCGAGATCGCCCGCGGAGAACACCTCTTCCTGGAAGGGGACAAGGGCAGTGACCTGTTCGTCCTCGAAGATGGCGGGATAAGGCTGTACAAACTGGCCGAGGACGGCCAGGAGACGACTGTCAAGCTCGTCAATCCTTTCGAGGCATTTGCCGAGGTCGCCTTTTTTGACAAGGGAGAATACCCCGTCAGCGCCATAGCGACCAAGTATTCGGTCGCCTGGAGCATTTCCGGCTCTACCTTTCAGGAGATGCTGGAGGATCGCTCGTTTCGCGGGGAATTCATCGCGACGATCATCGGCAGGCTCCGCTACCTCTCCCAGAGGATCCACTACCTGACCGCATATGATGTCGAGCAGCGCTTCTTCCGCTTCCTGTACGAGCAATGCGGAGCCGTCGAGAAATGCACCGTCGAAATGCCCAAGAAGGAGATCGCCGCAGCTATCGGCACGGTCCCGGAGACTCTCTCGAGGCTCATCCTCCGTCTTCGAGACAGGGGCGACATATCGTGGAAGGGCCCGGTGATCACGGTACGAGCGGGATTATGGGAGGAATACGGGATGACACCGGGCGACGGAGACAGATAACGAACATGGACCTCCGTGAAGTATACAGGAATATCCCCCGCCATTACGAAAGCACCAATCACCTGCTGACATTCGGTCTCGACATCATCTGGAGAGGCATAGCCGCCCGTGCCGCCGCCCGTGCCTCAAACGGGGGCCTGTGGCTCGACATGTGCAGCGGAACCGGTGAGACGGCACTTCTCCTCTCCCGCCGGGCCCCGGCCGGTACGGCCGTTATCTCGGCCGATTTCTCCGTGCCGATGCTCCTCGAAGGAGTAAGACGCCGGGGTGATGGAAGACTTCTCCCAGCGGCCGCCTCCGCGGACGCTCTTCCTTTTCCGGACGGCACCTTCGATCTCGTGACTGTGACATTCGCGGCGCGAAATCTTCGAAGCCGAGGCGGACTCTTCGCGGAATCCCTCAGGGAGATAAGGCGTGTGCTGAAGCCCGGAGGAGTCTTTGTGAATCTCGAGACAAGTCAGCCGGCTGCAGCTCCGGTCAGAAGTGTCCTTCATTCCTACGCGGGTATTGTTGTCGGCAGGCTCGGGAAAGCACTCACCGGGGAAAAAGAGGGGTACGCATATCTTTCCGGCTCAATAAGATCGTTCCCGGATCCGGACGAGCTCGCGTCCGAGATGACCGATGCAGGATTTTCCAGGGTCACGTGGCGGAAGCTCATGCTCGGCGTCGTCGCGATCCACACTGCGGTCGTCTGACCGATCTGCCTCTTTAAACTGTACACTCCGTATAACTTCTGCCAGAATTCTCCCGGGAGGTATGACTGAATGGAAAACAACGACAGGACAGATATCTGGAAAGGTGTCAGGGACGAGTTCCCCGTCTCCAGCGATACTATATATTTCAATCATGCAGCGATAAGCCCGCTGTCTATCACTTCGCGCACGGTCCTGGACGGCCTGTCCGCCATGCTTGGCGGCGGAGCTGCAGCCGAGGACGAGGTCTTCGGGCGGGTTGCGGAGGTCAGGGCGGCAGCGGCGAAACTGATCGGCGCGGGGCCGGACGAGATTGCCTTCGTCAAGAACACGACTCACGGGGTGCAGATCGCCGCCGGCGGGATCCGGTGGGAAAAGGGCGACAATGTCGTCCTCCCTTCGATCGAGTTTCCGGCAAACGTCTATCCCTGGATGGGGCTCTGGCGAAGGGGTGTCGAGCTCCGGATGGTGGATCCCGATGAGGGGCTGGTCACCGCCGATATGCTGACCGATGTCTGCAACTCCCGTACCAGGGCCGTCACCGTCAGCCAGGTTCAGTTCTCGACCGGCCAGAGGATCGATATCGGTGGACTCGGCGATTTCTGCCGCAACAAGGGAATTCTCTTACACGTAGACGGCATACAGGGAATGGGCGCCCTCGAACTCGATGTCAGAAAATCGAAGATCGATTTTCTATCGTTCGGGGGGCACAAGTGGATGATGGCCCTTCCGGGAGTCGGGATATTTTACTGTCGAAAGGAACTGCTCGACAGGATCGACGTCTGGAACCCCGGCTGGACCGGAGTAGTGAATCCGAGGGATTTCATCGACTACGATTTTACATACCGCGACTCGGCGGAACGGTTCGAGGAAGGCTCGCCCAACCTCCACGGGATATTCGCGCTGGGCGTATCGATAGACAGGATACTTCGCCTGGGTACAGGAACCGTCGGAGAGAGGATCATGTCTCTGACCGGAGTACTGGTCGACGGCCTTGTAAAAAGAGGCTTCAGGATAAAAAGCCCGCTGGAAGAGGGACAGAGATCGGGAATCCTCTGTTTCAACCATGAATCAGAGGACGCGGCAGTGATCTTCGAGCGCCTGAAGGCGGCAGGAATAATCTGCAGCCTCAGAGAAAATGCTGTGCGGCTGAGCCCGCACATGTACAATACAGAAGAGGAATGTGAACGTGTACTTGAGACCGCAGTCGGCCGCTGACGGCCGCCGCGGAACGGAGGTAAAACGATGAGCGAGAGCAAATCCAGGCCGATCCTTCAGGGACTGGCATTGATCGTCATCGGGCTGATCTTCATTCTTGGCAATTTCGGCGTTTTCCATCCTGACTGGGAAGTCGCCTTCACATGGATGATCATGATCATGGGCGTTCTCTTCTGGATCGGGTTCCTGACGGACAGGAGCCGGAACTTTCTGATCATGCCGGGAACGATCCTCGTGATCTACGGGGTAGTCTTCTTTCTGATCGCAAAATATACCTGGGCCAGTATCGAAAGCCTGGGCCCTGTCTTCATCCTCGCTCCAGCGCTCGGCCTATATCTCACATACCTGATCAGCCAGAGGAACCGGAGCATTCTGATCACCGCCGCGGTGCTCGGAGTGATCAGCCTTGTCTTCCTGCTCAACAGCGTTCCGATATTCAAGTATATATGGCCCTTTATCACAGCCGGCCTTGGTGTCTACATCATCCTGAATCCGGAAAAAAAGATCGATGTACCTGGTGTGCATACCGACGAACAGCAGTAACGGAGGTCAAACGATGAGCGATGGCGCGAAACGACAGATAGTACCGGGGCTGATCCTGATCGGGCTCGGGTTAGTATTTCTTTTGGGCAACTTCGGAGCGCTTGAGCTCGACTGGGAAGTGCTCTGGACCTGGATACTTATCGTGATGGGAGTCATCTTCTGGCTCGGATTCATATTTGACCGGAGCAAGGACGGCCTGATCATGCCGGGGACGGTCCTTCTGACGATAGGAATAGTCTTTAATATCAGCGCGAGATTCGACTGGGCTATACTGGACCGCCTCTGGCCCTTCTTCATCCTCGCGCCCGCTTTCGGATTCTACGCTATGTTCCTCTTCGGGAAGAGGGACAGGGGCATACTCGTTCCCGCGGTGATACTGACGATAATCGGGACTATCTTTCTGATGGGAAGCATCCCTGTCCTCAAATATATCTGGCCCCTCCTCATGATCGGCATCGGTGTCCTGATAATCACCAAGCCCGGCCGGGACAAAACGAAGGAAGGCGACTGATATGGACCTGAAATCGAAGGAAGTCAAATGGGCGCTTTCCCTGATAATCATAGGGTTCCTCGCTCTTCTCGACGGATTCGGCATCCTCGACCTCTGGGGCGGCTTCTGGCGGCTCTGGCCGGTCATCCTGATCGTCTGGGGATTCAGCCTTCTCAGAAAACGCGGCAGGAGCGCGGAACATACAGGGCGCCGGATGTTCGGTGACACGGTGGAGACAACGGACTCGCCCTATGTGAAACATTCGAGCGCTTTCGGCGATATCAGTATCAGGATCCGTACGGATGATTTTTCCGGCGGGAGCGCGAGCACGGTATTCGGCTCGATATCGATCGACCTTTCCGAGGTCCGGAGAATAGTCGGATACGGACAGCTCGATCTGCACACGGTCTTCGGCGACATCTCCGTAAGGGTCCCGGCCAACATTCCGGTAGAGGTTAGGAGCAGCGGCGTCTTCGGAGAGATCAAGGCCCCCGAGGGCGGCAGCATGGACGGAAAATGCTACCGTTCACCGGGCGCCGGGAGCGGTGAAGGAACACTCGTCATCGACTGCTCGCAGGTATTCGGAGATGTAGAGGTGATCCCCGCGTGATCGTCGTCATCGAACGATAACGACCTTGCGCATACGGTCGGTACTGCCGGCCCTGAGCCTGAGAAAATAGATCCCGCTCGCGACGGCTTCACCCGTTGATCCCCTGCCGTCCCACGCGTACTCGTGTCTGCCTCCCTCGAGCGAATCCTTGATCATCACAAGTACCACCCTGCCGGTAAGGTCGAACAGTGTCAGATCGACCTGCAGGCGGGATGGCAGTTCGAACCTGATCCTCGTGTGATTGAACAGGGGATTCGGGAAATTCTGATGAAGTACGACTGATGACGGGAGCGGATCTGTCTGAATCAGCCCCGCAAGTTGAGCGGCCGAGCCGGCGGCCGTCTTGACGATATCTGTCACGTAATCGAAATCCATGTTATCGGCGACATCTGTGCAGGCGTGGTAGTTCGGATTATTGTGATATTCGTTCTCTATCATCAGTATCGCCGGCACTCCCTCGATCTCCCAGAAAGCCTTGTGATCACTCGTCGGTGATGACGTGTAGAGATAGCTGCAGTCAAGATCGAGCTGCAGGAATTCCGACATCTCGATGATCAAAGCTGCCAGCGCGGAATCGAGGGGTTCTGCCCTCCCTGCGATATCGACTGCGACCCCGCCCCCGTAGTCCCTGCCGATCATGTCGAGATTGAGGACCGCGTCGAAGACGATATCGGTATCGCGCTGCGCGACATAGTACCTGCTTCCTATAATTCCGGTCTCCTCCCCGTCAAAGAGGATGTATTCCACCGACTTCTCGAATGTTGCGCCGGCGAATATTCTCGCGATTTCGAGCACTCCGGCGCAGCCGCTCGCATTATCATCGGCTCCGGGGGCGCAGTATGGATTCTGCCAGTTCCTCGAGTCGTAGTGAGCGCAGACCACTACCTTCTCCTCTGGCAGGGACTGTCCCTCCTGCGTAAATATCAGGTTCTCGCCCCAGATCGTGTCGGCCAGCTCCCACTGCCTGCAGCTGACTACAGCCCCCCCGAACTCCAGCCTGAGGGGTTTGTTCATCCCGACCGCCCAGACAGTATCAGGTGGAGAAAGTACCGTTTCTCTTATGTTGGCATCACGAGTGCAGTCATATGCCACAGCCGACCAGCTGGCTCCTCCATCTTCTGTCGCCCATACGTCGCCGCTGGTCCCGGCCGCGACAGCTGTCAGGGTATCGAGCATAGTCACTGTAAAAAGGTCGGCCCCGATCGCCGTCATGTTCCATGTATCACCTCCATCGGCGGTATAATAAATCACACCCTCCCCGACAGCTATACCCCTGTCAGGGCCGGCAAATGCGATGTCCCATAGATTGCTCGGGACCAGCGTCGTACCGGTCCAGTTGGCTCCCAGATCCTCACTTTCGAAGATCCTGCCCCCGGACGAGACGATCCAGATATGCATCGGCCCGGAAGCGGCCGATCCCTGAAGCTGCCTGTAGAGCAGGTCGGCCGGATCGACATGCGAGAGGTACCACTCGCCCACCACATACTGCATCCTGAACACCGTCCCGTAAGATCCCGAGACGACCGCGGCGTCCGGAGAGGAAAACACGATCGAGCTGAGCGCCATGACATTATTCGTAGTATTGCCGATCACCTTGGCCTGCCAGGTCGCTCCTCCATCGTTCGAATAATGAAGCTCCCCGTGTCCAGAACCTATAGTCTTGCAGGCGGCCCAGAGTGTCCCGTGGCTGTCGAGCGACAAGTCGTAGATCCTAGCGTCTACATTCGATATCAACGTCGTGCTGTTCCAGCCGTCTCCTTCTGTCATAAGGAATACCTCTCCCTCGTCCGTACCTGTCCACAGGGTCTCACCGGTGACGGAGATCTCCGCGGCAAGCAGGTCCGGATAATATACACTGAGGGAGAAGGGCTGGCGGACCGCGCTGTAGCCGAGTCCCGCGATACGGTCAAGGAGGTAGTCTCTCGCTATGAGTTTCTCCGGAAGAAGGGTCGAACGCGTAGATATAAGCGTTCCTGATCCATCGACCACGACCGAATCTGAACCGCTCAGTTCCCTCACTGTCCTGACCAGTTCAGCGCGATCGATCCTTCCCGCCAGATCGCAGAGTCCGCAGCCCTGGGCCGAGACAGGACCGCTGCCGGACAGTATTATCAGGATGACAGACAGAAAGACCGGGGCGAGAAATGACGTCTGCCGCATCGTGATGCTTTTCAACCGGAATTTCCTTTCCAAAGGGGGCCTTTCAATATAGTATACCACCTATTATTTCCGGGGGCAACGCTGCCCTGTCCGCCGCCATCTCGCCGGAAAGGGCGTTTCCCGGGTATTCGGAGAATATACAGCCTTTCGCGCTGCATTCGGAGGTGCTCGCGGTGCTTTCCTACACCGATCATTTCGGGATCCCCGACGAGAAGATGATCAAAGTCATGGGAACCGCCCTGTCCAGGGGAGCGGAGTACTGTGACATCTACTTTGAACACGCCGTCGAGAATCAGCTCACAATGGAGGAAGGGATCGTCAAGGAAGGGATCAAGTGGATATCCCAGGGTGCCGGCATACGAGCCATCAAGGGTGAAGGGACCGGATATGCCTATACCGAGGACCTTTCCCTCGAGAAGATGAACCAGGCGGCTCTGACTGCGGCGGCGATCGCCGATACCGGGGCCTCTCCCCCGCCGGTCTCTGTCAGCGAGGTACCGTTCACTAACCGGTACCCCGTCGAGGACCCTGTCACCGGAATACCCCTCGAGAAGAAGATCGCCTGGATAGAGGAAGCGGAAGAGGCGGCAAGAAAACACGACCCGCGCATAATAAAGGTGACCGTTTCACTGGCTGACAGCCTCAGCACGGTTCAAATCGCCACATCGGAGGGCAGGCTGCTGCGGGACACCAGGCCGATGCTGAGAATATCCGTCTCCGTAGTGGCTGAATCTGAAGGGACGCGGCAGATAGGAGTCTCAAGTGGCGGCGGAAGGGTAGGCAGCAGTTATTTTACCGCCGGAATGACCCCGTCCGAACATGGCTCGGAAGCGGCAAGGCAGGCCGTTCTTCTGCTCGAAGCGGTAGACGCGCCGGCAGGCCCCATGGAACTGATACTGGCACCCGCCGAATCGGGGGTCCTTCTCCACGAATCGGTCGGGCACCCGCTCGAAGCGGATTTCATCAGGAAAAAGACTTCGATATATACCGACCGCATCGGCGACAGGGTTGCGAGCGAACTGGTCACCGTGATAGATGATGGAACGGTGATGAACGACCGGGGAGCCATCAACTTCGACGATGAGGGGACCATCCCCTCTCCGACGGTCCTGATAGAGAAGGGGATCCTCAAGGGGTTCATGCACGACAGGATAAGCGCGAGGTACTTCGGCGTCGAGCCTACCGGCAACGGCAGGCGGGAATCGTACAAGAGTCCTCCCCTGCCGCGCATGACGGTGACATATCTCGCCGCCGGGGAATCAGATCCTGAGGATATATTCCATTCGACAAAAAAAGGTATCTACTGCAAGTCCTTCAGGGGCGGGCAGGTCGATATATCCAACGGCGATTTTGTCTTCGTGCCGATAGAGGCGTATCTCGTCGAGGACGGCCGGATCACCGCGCCGGTAAAGAACCTGACCCTGATCGGAAACGGGCCCGACGTTCTGACGCGTGTCACGATGACCGGCAGCGACTTCGCTTTCAGTGATGGAAGATGGACCTGCGGCAAGGGCCAGCAAGCTCCGGTCGGAGTGGGACTGCCTACGATCAAGATATCGGAGATCACAGTGGGAGGAAGCGAGCTCCAGTGATAGAAAACGATCAGATGAAGGATCTGGCGGCAAAGACGGTCGAAACAGCCCTCGCGCTGGGCGCCGGCGAGGCGGAGGTCTCGCTTCTGAGAGACACCGAGTTCGCGGTCACGGTCCGTAACGGCGAGATCGAGAACCTCGTCGAGTCCGGATCGAGGCGCATCGGTATAGACCTGTTTGTCGACGGACGCAAGGCTGTCGTCACATCCACCGATATCTCCGAAGACAGTATCAGGCAGCTCATCACCGAGGGCATCGAGCTGGCCGGAGTCATGGACCGCGACGAATTCGCCGGACTTCCCGACAAGGAGGAGCTCGGCGCCGCGGAAGGGGACCTCGGATCTTTCGACGAAGAGACAGCCGCCGTAACAGCTGCTGAAAAGATAAAGATGGCGATGAAACTCGAGCAGGCGACTACTTCGCTCGACGCCCGGATGATAAGTGACGGCGCCTCATGCTCGACGGTCACGCTGACAAGCGTCCTCGCCAATTCCCTGGGATTCTGCGAGTCATTCGACAGGACATCGAGTTCGATAAGCGTCTCCTGCGCGGCCGAGGACAGGCCGTCATCGGGGGAGAACAAGGGCAAGAAACAGTCTTCGTGGTGGTACTCGACCTCGATCTCGTTCGCCGGTCTTGATCCGGTCGAGAAGGTCGCCACTAGAGCGGTCGAGCGGACACTCCGGAAGCTCGGAGCGGTCAAGCCGAAGACATGCGAGGTGCCGGTCGTCTTTGACGACGTCACTGCCAGACAGCTGATCTCGTATGTAACGAGCGCTGCCGGAGGGTCGAGTATCTATAGGAAATCTTCCTTCCTCGTCGACATGCTGGGTAAGGAGATCGGCTCGCCTCTCGTAACGCTCATCGACGATCCCCTGATGAAGGGCAGGCCCGGAAGCAGGCCGTTTGATGGAGAGGGAGTCAGATCCCGTAAAAAGACGATCATTGAAAAGGGAAGACTCGAGAGTTATCTCCTCAGCAGCTACCAGGCAAGGAAACTGGGCCTCAAGACGACAGGCAACGCAGGCGGCCCATCCAACCTCTATATGATAGCGGGGGAGCATTCACCTGAAGAGATCATTGCCGACATCGGGAACGGCCTCTACCTCACCTCGATGGCCGGTCCCGGCGCAAACTGGAACAACGGAGATTTCTCGCAGGGAGCCCAGGGCATATGGATCCGGGGCGGTAAACTGGCCGAACCGGTCAGCGAGTTCACCATCACCGGAACCTTCGCCCAGATGCTGTCCGGAATAGTGATGGTCGGTAATGACCTCGAGTGGCGGGGATCGATCAACTGCCCGACGCTTCGCATAGACTCGATGACTGTCAGCGGCACCTGACCACCTTATCCGTCAAATATTTTCAGTGATAACCGGGGTGGGGAAACCTGAGCGCGGCGAGGTCCAGGGCCCCATTCCCGGCCTCGCCAATATGCGCTTCAGGAAGAACCTTATTTCTTGTTCTGTTCAAAGGTGTCCTTCAAGGTTCACCCCCTTAAATTGCAATCATTATTCCTATTCCGTGCCATTACCGGTAAATAGGTATATCTCTTCAATAGCGGTACCCAGCGCGTCATACTCTGTGATACCATGACCGTGAAACAGCTCATCCGCCTCAAAAAGGCTGAACAGGCAGTTTTAAAAATATTGTCCGGAGTGTTATTACGCATGTCAGCGGGGGAAATTATGGGTAGAACCACCTGTCTTTTACTGATGCTCGTTCTTCTGCCGGCATTTATTTTCTCGCCTGCGGAAGCCGAAGAAATCGACCTGAATGTCCTCCTCGAGAGACATGTTGAGGCCCTTGGTGGACGGAACGCTATAGAGAATATCCGCACGATCGTTTCGACCGGAGAGGTCGAGATGATCTCGACAGGTATGAAGGGCACGATCAGATCCACCAATCTCATGCCGTGCCTCTCCCTCACCGAAGCGAGGCTGGGGCTCTTCACGGTCACGCAGGGCTTCGACGGCGACAGGATATGGATGGTCGGCCCCAACGGCATGCTCCAGATAAAACAGGACGAGGACTCGAAGAAGAACCAGGTCACAACATGCCTCCTCGAAAACTTCGGATATATCTCGATGATCGGGGATCCCGTGATCGAATACGCGGGTACTGCCGAAGTCGATTCTTCTGCATGCTACGTGCTTGATCTCACCCCCGATGGGGGCTACCCCTGCAGGCTGTACATAGATCCTTCATCCTGGCTCATCGTACTGATGGAGATCGAGACGATGACCGGAACGGTCGAACAGAGATTCTATGATTACCGCGATACCGGCGGAGTTGTCATGCCCTACAGGTCCGTCACTACACAGAAGGCGATAGGACAGTCACTTGAGGTCACAACGCTGACAATGGAGATAAACACTGACGTCGACCCTGCTGTATTCCTCCCTCCGGGGGATCTCGTGGACGACTTCAGCTTCGTTTCCGGTGGCGACTCGGCAACGGTGGAGTTCTTCTACGTCAACCACCATATATATCTGCCCGTACAAATAGAAAACGGAGGGCCGGAGCGGCTCTTCCTGCTCGACTCGGGGGCCGGCATGACGATGATCGATGAAGGGCTGGCGAAAAGCATGCGCCTCGAGGTCGGAGGAAAGATCCCGGGCGCCGGAGCTGGCGGGATGACCGATTTCAGTATGACGAGGATCCCGAAATTCAGGACCGGCGACATCGAGTTCGAGGAGCAGACAGCTATTATCTATGCTATCGCCGATATTACCGAACGTTATTCAGGTATAGAGACTGGCGGAGTTCTTGGATATGATTTCCTCAGCAGATTCGTTACCAGGATAGATTACGAAAAGATGACAATCACCTTCTTCAGGCCGGGGTCACAGCCCCCGGTCGCGGAAGCGGATACAATACAGTCTCCCCTTCTACACAAGATATTCTCTACCGGAGCCGTGCTGGACGGGAAATACGACGGCACGTTCCTGATAGACACCGGCGCGAATTCCTCGATCCTGCAGAAACTGTTCATTGACGCGCACGGGCTCCTGGAAGGCAGGAAGACTGTCGAGATAGTCGTTGCCGGCGCCGGAGGAGAGGACCGTGCCGCAGTTGCCCGTTTCGAATCGCTGCGCATCGGCAATACAGAACTCGACGGACCTGTCTTCACGATTCCGTTGGGCGCCAGAGGCATTGGAGCGTTCGAGGGCATTTCAGGCGTGATAGGGAACGATATACTTGAAAGGTTCACCGTCTGGTTCGATTACAGCGACCAGATAACTGTACTTCAGCCTAACAGTTCCGCGGGGGATCCTTTCTGGCCGGACCGCTCCGGGATGCAGATGGACTCTGACGGTGATGGCGCCCTGCTAGTAAGACTCGTCATACCCGAATCACCAGCGGCAAAGGCCGGAATCCGTCCCGGTGATATCATCCATGCAGTCGGCGGCGATATCGCCTCTTCTGAAAATATCGACCATATCCTCTCCCTTCTCCAGCAGAAGGACGAAAAGAAGATCGTGATAGAGTTCAGCCGGGACGGCAAGAAAAAGAGTGCAACACTCGACCTCGAACCGTACATTTAGGAAATACACAACGCTCTTGAAGGGAGAACGATGGGAATCAAGCTGAAGTTCCTCGGTGCGGTCAGAGAGGTAACCGGTTCAAACCACCTCATAACGACGGAAAACTCAAAGGTCATCATCGACTGCGGCCTGTTCCAGGGACGGCGGCAGGATTTCTTCGAGAGGAACTCGACATTCGACTTTGTGCCGGCAGAGATCGACGCCTGCATCCTCTCTCACGCCCATATCGATCACAGCGGGAACATCCCCAACCTCGTGAAACAGGGATTCGAGGGAAGGATCGTAACGACCGATCCGACGAGGGATCTCTGCTCTGCCATGCTCCCCGACAGCGGGCACATCCAGGAATCAGACGCCAAGTATGTCAGTAAAGTGCACAAGAGGAAAGGGCTCCCTCCTGTAAAACCGATTTATACGAAGGCGGATGCCGGGGAGGCACTGGAATTCTTCTCTGGCCATCCGTACAACCAGAGGGTCAATGTCACCGATGACATCGATGTGACATTCTACGACGCCGGCCATGTCCTCGGATCGGCGACCCCGCTCCTCGAGATCGGTCCCGATGATAACAAGGTGAAACTCGCTTATGCGGTCGACCTCGGCCGGAAGGATATTCCCATTCTCAACGACCCCGAGCAGCCGCCCGAGATAGACTGGCTGATCCTTGAGAGCACTTACGGCGGTCGCGTACACGACCCTATCGAGACGGGCAAGGAGAAGCTTGCCGACTGCGTCATCCGGACTGTCAACAGGGGCGGCAAGATCATCATCCCTTCGTTCGCTCTGGAGAGAACACAGGAGATCGTATATTTCCTCAGCCAGCTGAGGCGTGAAAACAGGCTCCCCGACATCCCCGTCATCATCGACAGTCCCCTTGCCACAAGGGTCACCGAGATATTCTCTCATCATCCACAGGTATACGATGAGGAGATGTACAGATCGTTCAACACTGGCGAGGATCCGCTCGGAACGATCAGCTTCGAGTACGTCAAGGATGTGAACCGCTCCAAGGAACTCAACAACGACGACAGCCCGATGATCATCATCTCCGCATCGGGGATGTGCGAGGCCGGCAGGATCCTTCATCACCTGAAGAACAATATCGGCGATCCGCGTAACACGATACTCGTCGTCGGATATATGGCGAGGAACACGCTGGGCCGCAAGATCGTCGAAAGAAAGCCCGTCGTAAAGATATTCGGCGAGGAATACGACCTCAAGGCGGAGGTCGAGATCATGAACGCCTTCAGTTCACACGCCGACCGCAACGACCTGCTCGAGTACGTCAGGCCCCTGAAAGACACGGTCAAGGGTATATTCCTTGTACACGGCGAAGAGGAACAGTCCCGCAAGCTCTTCGATACCCTCGTCGCTGAAGGATACCCGGTGCACCTGCCCGAACCTGGCGAGGAAGTCGAGATCGGCTGATAGACTTCCAGCACCACTGACAACGGCCCATAAGGCTGCCGGCTCCCGCTGGCAGCCTCGCTTCTTCCTTAGCCCCAAGTCTGGAATCCTTCTTGCAGAATAGACCGTGAAACGGTCGGCCGGGCCAGGGACAATTCATCAAGATATTTGTTTACAGGCGGTTATGCATCCAACCCGGCTTCAGTGATACAGGCTGTCAATTGGACAGTCTCATATTGCAATAGAAGGAAGGTCCGATTATGATCATCCCCATCGGCACAAAAGCCGATCTAGCCCTGAAGCCCAAGGTCACCATCGGACTTATCGCCGCATGTATAATCGTATATATCATCGCGTCTTCGATGTCGGGGCAGACCGGCGACGAGATGTTCAGGGTTCACCGGGACCTCTACGCCAAACAGACCAGCCTCTACCTCATGGATAAGGGCCGTGAAAACGGCGTTCCCGGTCAGATAAGCCATGAAGCTGCCGGCGGTATCGAGATGATGGAGAATGCCGAGGATTACTCCGATCTCCAGATGGGCCTCGTTACGGCGATGGGTGGTAATTACGACGCGTTCACCGACGTCGAGGATTTCAGCATCGAGCTCGAGGCAAGGGACGAGACCTTCTACAACGAATTCAGCCAGGAAGCGAGTGACTTCTACGACTGGCAGAGGCTCAAGAAACGTGAGCAGGAGGTCCTCGACAGCCATGTGAACTACGCGCTCGGCCTCGTCCCGGGCAGGATGAGCAGGGTGCACACCTTCATCACGCACATGTTCCTGCATGGAGATTTCTGGCACCTCATGGGAAACATGCTCTTCCTCTGGGTAGTCGGTTGCCTTCTCGAGGACACCTGGGGAAGAAAGACATTCCTGGGATTCTATCTTATCGGCGGAATGTTCGCGGGGCTGGCGCACTGTCTATCAGAGCCGGGATCGACCATCCCGATGATAGGCGCGTCCGGTGCGATCGCCGCGGCTATGGGAGCCTTTACGGTCAGACATTTCATGACGAAGATCAAGTTCTTCTATTTTTTCCTGCTCCTGTTCAGACCGTTCTGGGGTACCTTCTACCTCCCCGCATTCGTGTTCCTGCCCTTCTGGTTCATACAGCAGGTCGCGATGAAAGAGCTTTCTGATTTCATGGGCGGCTCAGGCGTGGCGTATATGGCGCATATCGCGGGTTATCTCGGTGGCGTCATCACAGCGCTCGTATTCAAGGCGACAGGTGTCGAGGCGAGATGGATAGATCCCTCTGTCCAGAAGGCCAGGGTCGACAACGGAGTGCTCAAGGATCCGAGGTTCAACGAGGCCTGCGAACTTCTCTCGAATGGAAATGTCGAGAGAGCCAGGCTCCTCTTCGATACCCTTGTCGGGGAACGCCCGCAGGACCTCGGTCTTCAGCGTGATATCGCCGTACTTTACAAGGAACACGATATGGCCGATGAGTGCTGCGAGATTAACGAGAAGGTACTGAAAAACATGCTTCTCAAATCCCGCAACGAGGAAGCCGCAAGGCTTGCACTGGAGATCATCGAAGAGAGGTCCGCCGCCTCGGTCGACGTCAACCCGCAGCTTCTTCTCAGGTCTGCGAAATGGCTTTCATCTAAAGAACATTACCCTGAAGCGATCGACATACACAGGTTCATCATCACATGCAATACCGTGCCCACGGTGACCGCCAAGTCGTCTATCGCTCTGGCGAAGATACTCGGCACGCGGCTCGATGACATGAAAGAAGCAGTGGCCGTGTTGGAAAGGGCGGCAACCCTCGACATCGGTCCCGAGCTTAAGGATCAGATATCAGAAGCGAGCATAAACCTGACGGCGGGCGAGCTTCAGGAGGTCGGTGTCTGACAGGAATGAGGGGAATTACCTACCTTTTTGGTGGGCTAATAATACTTGACTTATAATGATTCTTTGTTATCTTGTTAGTGCGAGACCCAATTGTTCGGGGAACACCCCTCCGGGGTTCTTGTCTGGAACTGCGAAGCAACTTCGTTAGGCAACATGGCAGGAACCCCACCCCTTTTTCAGGGGCAGGG
>RCNF010000066.1_pt1 | contig 41972 bp, 33 predicted proteins | sample 2041311 | NCBI WGS metagenome assembly RCNF01 (sample SAMN09708228, study PRJNA481090) | Marine sediment metagenome, whole genome shotgun sequencing project. | biome: marine sediment; feature: ocean; material: sediment; isolation source: Sewage treatment plant 2 marine sediment (STP2) ...
GCGACGCCGATTCAGCCCCTCGCGTCCGGCGCCAGCGGCACCTTCACCTATGAAGTGACCCTCCCCATGGAAGCACCGAGGACCGGCACCGTGGAGATCACTGAGCCCGCCAACCTCGTCCACGCGTGGACGCTGACCGATCCCGCGACTGTCTGGGTCGAGCTTGGTTTGGCGACGCCCTTTAACAAGTACGCCTCGTCAACCTGCTCGAAGCTGGTCGGCACCGAGGACGAAGACATCTGCGAGTACATCACCGACAACTGCTGGGGCGCCAGGATCTCGCAGCTCGACACCCCGGTTGAGGCCCAGTTCGAGCTTGTCAGCGACGGCTCGGCCGACCCGACCCTCGGCTGCGACGCCTTCGTCGACTTTACGCCGGGCAACATCGCCCTGCTGCACCGCGGAGTCTGTGAGTTCGGTGTCAAGGGCTTCAACGCCGAGCAGGCTGGCGCTGTCGCGGTCTTCATGGTCAACGACGGCCGCTGCTCCGACGCCCCGGACGGCGACGACTGCGTTCTCAACATGGGCCCCGGCGCCCTTGGCGGTCTAGTCACCATCCCGATGGCCCTGGTCTCCGTCACCGACGGTGAGCCGATCATCACCGCCGTCGAGGCCGGCACCCCGGTATCCGGCGTCTACGGCACCTCTTCGACCTATAGCCCCGACACCACCGCCTTCCTCTCGGACGCCGCAGACACCGATCCTGATAACGCCAGCGCCACCACCTCGGTCACCGTCGCCGTGGTCGACGTTCCGCCGGCACCGGTAGCCGCGTTCACCTACTCGCCCGCTGAGCCCACAACGGGTCAGCTCGTCATGTTCACCGACGCCTCCTCCGGTGGCGCCCCGACCACATGGGCATGGGACTTCGGCGACGGTGCGAACAGCACCGAGCAGGATCCCAGCCACGCCTACGCCAGCGCCGGCACCTTCACCGTCAGCCTGATGGTGGAAAACGGTGGCGGTTCGGACTCCGCGTCGATGGACGTCACCGTCGCAGCGGGCACAGTCTTCACCGAGGCGTACTTCATTCCGGCCGCAGCACTCGCCGCCGGAGCCGAAGGATCGTTCTTCCAGACCGATGTCGACATCAACAACTCCGGCTCCACCGGCGACACCTTTGCGTTCCTCTGGCTGCCGCGCGGCGAGAACAACTCCGAACCCACCCAGTCCTCGAGCTACAGCATCGGAGCCGGTGAGAGCATCCGCTTCGAAAACGTGCTTGCCGACGTCTTCGGCGCTGAGCCGAACGTCTCCGGGGCCCTCGCTGTGGTGTCCAACACCGCCGGTCTCAAAATCCTAAGCCGGACCTACAACCTGCCCACCGCCAAGGCATTGGGCACCTTCGGCCAGGCCCTGCCGGGCATCTACTCGGCTGATCTCATCGGTCAGAACGAGACTAAGCGGATCATCTACATGAGCGAGAACGACAACCTCCGCGCCAACCTCGGTTGCGTCAACGGCGTCAACGACAACGTGCCCATCGACATCACATCCTATGACGCGGCGGGCACCATGCTCGAAACCCAGCGTATGACGCTCGGTCCGTGGTCCAACAACCAGATCAATCAAATTTTCTTGGACTTCGCACCGACCAACGGCTATGTCGATGTGATGTCGATCAAGGCGAACGCCGGGTTCTACTGCTACGGATCAGTGCTCGACAACGGCAGCAACGACCCGACATCGATCCTGCCCACCGAGTACGGCGTCGATGCGCCCTTCGTCAACTACTTCATCCCCGCCGCCGCGCTTGCCGCGGGCGCCGAGGGTTCGTTCTTCCAGACCGATGTCGACATCAACAATGCCGGCACCACGATGGCCACCTACAACTTCATGTGGTTACCTCGAGGCGAGAACAACTCGGCTCCTGTCACTTCCGCGAGCTTCACTCTCGCCGCGGGCGCCAGCGTCCGTTATGAGAACGTGCTAGCCGAGGTCTTCGAGGCCGAGCCCGGCGTCGCGGGCGCGCTGGCCATCAGCGCGGACTCTGCGAGCCTCGGCGTCATGAGCCGGACCTATGACGTGAGTCAGGCCGGCACTCTCGGAACATTCGGTCAGGCGATCCCGGGCATCCCGGCCAGCAACCTGATCACGCAGAACGAGACCAAGCGGATCATCTACATGAGCGAGAACGACGACCTGCGCGCCAACCTCGGTTGCGTCAACGGTGTCAACGACAATGTGCCCATCGATATCACCACCTACGACAGCGAAGGCGATGAGCTCGAGACACAGCGCATGACGCTCGGTCCGTGGTCCAACAACCAGATCAACCAGATCTTCAGTGACTTTGCACCCACAAACGGCTATGCCGACGTGACGTCGATCAAGGCGAATGCTGGGTTCTACTGCTACGGATCGGTGCTCGACAACGGCAGCAACGACCCGACCACCATCCTTCCGCAGTAATATCGTCAACCACAACCAAGGGCGGGGCTTCGGCCCCGCCCTTTTCTTGTTCTTGTTTGCGGGTCGCATCCTCATCGCCTGTTCGTGTCCGGATCGCCCGTAACGAGTTCTCCGGTGCCACCCGTTGCACCCGATCGAGGAACGCACGTGACGAGTTCTCCGGTGCCACCCGTAGCATTGATCGGCATCAACGATTCGCCTTTGCCGAAAAGACCCACCTCCGAACAATGCAACAAATGGCACCACGCCACACGGCCCTGGTGCATGCCGTCTCCTCCACCAGAAACCGTAGCCGGACACGCGGAATCACTTTCCACCGGGCGTGCCGTCCTTGACGTTTTTCACCCGTGAGCGCTGAGTCAACCTATCGCGCCACGGAAAACGCCAAGGGGGGCAACCTCGGGAATCGCGATCCGGTGCATCTGTTCCGGCTCAGAAGGAGGCCGCCGCTCGCGTAATCAGCGTGGTAACAGACCTTCCAATCGACCACCAAATGACCACGCTGATTGCGCGACGCTGGGACGCCAGGGGCGGCCCAGAAGGCCGAAGTTGAAGGACTCGGGGAAAGCGATCATGTCCGCAACCGGCGCACCACGCCACGCGGACCGGGCTAGTTCCCGACCCTGGCCCGGATGGTGTTCGCCAACTCGGTTCTGCCCATGTTGTTGAGAACCCGGTAGAGATTGTCCGGATATTCCGCCACGCCGGGATCCAAACCGAGGGCTCGAGCATAGGTCGACGCCGCACGATCCGTCTGCCCATCCAACGCCAAGGCTAGAGCGAGCCGGTTCGTGAGTGCCGCATCGTCGCGCTTGACCGCAAGAGCGGATTCGAATGTCGCCACCGCGGCCCCGGCCCGGCCTGCCGAAAGCTGGGCGATCCCGAGACGACCGAGGATCTCCGGGCTTCCGGGTGCGATCTCAGCCGCTTCCGTGAGCTTGGCCAACGCGGTTTCGAACTCACCCCGGCTGTAGTCCTGGTAGCCCGCGACCATCAGCGCTCGGGCCAGATTTTGGCTGTTGCGGGTCGCGGTGTCCGATGTTCGGGCGAAACGAATGGCCAGTCTGAAATGGTGAATTGCCTCGTCGATCCGTCCCGATTCTTCGAGGAGCACACCAAGATTTCCGTGCGGCTCATCAGCATCGGGCTGAAGCTCCACCGCTCGTCGGTAGCGCGCGACGGCTTCGTCCTTCCGCCCGATCAGGTGGGCGGTCAAACCCGCGTTGTATTGGACGCGCGAATCATCCGGGTAGAGCTCGGTCGCCTGTGCGGCGAGCCGGTAGGACTCCTGGAGCTTGCCGGCCCATCCGAGCACCTTCGAAAGCTTCATCAGCGCCAGGGCGTGGGTCTGTGGATCGAGGCCTCCCTCGACCCGCTGTGCGACCTCGGCCACAGCGTCTTCGCCCCACTCGGGTGAGAGCCGGAGCAGCTGCCCATCGGCCATGGTCTCGAGAATCGCCACCGCCAGCCGACGGTGAACCTCGATGGTGGGATGAACGTGATCGAGAAAGAACTCCTTTCCCGGGATTCCATCCTTCGCCCAGCCATCGGTGAGGACCTCGAAATCGACCAGTGACGCACCCCGTTCAGCGGCGATCTCGCGGACGATGTCCGCCACCGGACCGGGCGCCCTGAGTGGGCATACATCCTCGTCTCTCGCGCGTTCGAACGCCGACCGGGCGTCAACCCAATTCTCGGCCTCATCGAGAAGCCGTCCCTGAAGAAAGGCCAACTGCGCGTGGCGTGGATCGATCGCCGCGGCGGCCGCGGTCTCAGTCAGACTCTCGTCGAGCCGGCCCTGAACGTGCGCAACCTGAGCCTCTTCGAGAAGAGTCTCGATGGTCCGACGATCCTGCTCGCTGAGATCCGGACGGTGTTCGGATTTGAACGGCCGGCTGTCCCTGAGATTGGAAGCCGGAGTGATGAACATGGTCTCGGCTCCAACCGAGGCCGCGATGTCGACCATCCGGGTGAGGTTATAGCGGTAGTGAAGGAGGATCTTCTCGGCGAGTTCGTCATCGCGGGTGTAGGCGCTGGGGCCGATGGCGCTGTCGAGGAGCGTCGTCACTTCCTCGTCGAGAATATCGGGGCTGCTTTCGGGTGTGGAGGGACGTTGGGAGAACTGATGCACGACTCTCGACATGGCGGTCCAGATCCGGGTCTTCGATGCGACGGAACCGAGACCTCGGACCGTCTCCGGCATGGCAATGATCGATGAGTAGGTCCGGCGCTCGAGAAACTCGTTGTGCCCCGAGTACACGACAAAGAGATCGGGTTCGTATTCGATGAGTTCTTCCATCAACAGAGCCACGCGGTAACTCGCGTAGCTGACACCACCGGCGTTGACAACCTCCCACCTGCGGCTGGGATCCGCGACGGGAAGCAACTCACGCAGCCATCCGCAGAATGAGGTCGCATCATCGTAGGGTCGGCCGAAGGTCGTTGAACCTCCGAGACAGAAAACTCGAATCGCGTCCCCTTTGCGGGTGGGAAACCGTTGTGGATTGAAAAGGCTGAGCTTGTTCTGTTGGGTCACCATCTCGGTCGAGCCCCCGGCGCCGGTTGTCTCGACAAACAGCGGCGAGGTGGAAGAAAAGCCGACGTAGGGGTCCTCAGCATAGGTTTCGGTGCGGACTCCGACGAGAGCAAGCAGCCCTTCGAGCAGGACAAAGAAGATTACCGTCACCATCACCGACATGATGATCTTTCGGCCGATGGTCATCGTTGGCGCCCTTCCCCACTCCGGCCGAACCCTCTCGGCCATGATCACGAAAGTCTAACCCATGCTGCAGAATCGTGAGCACGGCCACCCTTGGGAACGGCGTGATCTGATAATCTCCGGCACGAGTATTTCAGGACCGGACCGCGGAGGTTCCATGACCGAGACATCCAGGGCAAGATCGATCACCAGCGCCGCCATAGCTATCACGCTTTTGCTGGCCGGCATCACTACCGCGAGCGACGACGCACTGATCCGGATCGAACGGCGGTCCGATGCCGATCGCAACTCCCTCATCGAGGTCGACATCACCCTGATCGCCGAAACCGATGACGCGCTTCTCGCCATCGGTTCACCCGCTGATATCGCCTCCGCCCTCGATGCTTGGTCACTGACCGCTACCGTCGTCAAAGAAAGCACCGCCGGCACTCGCTTCGCGCTCGCCGGTCTTCGTCCCGGGTTCACCGAGATCGATCTTCTTGCCTGCGGCGATGTCATATCCCGGGGCGCCGACTGGCTCCTCATCGAAGAACTCGACTTCACCTCCCCCGAATGTCTCGACTCCAGCGGCTGGTTTCTGCGCGTGCTGGACATGGAGCCCCTCGCAGCCATCAGAGCTCAGCCGGTCTCAACGCCCGAGGTTCGGCAAACAAACCCGTTGGTTCAGGAGATGGTCGATCGGATCGACGGCGCCCTGGCTCTCTCTCACTGGTCCGCTCTGTCCCAATCAACCGCCTGGACCACTCGACACTCGAGCTCACAGGGTTGTTTTGATGCCGCCGGCTATGTCCACGATCTGTTCTCCGCCTTCGGGCTCGCAACCGAGTACCAGCATCACACCACCGGCTATGCAGACAACGTCATCGGCACCATTTGGGGTCTCACCGAACCGGAATTGGTCTATATCGCCATCGGCCACCTCGATGACCTCCCGTCATCCGGACCCGCCCCCGGCGCCGACGACAACGCCAGCGGAACCGCCATGGTGACCGCCCTCGCCGAGGTCATGTCGGACTATTGCTTTGCACGTACCACAAAGTTCATCGCGGTCACCGGTGAAGAGCAGGGTCTTTACGGCAGCGATCACTATGCCGACAATGCCGCGGCCTCCGGAGAAAACATCCAGGCCGTGCTCAACGGCGACATGATCGGTTGGGAGGGCGATGGCCAACCCGCGGTCGAGGATCTCGATATCAACTACAACTCGGGGTCTCAGTGGTTGGCGACTGCGATGGTCGATGCAGCCGCCGACTACAGCACCGGTCTTGCGATCAACGCATTCTCCTGTTCGAGTATGACCTATTCGGACCACGCGCCCTTCTGGAGCAACGGCTTTTCCGCCGTTTGCGGGATCACCGACAATGAAGGATTCTGCAGTCAACCGGGCAACTACCCCTACTACCACCAATCATCCGACACCATCGCCAACTGCGGCGCCGGTGCTGTGGATTTCGAAGCATCCGTCATCCGAACCTATCTCGCCACCATGGCCCATCTCGCCGAACCCCTCGCCCGGGTTCCCGATCCGCCGAGCGGCATCCAGGCGCAGGCCGATGGGGACAACCGCATCGCGTTGAGTTGGGCGGGATCCGGTCTCGGCATCACCTACCGGGTCTTCCGATCCACCGGGACCTGCGCCAGCCCCGGCGCTCCCCTCCTGGTCGGCGAGACCCCATCGACATCCTTCGTCGACCCGTCGGTATCGGGAAGCGTCCCCTATGCCTACACCATCGTCGCGGCCGCGGCCGGAAGCTGCTATTCGGCGACCTCAAACTGTGTCGAGGCGACCACATCGGGAACCTGTACCGAACCCCCAATTTTCTCCGGCATCGACTCGGTCGAAAACCCCGGATCGACCTCGTGTCAACTCGACCTCGGTTGGCAGCCGCCCCAGCACGTGTGGTGCGGCGGTCCCGTGGTCTACAACGTCTACCGATCCGCGACTCCGGGCTTCACGCCCTCAGCGGCCAACCGGATCGCCGAGGGGATCGGCGGAACCAGCTTCCACGACACCGATGTCGTCTTTTCCGAGGGTTACCGCTACATCGTTCGCGCCGTCGATCTCGCTCACGACGGTGAGGACACAAACACCCGGGAACTCGCATCCACCCCAACCGGTCCGAACGTGATCGGCACGTGGATCGACGATGCCGGCGACACCGGTATCGCCAAGCTGAGTCGAGAAAACCCCTGGACCATCCTCTCGGGAGCCGGCACGAGCGGCGCTGCCTACGCCACCGGCACCTATGGGAACGACGTCTGTGCCGGATTGACAACGCCTCTTCTCCTGCTCGACGCGAATCCCCAACTCGAGTTCTGGTCCAAATATGACATCGAGAATGACTGGGACAAAGGTGAGCTTCAGATCTCCACCAACGGAGGCTTCTCGTGGCAACGTGTCGCCATGACCTACCCGGGTTCCTCGAACTACACAAGCGACGAATGCAATCTCGGAACCGGAAGCTTCTTCACCGGAGACAGTCAGACGTACGCAGTGTATTCCGCCGATCTCTCGTCGTGGACCGGCCAGGAAGGCATGTTCCGCTGGATTTTCTCCTCCGACGGCTCGCAAAACGGAGCCGGTTGGTGGATCGACGATATCTCGATCACCGATGTCGCCGTCCCGAGCGCCTGCAGCAGCGCCGAGGGGATCTTCAGCGACGGTTTCGAATCCGGAAACACCGGGGCCTGGTCGAACTGATCGACTGAGACTCCTCTCCGCTGGGTCTCCACCACAGCGGAGGGTCGGTCGTCACCAAAACGAGATGCGGTATAAGTATCCCGTGGCTTCCCTACCGACCCTGTCCCCATCATTCGACTGGCGAGCCGAGAGAATTGACTGGCCGGTGACCACCGAAGTCGGGCGCGGACTCACCGGAGTCATCGCCACGACAACCGAAGTCATGTGGCTCGACCCCGCGAGCGGCAGCCTGACTTACCGGGGAGTCCCCGTCGAGTCGCTCGCCGCCCGCAACAGCTTCGAAGAAGTCACCTCCCTTCTCATCACCGGGTCGATGCCCGAAAGAGCTCCAGCGGAATACTCCGCCTTTCGCGATCAGCTCCGTTCCAGCCGAACCCTACCCCCGGATGTGATCGGTCTGATTCGAGACCTCGACCCGGAAACCCACCCGACCAGGCTGTTGCGAGCAGGTATCTCGGCGCTCGGTTGCCATGAACTGTCCGTCGATGATGACCTTTCCGGAGATCGCCACTGGCGGGAGCTGAGAATCGTCGGCCAGGTCGCAGCCGTGGTCGGCGAGGTCGCCGCTTACCGGGCGGGTCGGATCCCGCCGGTCTTTGAACCCTCTGACAGCCTTGCGGAATCGGTCTTGATCGGACTCAACGGTGACCGTCCGGACCCCGCAGACACCCGTATCCTCGATCTTCTCTGGGTGCTCTACGCCGCCCACGGCCTCGATGCACCGACCTTCACCTCGATGGTTGTGGCCTCGTGTCTTGCCGACCCCTATTTCAACGTTGTGGCGGGTCTCTCCGCCTTGCGGGGGCCCCGCCAGGGTGGCGCCAGCGAATCGGTCCTCGATCAACTCTCAGAGCTGGATCAGGCTTCTTCCGCCGACAACCTGGTTCGGGGGATCATCGCCGACGGTCGTCCCATCGCCGGATTCGGCCACCGCAGCTATCGGATGCCGGACCCCAGGGTAGCGGTTCTTCGACGCGAACTCGCCGTTCTCGCCGATCGGCGCGCCCGGCCCGAGGTCTTCGAGTCGTCCCGCGCCATCGAGGTCGCAGCCGAAGCAGTCCTGGCCCCCCGGGGTATCCACGTCAACATCAACTTCTATGCAGCTCCGATCTTTCATCTCCTCGGGGCCGACGCCGCTCTTGGACCCTGTCTCTTCGCGGTGGGAAGAACCGCCGGTCTGGTCGCCCTCGTCCGCGAAGCCATGGACACCATCCGTCTTGTGCGGCCGCTGAGCAGGTATGTCGGTCCATCCGAACGAGCTTTGCCCGGTCCGGAGTCGCCATGATCGGCGGGTCCCGCGCACCGTCTCCCCAATCCTACGCCCGTGGTCTCGAGGGTCTGGTCACCGGCGACACCATGATCAGCGACATCGACGGTACGACAGGCGGCCTCACCTACCGGGGTTACTCCATAGCCGACCTCGTCGCGACCTCCACTTTCGAGGCCGTCAGCTATCTCATTCTCCAGGGCGAGTTGCCGACGGCCTCTCAGCTCGAGGATTGGCGGAGCGAACTCCGCCGGTGGCGACGGCCTCCCCGAGCCGCATTCGACGCCCTGGCGAGGGTTCCCCGTCGTGCGCATCCCCTCGCTCAGTACCGAACGATGCTGACGGTCGCCGCGTGCCACACGCCCGAACCGGAGAACACCACGCTCGACGCGCAGTGGCGTCGCCCGGCGAGGATTCTCTCCTGGACCTCGGCACTCGCGGCTGCGGCAATCCGCCATCTCGACGGTCGCGACGCCGTCGAGCCCATCGAAGACCTCGGTTTCGCCGCGAACTTCCTCTACCAGACCCTCGGCGTGATCCCGCCCGACGAAGAGGTTCGAGCCTTCGAAGCCAGTCTCATCGTCCAGGCCGAGCACGGTCTCCACGCCGCCGCCTTTGCGGCTCTGGTGGTCATCTCCACGGGAGCCGACCTCGGTTCGGCCGTTCTCGCCGGAATGGGCGCCCTCTCAGGTGCTCGCCACGGCGGCGCCAACCAACTTGCCTTCGAGATGATGGCCAGGTTCGAGAGTGCCGACCAGGCCGGGACATGGGCGCGAGCCGCACTCGAGCGTGGTCATCGATTCCCCGGGTTCGGTCACCGCGTCTACCGTTGTCCGGACCCAAGGGTCAAGGCCCTCGAAGCCCACGCCGAGGCCATCCTCAAATCTCACGGTTTGGAGCACCGATGGGAGGTCTACACAGCTCTTCGCGCCGAAGTCGAATCCGTCCTGGGTCCCAAAGGAATCTTCGCCAACGTCGATTCGATCACCGGTCTTCTCTACCACCCCATGGGGCTCCCGGTCAGCGCCTTCCCCATCCCGTTCTGCCTGGCGATTCAAACCGGGTGGATGGCCCACTGCCTCGAGTACCTCCCGGACGGTCCGATGATCGAACCCGGAGCGGTGTATGTCGGCCATGAAGAGAGTTCTTAGTTCTTAGTTCTTAGTTTTTAGTTTTTAGTTACATCGCACAGCTCCGTGGAACGGCTGCGGTGAAATTCAAAGCACCAATTTGCGCTGCACGCGGTTCTAGTGCAGTTGCGATGAAACTAAAAACTAAAAACTGAGAACTGACTGCTGGTCTAGACGCGTCCGCGGCTATTGAGGAAGACCTCCCGCAACCCGAGGAGCATCTTCGAAAAGCCCGCATCGGCAAGAATCTTCTTGAGTTCGCTGGACTTCGCCCCCGATGCGAAGGCCTCGAGAAAGGTATCCGCCAAACCGTAGAACCGCTCCAATGGATCGAGTTTGAACTCCTCTCGGTTCTCCTCGAACCACCCACGCCGTCCCACCACCTCCCAAACAAAGTGTCCGTGTTTCGGATCGCGACGCAACATACCGTCGGCGATTTCGGTGACCTCGATATGAAGTGCCTTCAGGATCGCCGCATCGTCACTTTCACGCAACGCTCTCTCGACCCGTTCGGCTTCTTCAACCGGCCCTTCGGGTCCAGATTCTTCAGGACCCGGACGAACCGACACATGGGTCACCGGGGTCTCGATCGAGCCCACATCGGCATCCGCCGAGGTCCAACTCTTCGCGGGCTTTGAGGGTGGATCAGCCTTGGGCGGCGATTCGGATTTCTCGGCCGCCTTGTGAAGACCGCTGGAAGACACCTTGACAACCAGTCGACCGGGGCGCGGAGTCGGCGCCGGCGCCCGGGCTGGGCTCGGCGGTTCATCCTCGCCAAAGATCGAATCGAGGGTTTCTTCGTGGGACTTGCTCTCGGCGGGTTTGGGAGACGATTTCGGGGTGTCGGGCGGCGGTGCTTTCGCCGCTGCTTTGGCGCCTTTGATCGCTGAACGGAACTCCTCGAAATATCCCTTCAACCGAGCTTCATCACCTTTGTCGGCCGGCTTGCTCGAGGACATCGACCTTCTCATCTCCTCGAGTTCATGGAGTCGGTCGAGAAGGCTGGCGCCATCACGCGGCTCGAGAATCGTCAGGCGATCCTTGAGGACATCATTCCCGACGATGATGTCGGACAGATCCCGAAAATTCGCGTAGGTCATGAGCTCTTCGTAATCGCCGCTGAACCTGTCGAGGGGCGTCTCGTTCTCCTTGCGCACCACCAACCGGCGGAACACGTCACTCGGAAGGCCTTCTCGGTACCAGAGTTCTCCCGAATAGGTCACCAGGCCGCGGTGGACGATGCGGCGAAAGTTGACAAGAAGGTCGGTCAGGATCCGATTGGCGTCGATTGTTCGTCCCCTGTTCTACCCGCGGTCATCTGCCGCGATTCAATCCGGATCAGAGAATTGTACTGCGAAACCGAACAGTTGTCTCTGCAACCTCTTGCAAAAACCCTCTTTCCCAATGTTCGTGGTCTCTGTGCCGGCGAGACGCCAGCACTACAAAGAACTGAGATCTATTGTAGGGCCGGTGTCTCGCCGGCCTGACGGTGAGGTAGGTCGGAAGACTTCAGTGCCCAAACCTCGGATCTTGCAAGAGGCTCTCTGTTGAACTATGACTTACCGACTCGTACTCAAGATGAGCGAATCTGCTGGATGAGACGGGGCAAGATCTTGATGCTCTGGTGCTTGCGAAGAGCGGACGCATACCGGTGGTATTCGGAGCATCTCCGCTAGGAGCCTGTAGTGAATAGAATCGGCGGCGCCTTTCGGGTGTCGTTTGGCCCGTTTCTCGGCGCATTCTTGGCCCATACCACCAGTATGAACCGGCAAATCCGCCGAAAAACGGCCTCAAACGACTCACCGAAATCCATCCACCATCTATTCACTACAAGCTCCTAGTCCCCAGAGCGAAAAAGATTGTCCCAGATCGCCGGTGAGAATTGCTCATCTTGGGTCTGATTCATATTTCTTCCAATCGGCCTCGATCACCGTCGGGCGGGAAGGCCCGAACTTCCGAGCAGCCGCAGCCGAGACGAGGGTTCGGATCATGCGCCGGCCCGGCGGGACGAGCAGAAAGAAACCCAAAGCATCGGTGATGAGACCGGGAGTCAGAAGGACGGCGCCCGCGATCAAAATCAACAAGCCGTCCAAGAGCCGGTCGGTCGGAACACGCCCCTTTTGAATATCAGCCTGGGCCTGCCGAAGCACCCGTAGGCCCTCCATCCTCGTCAGGATGGCGCCCATCGCTCCGGTTGCGACCACCAATGCCACCGTTGGCCAAAAACCGATCACGTCGCCCAGCTTGACAAGGAGAAACAGCTCGATCAGGGGAACAAGGGTGAACAGAAAAAGCAGGCGAACAAACATGAAACCTCAGTCGACGGGCACGGTGCCCGGATTCCGCGACAGCGGGATGAAGATCGGCAGCTCGATCTTGAGACCGACCTGAACCGTGATCAACCAGTGATTCTGAGCCGACCTCGCCGCTCCGAACTCGAAAGCGAGCGCGAAGGGTCCGCCGCCGGTCTCGGCTCCAACCGAAAGGCCGTGGTGGATCCCGTGGTTGAAGTCTCTGATGTTGCGGTACCGTAGGAATTTCCCGTAGAACCCGCGCTGAGGTCGCGAACCCGAAAGCCTGCGGACACCGCCCCAACCGAGGGTTGCCATGTGCGTCTCCGAGGTCGGGCCCCGCTCATAGCCATAGCCGCCGAAAAGGCTGAAACTGTGGCCGTTGGATAACGAGAGATATCCGTGGGCCTCGAAGGCGATCCACTCGTACGGACCGAGCACGATCCCCGCACTCGGGCAGATCCCCAAACTCCACCCACGATGCAACTCTTCGGTGATGTCACCGCCGACCGCAGCGGCGAAAGCGTCATGCCACGCATCGACATCCCGCGGAGGCTCCGCCTCCTGGGCCCCGGCGGGAAGGCCGAAGAGCACGATCCACCCCAGAACCAAAACAGCCGTGCGGCCGGCGCTGGTCATCACCACAGCATGCTCATGCCGTCGAGGAAACGCTGCTTTGACCCGATCTCGCCCCTCATGGCCTTAGCGTCCTCCGGACCGAGCAGCGCCACCAGTTGGTCTACAACGACCTGTCGGTTGCCGTTGTTGCAACTGAGATCGAAGTTGTGCAGGCTGAGGAGTCCATCGAGCAACCGTTTCATCCGTCCATTGAACCCCGGATTCAGGACCGCAACACCAGCCTCGGTGTTGTAGTAGGTGGATCGGATGTTGAAATTCGAGGAATGCACGATGGTGAGCTCGTCATCGACCCGTACCATCTTGCCGTGGAGGGCCTCCGGCGGCATGATCGATGGCGAACACTCGGTCATTGCGACATCAGCGAGGAGATCGGGATTCGCCTTCCATGCCCAGACTTCGACCCCCGCCTCGACCAGCCTGATCAGGGTCGGAAAGGCCGCAAGTCTGATCCCACCGCTGCGGAGCGCCGAATCTCGATCGTTGGTGATGATCCGCACCCGCACACCGCGCGACAAAGCATCGATCAAAGCATCGGTCAGCACCGTCTCGAAGTTTGCGAACGGCGTCATGATATCGATCTCGGACTCGGCGACCTTCACCAGTTCGACCAGGAGGGCCGCCGTCGGCGCCCGATCCCAGACCATGCTGTTGTCGTAGAGCACCGCCACCTGAGTATCACCTGGCGCGGTCTCGTAATCGGGAAAGAAGCGTTCGTTGAGGTAGTCCTCGATGGGAGATTTTCCACCCGGGAACCGACCCGTCGCCCACAGGGTGCGGATGCGCCGCTGAATGGTCTCCTGAGACCATGTGAAGTGCCGCGCGCCCGAGAGATCCATCGCGACCGACCAAGACTTGAGCCAGATCATCTGGAGATCCCAGACCGCGCCACCCTCGACGAGGACACCGAAGTCGAGCCACCAGTGCTGGGGGTTGTAGTAGATATCGGAGTAGTTGCGGCCTCCGACGATGGCCTGTCGGCCATCCGAGATGAGCAGTTTGTCGTGCATTCTGCCGTCGTACAGCGGCGCCATACCCCAGGAACCCCGGTTCCATGACTTGACGATCGCACCCCCGGTCCGAACCTCGTTAAAGGCTCGGCTGAAAGCCCTCATACCGGTGGCATCGGCCAAGCATCGAGCCATGAAATCGTCCGACTCTTCCCGCCGAGACCGGACAACATCTGCGAGGGCGTCCCGGAAACGAGTCCCGTATTCGTTCTCGTGCCAGCTGTAGGTACTGATGAAAATGTGGCTCTCGGCGGACTCGAGAAGGTCCAGACGAGCCTCCCAGGCCCGCCGAGGATCGGCCAGGAGCTCGACGCGGTTGTTTTCAGTCCACCTCGTCTTGCCGAGTTTGACAACCAGGCCGGCAAAATCCGGGGCCTCGTCCGCCCGGACCGGGGAGACCAGCCCAACCATCATCCCCACCCCGAAGGTGATGATGAGCCCCGCAGATGACAAGAACCCAACTCTCTTCACAGCGACGAAACTCTAACAGAATCGGTCACCTCACGGTTCGGTTCTTGAGTTTTTAGTTTTTAGTTTTTGGTTACTTACGACTTCCGGTCGTTTCAGCGGTCAAAACCGTTACTTGGAGCGGTTGAACGGTTGATGCAGCAGTTCGGCGGTGGGTGAATCCTTCGATCTTCCGCTGCGTAGTACTGAAAGAGAGGTATTTTGCTTTTTCGAGACCAATTGAAAAAGATCGTGCACAATACAGTTGAAGAAACCACAAGGAGCGATCCATGGATGAGACCACCGACCGTCCGAGTTACGAACCGGCAGCATCATCGACCCTCGCGCCCGAGCCGACCGCGAAACTCGGCGGCTTCCAGCGGCTGATCAAGATGTTCTATGCCCCGGGGGAGGTCTTCGACGACATCAAGACCAAACCGACCTGGCTCGTCGTGCTCATCGCCATGATGATCCTGACCATCGGCGCGCAGGCGATTGTCCTACCCCACATGGACAACGAAGCCACCCTCCGGGCGAGGCTGGGCGACCGAGCGGACGAGATCAGCGACGCTCAGATCGAAGATATGATCGCCGGCGGCGAGAAGATCACGCGCTTCATCCCCGTCATCACCGCGGTCGTTGTGCCCATCATGTGGGCGATCCTCGCTGCGATCTTCCTTCTGATGCTTAAGATGGTCGGATCCGAAACCGACTTCGTCACGACCTTGTCGGCGACTCTGCACGCCTACTGGCCGGCATCGGCGGTGGCCACGGTGCTCACGGTGGCGCTGATCCAGCGGATCGATAAGATCACCGAGCAGGAGATCCCCAATCTGGTGAAATCACACCTCGGGGTCCTGCTGCCGGCCGATGCACCGGCGTGGCTCAGCTCGATGGCCAGCACCTTCAGCGTCTTCAACATGTGGACGCTCGCCCTGCTGGTCATCGGATTCAAGGTCGTCGGTCGTCTGTCAACCGCCCGCGCCGCCATCGCCGTACTCGTCCCCTGGGCGATCTGGCTGGCAGGTAAGGCGGGAATGGGCGTACTCCAGGGATTAATGAGCTAGGAGCGTGTAGTGGATAGATGGTGGATGGATTTCGGAGGGTCGTATGAGGCCGTTTTTCGTCGGATTCGCAGGTTCATACTGGTTGTATGGGCCAAGAATACGCCGAAGATCGGGCCAAACGACACCCGAAAGGCGCCGCCAATTCTATTCACTACACGCTCCTAACCGCGTGTTGTGCTATCGGGAAAGGTCACGATGAAAAAGCCACTGATCGGAGCCGCCGTTGTTGTGATTCTCGCGTTGGTCGTCTGGGCCTCGGTAAGGGACAGCAAACCACGCGGGATCAAGGTTGATGCCCAGGCCGCCGAACTCCGCACCGTCTCCTCCCGGGTCAAGGCAACCGGTGAGATCACACCCGAGAAGAAGGTCGAGATCTCGGCGAAGGTGGTCGGCGAGATCATCGATCTACCGGTGATCGAGGGCCAGGAGGTTTCGGCGGGCCAACTTCTCGTCGAAATCGAACGCGATCTCTACGAAGGCGCTCGCGACCAGGCGCAGGCCGCCCTCAGGCAGGCGGAGGTCTCGAGCCGCCGCATCGACGTCCAGATCGCGGACGCCCGGCGGAACCTCCACCGGGTGGAACAGCTTTTCCACGATAGCCTCGTCAGCCAGGACGCCATGGACCAGGCCCAACTCGCCGTCGACACGGCCGAAGTCGAGCTTCAAGCTCAAGTCCACACCATCGAACAGTTCAGGTTCGCGCTCAAGCGAGCCACAGATGACCTCGCCCGCACGACCATTCGATCACCCATGGATGGAGTTCTGATCCAACTCGACGCCGAGCAGGGTGAGACCGTGGTTCCCGGATCGACCAACCTCCCGGGCTCGGTGATCATGACCGTTGCCGACATGTCACGGCTGCTCGCCGAGGTCGAGGTCAGCGAGGTCGACGTTGTCGGTGTCGAACTGGGTCAGACGGCCGAGGTCACCGTCGATGCGCTCCGCAGCGACGATCCGCTGATCGGCCACGTTGTCGAGATCGCCACATCAGGGCGGCGCGATCCGACCCAGGGCACCATCCGCTTCAGGGTCAAGGTTGCCCTCGATGATCCGGACCCCTCGCTGCGTCCTGCCATGACCGCCAAGGTGGACATTCTGACCGCGACCAGCGAGGACGTGCTATCGGTGCCCATCCAAGCGGTGGTGAAGCGCAGTATTGACGACGATGGTGAAGAGGTCCGCGGAACCGCCGCGGACGCTGTGGATGAAGTCGATGCGGTGTACGTCGTTGTCGATGGAGAGGCAACCGTAAGGCGTGTGGCGACCGGTGTCTCCGATGTCCTTCACGTCGAGATCACCGATGGTCTCAGCGCGGATGAGGTCGTCGTGATCGGCCCCTATCGAACATTGAAGAAACTCAAGGCCGGCGAAGCCGTGATCGCAGAAGAAGAAACCGCCGGCGACGACGATGATGACGAATCGGGCGGCGTCGAGGTCCGGATCGACTGATGTTGATCTCCATCACCGAACTCCGCAAGATCTACCGCATGGGTGAAATCGAGGTCCGCGCTCTCGACGGGGTCGATCTCGAGGTCGACGCCGGTGACTATCTCGCGATCATGGGTCCGTCGGGTTCCGGCAAGTCCACCCTGATGAACCTCATCGGTTGCCTGGACACACCCACCGACGGGGAATACATCCTCAACGGACACGCCGTATCCGGTCTCGATGACAGCGAATTGGCCCATATCAGAAACCAGGAGATCGGTTTCGTTTTCCAGACCTTCAATCTTCTCAACAGGGCCACCGCCCTCGCCAACGTCGAGTTGCCCTTGATCTACGCCCGAATGCCGGCCGCCAAACGCCGTCAACGGGCCCTGGAGGCGCTCGAGCGGGTCGGTCTGGGTGACCGCGTCAAACACCAGCCCAACGAGCTCTCAGGCGGTCAGCGTCAACGGGTCGCGGTCGCGCGCGCCCTGGTCAACCGCCCCTCGATCCTGCTCGCCGACGAGCCCACCGGCAACCTCGACTCGAAGACCTCCGAGGAGATCATGGCGTTGTTTGACCAACTCAACGCATCGGGCAACACCATCGTGCTGGTCACCCACGAGGAGGCTATCGCCGATCATGCCAACCGGACCATTCGACTTCTCGACGGTCGCGTCATCAGCGACGGACACCGGGATGTCAGCACGGCCCGATCATGATCTGGGACAACTTCCGCATCGCACTGCAGGCGATCCGGGCCAACAAGATGCGCTCGCTGCTGACCATGCTCGGGATCATCATCGGCGTCGCGGCGGTGATTGCGGTTGTGTCCATCGTCCAGGGGCTCAACCACGTCATCGCTACCCAGTTCGAAGGCGTCGGGGTGACCTACATCATGGTCTTTCCGAGACAGGACCTCCAGGACCCGGATCTCGCAGGACGGGAGGTCACCCTGACCTACGATGACGGACTCGCCGTCATGGAACAGGCGGCCGGTCTCGAGCTCTTCAACCCGGTTTTCTATCGCGGCGAACAGACCCGATCGGGAGACCGGCGCCACCCAACCATGTTGCTCGGCATCGGCCCCTCTCACCAGGAGGTCTCCAACCACTGGGTCGATGAGGGCCGGTTCTTCTCCAATCTCGATCTCCAGCGCGCCGCACGGGTCGCCCTCATCGGCCGCAAGGTCATCGAAGAGCTGGAACTCGAAGAACCGATTCTCGGATCAGACCTCATCGTCGGCGCCTCGACATTCACGGTCATCGGCATCATGGAGTACAAGGGCGAGATGATGGGGCAGAACCAGGATGACTTTGTCCTCGTGCCCATCACCACCGCACGCGACATCTATGGCGTCGAGGCCGTCAAACAGCTCCGTCTTGATTTCAAGGCCACGAGTCCCGAGACCATCGATCTCGCCAAGGACCAGATCAGTGAAGTCCTCAGACGACGCCACCGGATCGCCGAAGGCACCAAGGACGATTTCCGGGTTCTTCTCCAGGAAGAGCTTCTCGAACGCACCGGCGCCATCCTGGGTACGGTGACATCGGTGGTCGGCGGCGTGGTGAGCATCGCCCTGCTGGTGGGCGGTATCGGCATCATGAACATCATGCTCGTATCGGTCACCGAGCGAACCCGCGAAATCGGTGTCCGCAAAGCGGTCGGGGCGAGGAAATCCGACATCCTTGTCCAGTTTCTCACCGAGGCCGTAACGATCTCACTCGTGGGCGGCCTCATCGGCATCCTCTGTGGGTGGGGTCTCGGGATCCTCGGAGCAAAGGCCATACCCGGCTTCCCTCCGGCCCATGTCCCGATCTGGGCCATCGCCCTCGCGTTCGGTTTCGCCGCCATCGTCGGAATCTTTTTCGGAACCTACCCCGCCGCAAAAGCAGCCGGACTCGATCCCATCGACGCGTTACGCTACGAATGACGGCTCAAAGTTTTTAGTTTTTAGTTTTTAGTTACCAGCGGCCCCTCAAGGTGATCCTGAGATGGCGCGATGTAACTAATAACTCACAACTGAGCCTCCTGCAAAAACCCTGTTTCCAGATGGTTAGTGGTCTCTGTGCCGGCGAGACGCCAGCACTACAAAGGGCCGAGATCGATTGTAGGGCCGGCGTCTCGCCGGCCTGATGGTGAGGAGGATCGGAAGACCTCAGTCTCCGATTCCTGAATTCTGCAGGAGACTCAGTTTTTAGTTACCAGCGGCTCCTCGAGGTGCCCCTGAGATGTTGCGATGTAACTGATAACTGAAAACTAAGAATTCAAAACTCTCTTCAGTATTTGAATCGTCCCACCACCTGCTGTAGTTCATCCGACATTTCCGCGAGTTCGTCGGCGCCTTCCCTCGACGACAGCGAGGCAGCGGCGGTCTCCTGAATCGCGGCGGCGATCCCCGCGATCCTCTCTGCGATCTCACGCGAGCCGGTCGCGGCCTCTGAGACCGCGTGAGCGATCTCGGCTGTGGTGGCCGTCTGCTCCTCGACGCCGCTGGCGATGGTGGTCTGGATATCGTGGATGTTCTCGATGATCGTCGTGATCTGGTTGATCGCATCGCCGGCAACGGTGGTCTGTTCGGAGATGGTCTGCGCGGTGGAACTGATCTCCTCGGTTGCCTGCGCGGTCTGGTTTGCAAGCTTCTTGACCTCGTCGGCGACCACTGCGAATCCCCTCCCCGCCTCGCCGGCTCGAGCAGCCTCGATGGTGGCGTTGAGGGCCAGAAGATTCGTCTGCTCGGCGATGGCGTAGATGACCTTGACCACGGCGCCGATGTTGCTGCCGCTCTCCGACAACTGTTCGAATGTTCCCTGAGTCGAGGCCGCGATGTCGACGGCGCTTGTAGCCACCCGTGCGGCCTCCGACGCGTTGGCGGCGATCTCACGGGTATTGGCGTTGAGTTCCTCGGTGGCGGTCGCCACCGAATCGACATTGGCGCTCACCTGCTCCGCCGCAGCCGAGACAAGACCCGCCTGACTCGAACTCTCGTCGTTGGCCGTCGCGATCTGCTGCGCCAGGCTTCGCATCTGCGTCGCCGCCCCGGAGAGCGACTGCGCCCTGGTCCCAATGGTTCCGAGGTCCCCCTGGATATTCTCGACAAAGGTGTTGAACGTCGATCCAAGCCGGCCGATCTCATCGTCGGTGGAGACGCTCACCCGTCGGGTGAGATCGGCCTCACCGCCGGCAACGTCGAGAAATCTATCGAGGAGTTCCTGGATGGGTTTCGTGACCACCCATCGACTCACCGCCAAGGTGATGCCGCCGATGGCCAGAATCGTGAATAAAATCGCGATGACGGTCGCCAAGACGCTTGCACGGACCGGAGCGGTGATGAGCTTCTCCGCCACGACGATACCGAGCGTCCAATTGAAATAGGGAGACTCAGAGTGAATCGGGGCAGAGAAGACGATCCGTTTCTCACCGCCAAGAGTCACCGGGAATGGGCTGTTGTCCTTCGCGATCAGGCGTTCGCTCAGTTGGGCAAACCCACTCGCCTTCAAGTCTTTCCTGGAATCGAGGCCTGCGAGCCGCATTTCTTGATCGTCGGTTTTCTGTGATGCCGACTGTTCACCGGAGATGGCCCCATCCTCGACCTTGATTCCGGGAAAATAGATCACCTCACCGATGGCATCGATGAGAAAAGCCTCTCCCTCACCTTCGAACTGGATTGCACGAACCAGACGCCCGACCGACCCCATGGAGACATCTGCACCGCCGACGCCCAACAGGGTTCCGTTAGGGAGATAGCTGGTGGTCTGAATTGTGACTGCTTCCGTTCCCGTGACGAGATCGAAGGTCGGTGAAGCCAAATAGAGTCGATCGACCTGGACAGCTTCCTGCCACCAGGGCCGGGAACTCGCCCGGTATCCAGGAAGGACCACTCGACCGTCAGGTGTCTCCGGGATCCGGTTGGAAAAGTAATCCCCCGTGTCTGCGTCGGCGAAGAAGACGGCTCGAACATCGTCTTCCCCGGCCACGATGGCACCGAAGTAGTCGATGATCTCGTTGTAGTCACGATCACCGAGAACCGGTGCGCGATATTCGGTGTAGCCGGCGAAGTAGTTCCCGAGTCGTGGATCGGCCAAGAGGGTCGTCACGATCTTTGCCCTCTCGGCAAAGAACCGTTGGACCTCCTGCGCGTTGCCCTTGAGCAAACCCGAAACCTCGACGTTGACCTGTTCGCCTGCAAGATTCGAGGTATAGCGCACCGCAATTGTGCCGAGAATCGTCAGGGCGACCGCGATGGAGCCCCCGACAAAGACGGTCAGTTTTCGATTGATGTTCTTGAGTCTGAACTCAGCAAACGCCATGGACCACCCCGTTGTATCGAAGAGATGCAAAGTGGCGGGCTCTCCGGCCACTTGATTCCAGTTTAGCAGCGATTCAATCAGTCGATTGTTGGGGTATCCTTGGATCCGGCGTCTCGAATTGACACGCATGGATTTGGTTTCTGCCGATCCTTGGTGACAGAAACTGGCACGCAGGTTGCTCATTGATCGGTTATCGATCCGACGGAGAGTCCTTCAGACCATGGTCATCGATGGACTCCGGTTTCACATCGATTGACTCCGGATTCACAGGGGTCTCACCCCAGGGTCGAATCAGGCGCGAAGGAGGTACGAGCATGGGTGGCATGTCCGCCATCATCGCTGAATTCCTGGCAGAGAGTGTCGAGAATCTCGACAGTGTGGATCAGGATATCGTCGCGCTCGAACGCGATCCCTCCAACACCGAGGTCGTCGAGCGGGTCTTTCGGACGATTCACACGATCAAGGGCACCTGCGGTTTCCTCGCGTTCAGCAAGCTGGAGGCGGTGACCCACTCCGCCGAATCCGTCCTTGCGCTCGTTCGGGACGGCAACCTCGAGCTGAGCCCCGAGATCACGACAACCCTGCTCAAAGCCATCGACAGCGTTCGCGAGATTCTCGCCCACATCGAAAAGGACGAGACCGAAGGCGACGGTGATTATTCAGAGATCGCCCGGGATCTGGATGCCATCGACGAGACCGCAAAAAAGGTCGAGCGGAAACCGTCACCGCCACCGAAAAAAAAGACCCAGGACCTCAATGAGGAAGTGACACCGGAGACCGCCGAGCGGGATCTTGGGGCCAAGAAAGTGATGGCCACCAGCGATGTCGTCGGCCCGACCGTCGGCGAATCCAGTCTGCGCGTCGACATCTCGGTGCTCGACCGGCTCATGAATCTCGTCGGCGAGCTCGTCCTGGCGAGAAATCAGATCAGCCAAAATCTCGGCAACGACAGCAATCTCGCGCTCACGACAGCGTCTCAGAGACTCGACTCCATCACCGGCGAGCTCCAGGAAACCGTCATGCGAGCTCGGATGCAGCCCATCAGTTCGATCCTGTCCACCCTCCCCCGTTTTGTTCGCGATCTCGCCATCAGCTCGGGCAAGGAGTTGGAGATTGAAATCGAGGGTCAGGAAACCGATCTCGACAAATCGGTCCTCGAAGCCATCAAGACATCCCTCCTCCACCTCGTTCGCAACGCCGTGGATCACGGCATTGAGGCACCGGAGGACCGCGCGGCCGCAGGGAAACCTCGTGCCGGCAAGATCACCCTTCGTGCCGCTCACGAAGGCGGCAGCGTCGCCATCGATGTTCGCGACGACGGCAACGGCCTCGACTCCGACAGAATCCTCGAACGGGCGATCTCGACAGGGATCGTGAGTCCGGAGATCGGCGCCGATCTGACACGCGCGAAAATCGAACAATTCGTCTTTCGGGCGGGTTTTTCGACCGCGCGCGAGGTGACCAACGTATCCGGCCGCGGAGTCGGTCTCGATGTCGTCCGCGCCAATGTGGAAAGCATCGGCGGTCTCATCGAAATGCGGTCCGAGCCCTCTCAATCGACGACCTTCAGGATCAAGATCCCTCTCACGCTGGCGATCGTTTCAGTCATTCTCGTTCGTTCGGGCGGACAGCGGTTCGCCCTGCCCCAGGCATCCGTTGTCGAACTGGTTCGCCTCGGGCGAGGCAGCAACGAACTCGGGATTGAGAAACTCCACGGCGTTCCGGTTTACCGGCTGCGGGGTCGCCTCCTCCCACTTGTGACCTTGTCCGAGGAACTCGGTCTCGCCACACCGGGCACCGGCAGCGAGGAGAGCATCATCGTTCTCCAGGGAGACAACCGACAGTTCGGGTTGCTGGTGGACACCATCGACGATTCTCAGGAGATCGTGGTCAAGCCCCTCGGACGACGGCTCACCGGTCTGCCGTTCGCCGGAGCGACCATCCTCGGGGACGGATCCATCACCCTCATCCTGGATGTGTTTCGAGTCGGCCTCTCGGCGGGAGTGGTCACCGACGGCAGGGCCCGTGCGCTGTCGGCGGACCCGTCCCTGCCGTCTGCGACGGCTAAGGGGCTCAGACGCGTCCTTCTGCTCCAAGGCGCCGACGACGAGCGAATGGCGCTCGATCTCAGCCGCGTCTCGCGCCTCGAATCGCTCCAGCGCGGCCGCATTGAAAGGGTCGGCGACAGCCTGGTCGTTCAATACCGCGGCGAGATTCTGCCGATGATCGATCTCCAGCGTGCACTCCCGGAACGCCGGACTAGCCGGCGGAACGAGTCCTTCGAGAACGCCGACGAGGCCTCGGTGGTGATCTGCACAATCGATAATCGTTCATGCGGACTCCTCGTCCATCACATCCTCGACATCGTCGATGCCGATCTCTCCGACACGACCGCCAGGAGCAGAGACGGCGTCGAAGCATGCTCGGTCATCGGCGGCAGGATCAACGAGATCATCGATCTCGCCGAGGTGATCCGACTGGCGGATCCGAGCTTCTTCACGCGAAACGACAAGGCCGAGGGCAAGAAATGACCGGTCAAAAACAATACTGCACGCTGAGGGTGGCTGATCTTCTGCTCGGCATCGAGGTGGGAGAGATTCAGGAGATCATCCGAGACACGTCGTTTACGCCGGTTCCCATGGCCCATCCGGCCATCAGAGGTCTCATCAATCTTCGGGGTCAGATCGTCACAGCCATCGATCTGAGGCGACGTGCGGGGCTCGCCTCCGCCGATGATGGCGCCGAGTACATGACCATGGTTCTCGGCACCGCCGAAGAACCCCTCGCTCTCGTGGTCGACAGCGTCGGCGATGTCGTCGAAGTCGCCGCCGACGCCTTCGAACCACCTCCCGACACCCTCAGAGGAGAGGCCCGGCGGATGATCGACGGCGCCTACAAGCTCGAACGCGAACTTCTGCTCGTCCTCAATCTCCGGGTGGTTCTCGATCTCCAGGCGACCCCCGAGGAGACGATTGAATGCCAACCGAAACGATGAGATCGAAACCGCACTGAGTCATTTCAGATTCCATCCCACCGAGGAGAGGTGAATGTCATGAGAGCCCTGGTAATCGACGATTCGCGCGCTATGAGGACCATCCTGCGTGGAATCCTGGTGGGTCTCGAATTCGACGTCGTCGAGGCGGCCGATGGCCGTCAGGCCATCGATATTCTCTCCGAGGATCACGATTTCGACCTTGCCCTGGTCGACTGGAACCTCCCCGAGATGAATGGCCTCGAAATCGTGAACGAAGTCAGAAAAGACCCACGATTGGCATCGCTGCCCCTGCTGATGGTCACCACCGAGACCGAGTTCGAACGGGTCACCCAGGCTCTCCAGGCAGGCGCCAACGAGTACATCATGAAACCATTTGACCGCGACATGCTGTTGGACAAGCTGGTGATGCTGGGCATTCCCGTCGAAACAGCGAAAGCCTGAAGAGGGTCCATTGCCTCCAATACGAATCCTTGTTGTGGACGACGCCGTCGTCGCTCGCAGAGTCATTTCGGATATCCTGAGCGAAGAGGAGGGTCTCGAGGTCGTCGGCACCGCTCCCAACGGCCGGATTGCGCTGACCAAGATCGAACGCCTGCAACCGGATCTCGTCACCCTCGACATCGACATGCCGGAGCTCGACGGCATGGAGACCCTTGGTCTGATTCGGTCAACGTTCCCGGGAATCGACACGATCATGGTCAGCAATCTGACCCAACGAGGTGCCAGAGTCACCGTCGATGCGCTCTTTATGGGGGCGGCCGACTATGTGACCAAGGCGACCAAGACAAGTTCGCCGGACGCCGCAAGAAATCACCTGAGAGAACAGCTCATTCCCAAGATTCGCGCCCTCTATCTCGGTCGTCAAGGCGGCACCACACCGAGTCGAACCCCTGTCTCGACCTCCGCCGCCGGCGCCGTCAGCCGTTCGAGAAAGGTCGGGATCGTCGCCATCGGAGCATCCACCGGAGGGCCCAACGCCCTGGCGGAGCTGCTTGAAAAGATCCCGAAGGGATTTCTGGCGCCGGTCGTGATCGTCCAGCACATGCCGAAGAACTTCACCGCGTTTCTCGCGGACCGGCTGGACAGTCGTTGCTCACTCACCGTTCGTGAAGCCCAGAACGGTTCAGTTCTCACACCAGGGTGCGCATGGATTGCCCCTGGAGACCTTCACATCAAGGTGCGGCAGAATGGCGGTCAGACCTATCTCGTCACCGATGACGGCCCGTTGGTGAACTCCTGCCGACCGTCGGTCGATGTCCTCTTCAATTCGGTCGCCGAGTGCTTTAACTCATCCACCCTGGCCGTGGTTCTCACCGGGATGGGCCAGGACGGCCTCGTAGGTTGTCGATCCATCGTGTCGGCGGGTGGCCGGGTCGTCGTTCAGGATCAGAGCACGAGCGTGGTCTGGGGCATGCCGGGCCACGTGGCCAACCAGGGCCTCGCCGAAGCGGTTCTCCCTAGCGACGAAATCGGCGCGGAGATCGTCCGGAGAGTCGGGTTCCGCTCCTGATGCGAGTTGACCCGAAAGTCCACCTTCCGGAACCCGTCAACGGGGTGGATTTCGACTACATCCGAGGGTTGGTCAGAGATAACACCGCCATCGCCCTCGACAACACCAAGGTCTATTTGGTCAACGCGCGTCTCCTCCCGGTCGCCCGCGACGCCGGATTCCCGTCGGTTGTGGCGCTGATCAAGAACCTCCGTTCACGACCCTACGGCGATCTCCACATCAAGGCGGTGGAAGCCATCGTCACCACCGAGACGTCGTTCTTTCGTGATTTCTTCCCCTTCGAGGCTCTCCGCCAAGAGGTCATCCCAGAGATCATGGCCGAACGACGGAGCGGGAGTCGGACCCTGAACATCTGGTCGGCCGGGTGCTCGAGCGGCCAGGAACCCTACAGCATGGCCATGATGCTCCGTGAGACCTTCCCGGAACTCGTCACATGGAACACCCGTATCCTCGCGAGCGATGTCTCGTTTGGGATGCTCGAGAAATCGAAGGCGGGAGTCTACTCTCAGACCGAAGTCAACCGTGGCCTTCCCGCCCCGATGTTGGTGAAATACTTCCGCCAGAATGGAACCACCTGGAAACTCGACGACGAGATCCGAAACATGGTCAGTTTTTTTCACCACAATCTCGCGCGTGATCAGCCCAACCTTCCGCAGGTGGACATCCTCTCCATGCGCAATGTGCTGATCTACTTCGACGTTGCTACCAAGAGACTGGTGCTCGACAGAATTCGCCGATTTCTTCGCCCCGGCGGTCTCTTGATTCTCGGCACGGCCGAGACCACCCTCAATCTTGACGAGCGGTTCGAAAGGGTGCGGCTCGGACGGGCGGTTTTTTACCGCGCCACGAAATCGGAGGCACGATGAGTCTCAACGAAGCCCAGATCCGTTCCATCGTTCGCAGCGTCTGGTCAACCCAACTGGGTCTCGAAGTCCAAGACCTCGAGGGAACGGTTCAGCCTACAGATTCGCCGACCATGACCGCCGCCATCCACATCAGCGGAGACTATCGCGGTGGTGTCAGGCTCGAATGCAGCCGGGCGATCGTTCGACGAGCCGCCACCATCATGTTCGATCTCCCGGCGGAACAGTTGGCCGATGACGACGACCGCGATGTCATCGGCGAACTCGCCAATATCGTTGCCGGCAACATCAAGGCGCTCATCCCCGGCAGCAACACCATCTCGTTGCCGACCATCGTCGAGGGATCCGACTACCACGTATCGGCCCCCGACGTCAGATCCAGCGTTGACTTCAGTTTCACTCTGGACGGTGAATCGATGACCGTGACGGTGATGGAGCACGGGACCTGAGGCAGGATTCAGGGATCAGTCTCCGTCCTTGTCTCCCTCTCCCTCGGGCTTTCGGGGAATGACCGGTTTGGGGTTGCCGTCCCAGCAGAAGGTGCTGAAAATCTGGCCGATGGGGCGAAAGAGGAACCGACGGTCATCGCGCTGGCTGTAGTCCCACTTGGTCCCTTCGAGCTTCTCAGCCAGGCTGTCGTCCTTCCACTTGTCGCTCACGAGGTGGCTCCATGTCTGCAGGAGGCCAGAATCTCGGCCACCAATTCGTGGTCGGGGGTTTCGGGAACCGCGATCGTCAATTTCGACACCCGTTCCTCGGTGGCCACGATAAAGACACATGACTCGTGGGGGTCAGCCGCACAACTGAACTCTCGTGCCGCAAGGCTCCGCCCGGAAATATAGGTCAGCATTGCCGAGTGAAATCCTGACAGGATCGGGCACGCCCCTCCCGACACCGCCACAAAACGTCCGGGAAACGGGCTGTCCTTGTGGTTGATCACGATAATTCCCGCGTCGCGCCGGCTCAGGTCCGCTTCAAACCTTCCCAGGCCGAGGACACCCAACGACGACGACAGCAACTCCAACGCCATCTGGGTTTCCATCTCCCGGATGGTCTTCCCATAGGCTCGTTGGGCGTGCTGTTCGAGCCTGAATGCGTGTCGAATACCCCATTTTCGACCGAGTTCCCGGAGAAACTCGTGATGTCTGAAACCCATGTGCTTGGTGAACACACTCTCGAATGCGTCGAGGAAGTCCTCGTTGGCCAGCACAACCCGCCCCTGGCCGGCGTCGCGGAGCGCCCCGGTGAGGGGGTCCCGATCGAGCACCGGAGCGAGGCTCTCGCTGAGATCGCGAAGCCTCGCCAGGGTCACGATGAACCCACCGCCAACGACACGTCGAACGAGATTGATCCGCCACATGCCACCGTGATGGCCCGAGGACACCTCAAACTCGGTGCTCGCCGAACTCCGATCCTCGACGGGCATTCGCGCCAGCGATCTCAATATCACCTCGGCGACCGCCGATGCCTCCTCCGGAAGCAGACTGAGGAGAAGACGTCCTGTCACGGTCTCCGAATCGAGGTGGTTGACTCGAAGTCCGTACGGCGCATACGCCTCGACCCGCAGATCACGATCGAGCAGAAGACAGCCCTCGGGAAGGCTGCCGCTCACCACCGGCTGTCTCGTATGGCTCCCGGTCTGGGTTTCCTCGCCCGGGTCCTCATCCCTGGGTTCCCGAAAACCGATGAAACCCAGCTGCTCCATCCTCGTCTGCCATGGCATGAACAAATCGGCGAGTCGTTTCTTGGTGAACCGCCAGGCAAGAGCCTCTTCCATCCGCAGGAAGAAGCGGAGAACCCAGGTGCTGATGAATCCGGCGAAATCCTCGGGTGCTCCGTGAAGCTCCCAGCCCGGCTCGAGACTGATCTCGCCCGCCGAGCCCATGCGAAATCCACTGAGTTGTCCGGACTCCTCGATGAGTTCGTCCCGGATGACCTCGAGTCGCTCCAGTACCAGTTTCACCTCCATGTGATTGGAGGCGTATGAAGCGACCGTGTTGAGCATCGTCAAGGCGGTGTCGAGGGTCTGAGCCCGGACAATCGTCTGGGTGTCGTCTTGTGAAGCCGCCCTTCGTTCGTCGAGGCGCCGCATGGCTTCCAGCAGCAGTTCCGACGGCGACATGGAGAACTTCTGCTCGACATCCACCGCTCCGAAGTCGGCCTCGAAGGTCCCCGTTTCCCATGTTGCGATCTCGTAAACCGCTTCCTTGCCCTCGATCCCATCCTGGATCTCGGCGGCGATCACCTGACCATCCTGGAGCCAGACTCGGCCCTTTTCACTGTCGTGCTGAAAGGAGACTGCGCCGCTGCGACGACCGACCTCCGCGGTTTGGAGAAGATCGGCCACCGAGAACTGGGACATGGTGCCGAAGAGCGCCTGATCATGGCGGTGCTTGTCGATGGCCAACTTGGTGGTCAGGGTCACTTCTTCGTCGTCGTAGGGCGGGGCAACCACGCCGAGCAGCCCGAGACGTAAGGCGCGCCGCCGTTCCTCCACGCCGGCGCTGGCGATGACGACCAACGGAATCTGCTCCATCAACGGATTCGACTCGAGGAGTCGAATCAGAATCGAGTCCCCGCTCTCCATATCCCCGAGCGGAGTCAAGATCGCATCGGGGAGATCAAACTGGCGCTCGCGGATGACATACTCGGCGTCTTCGAGGGTGGTCATGCTGGACACCTCGAAGTCGGACTGCCGCAGAGCCTCGCTGACCCGTTGAGCAATCGCCAGGTCGGAGTGCACAACATAGGCGAGGTCGCGCTTCACTAGCTGACTCCCGCAAACGTCAGTCCGGTCATCGTTCTGACCCGGCACTCAGAGCGAGACACCGGCATCATTTCACATCGTCTCCAGCACAAAAGACCCAAATCTCTAATTCCACATCAGCCGAAGCAACCACCGCTCGAACCGCGGGTTCGGTCGCCGTCACCATGTCGCCGCTGCCCGACCATGACGGTGGCTCCGGCCTCAGGAGCTGACCGAGTTGTTCGATCCGGGTGCACGCGTTGCCACCGATGAGATTGATGACCTCACACACCGCATCCGGCTCGGCCTCGGCGCCCGGCTCAACCGAAAACCCGAGCATGCCATGCGCAACCTCAGCGACGAGCACGGGCGGCAGATCCACCACGATGGTGAAGTCTCCATCGCCGACGATTCGCTGAGAGAAACGCTGACGACTGTCGGCAAGGGTGTCGGCTTCGACGGACACCGATTTCAGCTTGACCGGGCGACCGGTGACACGAGCGAGATGAAAGACCGTAAGCTCGACACACGCACTCACCGCTTCCGAATTGGGCAGGTGGCGCAGAGCTTCATGGATCTCCTGGTCCACCGCGCTTTCCAATGATCGGAAATCCGCGAGATGGATCGCGATCTCCTCGTCGCTGAGGTGACCGCATTCCACCAACGCGGCTCCGATCCGAAGCCAACTTGAACGCTGTTTGTTCTGAAGTCGTTGGATCTGCTCGGGGCTGAGGCCGCCGCTCTCCTCGAGAATGACCTCGATGGGTGCATCCGACATGCGGTACTGCACCATGATCGAGTTGGCCCGCCGACGGTCGATCAGCCCTTGCTGGAGGGCCAGTTCCGGCAGACTCAAATTCGAACGACGCTGACGATCGAGCGCCTCGAGAAGCGATTCACGGTTGATCACCGCCTTGGCGAGGAGATACTGGCCGAAGAACATCGCAGCCATCTCTACCTCCTCACACCGACGCGTCAACGCCGCGCAGGAACTCCAGAAAGTCATCGCGGGTGAACGGTTTCTGCAAAAAGCTTCTGGCCCCGGTGGTCAGACACTCGTGAATCGCATCCTCGGTACCGAGAGACGAGATCATCACGACGCAGGCCTCGGGATCGACAGCGAGAACCTGCGCGAGGGTTTCGACCCCGGACTGACCCGGCATAATCAGATCGAGCAGTACAATGTCGGGGCGGATTTCGCCGAATTTCTGGACCGCACGCCGTCCGTCGCGCTCGGATGCAACGACGTTGAACTCCGAGTCCTCAAGATAAGCGGCGATGATGGTCAAAATGGCGGCGGAATCATCCACCGTCATCACGCTGACCCTAGCCATCGTGTTCCCCCTTCCCACACAGCCGATCGGATAATCCCATCAGCGTGCCCGGAGGGCATAGCCAGCTCCAGTGATTCGAAGCCCCGGTCATTCCACGACCTCCCGATCCGCAGCGCGATCCAAACTCTGTAGTCGTCCCTCGACCCGTTGCAGCTTTGCCTGGAAAAACCGTCTCTCCATGGCCAATCCGGCCTCGATCATGAGCAATTCTATCCCCCTGATCGATCCGATGGGTTCTCCCCCCGGGACGTTATCACCATAAAACACTGCCGCAATCATACCGTCAACCACGATAGGAATTGCAACGACTTCATTCGGCGCCGGCCCACCAAGGAGTCTTAACAGCTCCGCAAGCTGTAGATCCTCGAGCTTGCCGACGAGTGCCATCAGGTTCTATGCCCTCCATCGAACCAGCGAATCACCGCTCTTCGGAGGGGAGCATGACACGCCACCCCTCTCTCAGCCAAGATCGATACCGAAATCGACACAAAAGGAAGGGCAGGTGAATCCCGAGGGCTGTCCGCGCACGGACGCGGCGTATCGTTGCGGAACACAACGAATTATGAGTTATGAATTATGAATTGCAGCGGCAACCCAATGCGCTGCTGAGCAATCAGCAATTTCAATTCATCATTCATAATTCATAATTCATAATTATTGCGTTTCCTCGGCGACGATTTTCATCGCTCGCTCTATGGGGATGTGGGCGACTCCGTCGCCCTCGCTGATCCAGCCGAAGCTTCCCAGCCGTTCGAGCTGCTCGTTGTCGACTTTCTGCAACTCCTGGTAGGGCTGGCTGTAGACCTTTCGATAACGCTCGTCTTCTTCGGCACTGTAGAACCACGTCTGAAGCAGCACGATGACCACGAAAAGTCCGATGGAACCGATGACTCCCACCACCGCCGAGGCCGCAACATTTGGATCGTCGTAACGCATCACCCGCTCCAATTCTCAACGACCGAGAGGGAGCCAGGCACGCGACCTTGTTCGCGGCGAATAAGGTCGGAGCCAGGCACCCATCTTCCCGTTTGAGAAGACACTCCGGCCGGCACTGTCCGAAATTCAAAATTCATAATTCAAAATTCATAATTCGTTGTGTCTAGGCGTTCTCGAACGCCAACGACTCCTGCAATCTCGGATCGCCCTCGGGGACGAGCGATGCGCGGCCGAGGCGCCACGCAAAAAACGCCGAGTAGATACCGGCGATCCCCAGATAGACCAGGATATCGAGCAGCCCGAAACGGGCAACTCCCGGACTGAACTCGGGAATCACGAGCCAATACATGTCGACCCAGCACATGGCCGCTACAAAAACGCCGATGATGGCCAACGGGACCGGCCGGCGTTTGACGTGGCGGGAAATCAGCATCAGGAAGGGCAGGATGAAATGGCCAAAAAGAAGAGTCAACGAGATCGCTGTCCAACCGCCGGTCTGGCGTTTGAGGAACCACTCGGTCTCCTCAGGGATGTTGCCGTACCAGATCAGCATGTACTGTGAAAAGGCGATATAGGCCCAGAAGACCGTGAACGCGAACATGAATTTGCCGATATCGTGGTAGTGCTCGATGGTCACCGCGTTCTTCAACAGCCCCTGCGCCTGAAGCCAGACCAGGATCTTCGGCATCACGGCAAAGAACAACAGCACCGAGCACGAGAAGTAGTAGACCCCGTAGATCGTGCTGAACCAGTGCGGATCGAGCGACATGAGCAGGTCAAAGGCGGCAAAGTTCAGGGACAGGGCGAAGAGGACCATTCCGGGCGCCGACACGACCTCCATACGCCGGGTCAGGGAGGGATCAGCGTTGCTGTCCTGCTTGACCGAAGTGCGATAGAAGAACCACGCCAGGATCGACCAGACGGAAAAGTAGATCGCCAATCTAATGATGAAGAAATTGGTGTTGAGAAAACCACTCTTGCCGGCAATGAGAGGGTCATGATCCGCGGCGCCCACGTGCGCCCAGTGATAGAGGTGCTCGATCCCGAGCACGATGGGGATGGCCAAGACCGCCATCAACCAGACGTTCGCCGCCAGGACCTCGGCGATTCGGCGCACGACCACGCTCCATCCGGCTCGGGTGAGATGCTGGAGGATCACGAAGAAGAGGGCGCCGAGCGAAAGCGAGAGGAAAAACGCAAAGGACACGAGATAGGTCTGGAGCAGATAGTCCATCCCGCCCTCGGTTCCCGATGCGACCATATATGAACCGGCGAAACCGATGACTCCGACGATCGCACCGATGACGGCCCATTTCATGGACCGCCCATCCAGTCGCCGCGGTTCGGTGGTGATGTCCAGTACTTCCTTGTGCATGATCGCCTCGCTATCGCAGTTGCGCCTGGAGATCGGCGGGGACATCGTCGATGGTCGCGTTCTGGCTCCGCTGGAGCGCTCTGACGTAGGCGACGATGGCCCATCGGTCATCCACGGGAATCTGCGAACCGTACGACGGCATGTTGCGAATGCCGTTGGAGATGGTGTTGAAGAGGTGTCCCGCGGGGCGTTCGCGCACGAGATCGGTGTGGAACGATGTCGGCGGCGTCCAGGTTCCCTCCTGGAGTTGGTCCGCCCGCTGGGCGACCATCCCGTCCCCATAACCCGCCAGACCGTGGCAGGGCGAGCAGTAGATCTCATAACGTTGCTGTCCGCGTTCGAGCAGGGGCATGGATACCGACATCGGGTTGGTTTCGACCCAACTGTCGCCCTCGGACTTGCCCAACATGAGAGCGGAGTCACCGATGACGGCGCCTCGAGCCACCGTGCCCGGAACCGGAGGCCGCATCCCGCGGCGGTCGGCAAAGAGCATCAAACGCGACTGTGCCTTGACCTTGGGCTGATTGTCCATGTCCTGAATGATGTGGACTCGGGGCTCGGTCTTCTTGACCACCCGCGCACGCAGGGCCAGGGCTACAGGGATCCATGACAAGGCCACCAGAATGACCACGATCGAAGTCAACCACCGCGGCATGATCAGACCTCCACCGCTTCCACCTGGAGGGGACCGAGCGACTCCAGGAGTTCAAGTGTCTTGATGGGGTCGAAGTTGGGATCCGCCGCCTCGATACTAATCAGGAAACGGTCGTCGGTCGCTCGCTTCATCAGCCTGCTGGAGTGAAGCGGGTGCGACAGCTGCGGCAGTTTGTTGAAAGCGAGCATTCCGATCAACGCCGAGATGGCCGCGAAGAGAATGGTCATCTCGAAGGCAACCGGGATATTTGCCGGAAGGCTGAAGAGCGGTTTGCCACTGATCAGAAACGGGTAATCGTAGGCGTTGGTGAACCACTGCAGACCGATCCCCGCCGCACATCCCGTCAGACCGGCGCCAAAGACGAAGAACGGCAATGCGGTGGGCTTGATTCCCATGGCCGCATCGAGACCGTGAACCACAAACGGGGTGTGGGTGTCCCACTTGGTGTAACCCGCTGCTCGAACATCGGCCACCGCGGCCAGGAACTCGTCGATCTTGTCAAAGCTCGCGACCAGACCGTAGAAGGTGGTTTCCTTCTCAGCAGCCGCCGCCTGGGTGGTGGTGTCGGCGTTCATGCTTTCACCTCCCCTTCTCGGTGAGAATATCGCCGTGGTAGTCGCCATGGCCCTGAGCCGCGACATCCTTGAGGTGGGCCTGCGGCATCACGCCCTTGACCTCCGCCATCCCGACAATGGGCAGGAAGCGGACAAAGAGCAGAAAGAGGGTCATGAAGAGACCAAAGCTGCCGACAAAGGTCAGAACATCGACGATGCTCGGGGAGTAGTAGCCCCAACTCGACGGCAGGTAGTCCCGGCTCAACGAGGTCACCACGATGACGAAGCGTTCGAACCACATGCCGACGTTGATCAGAATCGAGGCGCACCACAGCACCACGATGTTGGTGCGGAGTTTCTTGAACCAGAAGAGCTGGGGCACCAGAACGTTGCAGCTCACCATGATCCAGTAGGCCCAGGCGTAGGGACCGAAAGCTCGATTGAGGAAGGCGAAGGTCTCGTAGGAGTTGCCGCTGTACCATGCCATGAAGAACTCGGTCGAGTACGCCAGACCGACCATCATCCCGGTCGCCAACATGATCTTCGACATGCTCTCGAGGTGGCGGAGCGTGATGATCTCCTCGAGGTGGAAAAACTTCCGCGTCGGAATCACCAGGGTCACCACCATCGCGAAACCGGAGAAGATCGCGCCGGCGACGAAGTACGGCGGGAAGATCGTCGTGTGCCAGCCCGGAATGATGGAGACGGCGAAGTCGAAGCTGACGACCGAGTGCACCGAGAGCACCAGCGGTGTCGCCAATGCCGCCAACAGCAGGTAGGCCATCTCGAATCGGTGCCAGTGGCGGTTCGACGACCGCCAGCCGAGGCTGAGAATCCCGTAGATGAACCACTTGACCTTGGATTTTGCTCGGTCGCGAATGGTGGCGAGGTCGGGGATCATCCCCATGTACCAGAAGAGCAGTGACACCGTCGCATAGGTGCTCACCGCAAAAACGTCCCACAGGAGCGGCGAGCGGAAGTTGGGCCACATGGACATCTGATTGGGAATCGGGGCGAGCCAGTAGGCGACCCAGACCCTCCCGACGTGGATGCCCGGGAAGATCCCGGCGCAGACGACGGCGAAGATCGTCATGCCCTCGGCGAAACGGTTGATGCTCGTACGCCACCTCTGCCGCAGGAGGAAGAGGATCGCCGAAATCAGCGTTCCCGCATGGCCGATACCGACCCAGAAGACGAAGTTGACGATGGCCCAGCCCCAGGCCACCGGAGTCTGCAGACCCCACACCCCGACACCGGTTGTGATGAGGTAGCCGATCATGGCGAAGAGCACGCCGGTGATGCTGACCGAAATGAAGAAGGCGATCCACCAGGCGGGCGGCGTCTTGGGCATTTCGACGATGCCGCAAACGGCTTCGGTCACGCTGTGGAAATCGTTGTCACCGACGATCAGCGGTGCACGACGAGTGGGATCGTCGGTGGTGTTATCGAGGTGATTCGAGACGGGGATGGAGGCACTCATGATCCTCAGCCCTCCTTCCCATGGTCGGAGTCATCAGCATGGTGGAGCGGCGCGTGTCCGGCGCCATCATCACCGCCCACCTTGTTCGACAGACGGGCGAGGTACTGGGTCCGCGGCCGGATATTGAGCTCGGCCAGGGTGGCGTAGGCGCGATGATCCTCGCGCAGCTTTGAAACCTCGCTCGCCGGATCGTTGAGATCACCGAAGGCGATGGCCTTGGTCGGACAGGTCTGGGCACACGCCGGAACGATCTCACCATCCGTGATCGGACGGTTGTCGTTACGCGCTCCGATCCGCACCTTCTGAATCCGCTGGATGCAGTAGGTGCACTTCTCCATCACGCCACGGCTGCGGACCGTGACCTCCGGATTGAACTGGAGTTTCTCGACTTCCTCGAGATCCTTGTGGTAGTTGAAGAAGTTGAAGCGACGAACCTTGAGCGGACAGTTGTTCGAGCAATAACGGGTACCGATGCACCGGTTGTAGATCATGGCGTTGATGCCGTCTTCGGTGTGCTGGGTCGCCGCCACCGGACAGACCTGCTCGCACGGAGCATTCTCACACTGGACGCAGGTCATGGGCTGGAAGGCGATCTCGGCGTCATCGACATCGAGGGGGCCGACCCCGGGCTCGGTCTTGAAATACCGGTCGATCCGCAACCAGTGCATCTCACGCTGATTGACCACCTGCTCGCGGCCCACCACGGGAACGTTGTTCTCGGCCTGGCAGGCGATGACGCAGGCGTTGCAGCCGTTGCACGCGTTGAGGTCGATGGCCATCCCCCACTGCTCGCCCTCGTACTGCTTGTCCTTCCACAGCGACACCAACGGAGGGTGGTGATCCATGTGCTGGAAGACTTCGGGATCAGCGAGGAAATGATCGATGTTCGCTTCCCGAACCAGGGTGGAGATCCGGCTGTTGCGGGCGCCGAACCCGATGGCGTCAATGACGAAGTGGTCCTGGGTCGATGCGAGTTGAACACCACTGCCGGTCCGTTTGATCTGGACCTCGGCCACCAACCACGGCGATGAAGCGGTGCGGAAACCGTAGAGATCGGCACCGACGTCGTTGCCGACGGTTCCCGCGGCAATCCGGCCGTAACCGAGCGATGCGCTCACCGTGGCGGCTGCCTGGCCGGGAACGATGCACACCGGCAACACGGCGGTGACGCCGGCGGCCGAGACTTCAACCAGGTCACCCTCGCCCAGGCCGAGTTCGCGAGCCATGGGCGGCGCCACCTGGAGGACATTGTCCCAGGTGGTCTTGGTGATCGCATCGGGCAGCTCCTGCTGCCAAGCATTGTTGGCCCAACGGCCGTCGTAGACCTTTCGGTCCGCGGTCAGAACCAGCTCGGGATGGGCAATCGTCGGCGACGGAGCGTTGATGAGACCGGCCAGACCGGCGCCGGCACTGGCGAGGCTGGATCCGTCGAGATCGGAGACGATGCTCTCCCACCCGGTTCCCTCGACAACGCCGTCGTGGAGGGCACGTTTCCAGGTGGTTTCAAAATCAGCACCATCGAGCAAAGATTTTGCGGTCTCCCGTACGACGTCGTGACCGCTGGGCGAGGCATCACCGAGCAAGGACGCTACCAGCTCGAGCGAGCTGCGACCGCCGTAGAGGGGTTCGATCAACGGCTGCTGCAGAACCAGGGTGCCGTCCCATGCGCGACCATCTCCCCAGGCCTCGAGCGAGTGTGCCCGCGGCAGATGCCAGCTGCACCGCGTCGATGTTTCGTCGTTGTAGGCGCTGAGGTGAATGCTGTTCGGCACCTTGGCGAGGAGATCGCCAAAACCGAGATCCGCCGGCGCGTCGTATGCCGGGTTGCCACCGATGATGAACAGTGTCTCAACCGAGCCCGTACTCATCATCGCCGCGAGATCGGTGATCGCCTGAGAGTGCGTCGGTCGTTCGGGCATCGGGTCTTCGGTGTAGTGCAGGGTCGCGCCGACCGCGCCCAGCCCCTCGTTGAGCACCGCTGCCAGCGCGTGCACCTCGGGGGCCTGACCGGGTCCGACGAGAATCACGCTCGAACCGCGGTGGGCCATGAGATCGGCCGCGAGTCCGGTGACGAACTCATCGCCACCGGCATCAGCCGATCCGTAGGCGGCCTGCAGGTTGACCGCTTGCTCAGGCAGCTCCAGATCCAGCGTAGCCACGAGTTCTCGCGCCAGCATGGCGAGCAGCTTGGGAATCGCCGACCCGGGCGCCGCCCGCCGGTGATCGGCCTGACCACCGGTGATGGTGAACGACGGCTCCGCCACCCACAAGCGGCTGATGCCGTCGTGGGACGGCCGACGGGACGCGGCGAACTGCCGTGCGAGCGCGATCGCCGAAGGGTGATCGAAGAAGGGATCGGCATCGAAACACGCGATGACCTTCGCATGCATCAGATCGGGATGGACCCGCAGCGGTCGGCCATAGGCGATGGCGGTTCCCTCACGCTCCGCATCACGGCTGATCGGTTGATACTCAAACCAGGATGCATCCGGCAGCGTCTCGACGAAGCGCCGGTGCAGACGCGCCATACTCGGTGAAGAGGTCGGTTCGGCAAGGACCGCGAAGCCCGCACCCGATCCCGACACATGTTCGACAGCCCAACCTGCGAAATCGTCCCAGCTCTTGACGAAGTCCTGGCCGCTCTGGCGGTAGAGCAGCCGCTGGCTACGGTCCGGATCATAGAGTTGGAGGATATCGGCCTGAGCGGTGGCCGGCAGGGCTCCGAGGCTGTCCGGGTGGTTTGGGTTGCCCTCGTTTTTGGTCGGCCGGCCGTCAACGGAGGTCACCAACAGCCCGAGCGATGCCCCACCGACTTCCATACTGGTGGCGTACTGCTCAGCGACGCCGGGGGTCCGGCCATCCGGTCGGCTGGCAAAAGGAACGATCTCCTCCTTCGGCCAGCGGCACGAGGTCAATCCGGCAAACGCAATGGACGCTCCCATGACCTTGAGGAATTGACGACGGGTGGCCGGCGGCAACCGATCCCACTCGTCGTTGGGGAACTCGCGTCGAACAGCCTCCTTGAATTCAGGAGTCTGCGCGAGCTCGTCGAGGCTTCGCCAGTACTGCATGCCCATCTCCGGCCCTAACGATGACATGTGTTGCAATCCGTTGGGGGATTGATGTTGTTGGTTTCACGCAACCTCGTTCCGAGCGCCAACTGATCTTCCTCCGGCACCCAATCGAGCTGGGTGACAAATTCCACCGGACGCAGGTGATTCTCGGGGCTGCGATGGCACTCCAGACACCAACCCATACTCAAGGGTTTGTCCTGAAAAACCACTTCCATGGTGTCGATCCGGCCGTGGCAGGAAACGCATCCGACCCCGCGACGAACATGGGCCGAGTGATCGAAGTAGACATAGTCCGGAAGATCGTGGACTCGGATCCACGGCACCGGCATCCCAGTGGCGTAGCTCTCCCGCACTGGGATGAGCTTCTCCGAGTTCGCCCGCACCGTGGAGTGGCAGTTCATACAGGTCTGCGTCGGCGGAATCGCAGCGGCTGCCGCGACCTCGACCCCGGTGTGGCAATACCTGCAGTCCATCCCGAGCTGGCCCACGTGCAGCGCGTGGCTGTACGGAACCGGCTGGGTGGGCATATAGCCCACGTCGGTAGCCTGTGGAGAGAATCCGAGATAGATGACGACGCTGGCGTAGACCAGCCCTCCCACCGCAGCGACTGCGATTCCCGGTCTCAACACCCATGTCCACTTTGGAAAAGTGAAGATATCGCTAGACTTATCTTCTGTCATGAGAACGAATCCTAGCTTCGAATTTTTGTGAAGTCAAGTGGTGACGCCATAGTAAAATACGACCATGTCTGCACCCCTTATCGACCTTCGATCCGACACGGTAACACACCCCACAGATGCCATGCGGCAGGCCATGTTCACCGCCGCCGTCGGCGACGATGTCTACGGCGAAGACCCCACGGTGAACCGACTCGAGGAACGCGCCGCTGCGGTGATGAACCGCGAGGCTGCGCTCTTTGTTCCGAGCGGCACCATGGGCAACCAGATCGCCGTCCATCTCCACACCAGACCAGGCACCGAGGTCATCGGCGAGGAGGGCTGTCACATCTTCAATTTTGAGATGGGGGCCATGTCGCTTCTCTCCGGCGCCTTCCCGCGACCCATCGCTACCGACGACGGCATCCTGGCGCCCGAGCAGATCGAGGCGGCAATCCAGGGTAAAGTCGGCTACCGGACGCCGACCTCGATGGTGGCGCTGGAAAACAGCCACAATCTTGCCGGCGGGAGAATCACTCCGGTCGAGAGGATGCGCGAGCTCATCGCAGTAGCCAAAGACCACGGTCTTCCGGTCCACCTCGATGGCGCGAGAATCCACAACTCGGCGGCGGCCCTTGGAATCCCCGCAGCGGCGATCGCGGCCGGCTGCGACACCGTGATGTTCTGTCTCTCCAAGGGACTCGGAGCTCCCGTCGGTTCAATGCTCGTGGGCGATACCGGCACCATCGAAGACGCCAGACGAATCCGCAAGGCCCTTGGCGGCGGGATGCGGCAGGTGGGCGTCATCGCGGCGGCGGGTCTCGTCGCCCTGGACGAGGTGCTTCCCGAACTCGGCGAGGACAACCGTCGGGCGCGAACCCTGGCCGATCGACTCGCCGAGATCCCCGGAATCAAACTCGATCCGGAAACGGTGGAGACCAACATCATCTGCTTCGGATTCGATGAGACCGCCAAGCACACCGCCGCTGACCTCGCCACCGCCCTCGCCGACGAAGGAGTTCTGGTCCATGCCCTCGGACACGACTTCGTCCGGATGGTGACGCACTACCACATCGCCGACGACGATGTGGTGCGCGCCGGCGATGCAGTTGCCAGAGTGATGGCCTAACGTCTCCACAACGTCTTTTTTCGGCCCACGGCTTCCATGGGAGCCGTGGGCCGAAAAAAGAAATGAGGTCAGGCGTTCAAGGACGCCGACGCTCTTGGAGTTGTTCCCGGTACTGAGGAACGTCGAGTTCTTCGGTCTCGACGAGGCGCCAGCCGGGTTCTTCCTTGACCCATCTGAGGGTGGCCCGGCACGGATCGAGATCGGTACCGAGGATGTTCCCCCTGCCGACCTCGGTACGGCCGCCGACGACGAAGGCGAGCTCGACCCGGGCCTCGCCGTCCCCGGTTTCCATGGAGTTGATGTCGACATCCATCGTGAGGCCGTCGTAGCTCTCCATCATCGACTGGATCTGAGCTCCCAGGCTTTCGTAGCTGCCGCCCCAGTCGTCGGTGTACGAACGCGAGATCTTGGACATGACGCCGAGGATCTTCTCGTTCTTGAAGCTCGCCACCGCCTCGAAAATCTGGCGTCGGACGACGGTGCCAGGTGAAAAGTAGTTCCGCAATCCCAGCGCGCCCACCACCAGGAAAACAACGAGGACCACGCGAATGAGCTGTTTTCTATCCATGCCTTCACCACGTCCTCAGGACGGCGCCCGATCGTCGATCCACCGCCCCCTTGTACAGCTCGACATACCGCGCCGCGGAGGCCTTCCAATCGAAGCGTTCAGTCATGGCTCTTTGCTGCATGGCAACGATATGTTCAGGGCGGTTGTACCAGGTCCAGAGCGACCAGCCGACGGTGTTATAGATCGCCGACGGCGTCAGGAGATCAAAGACAAAGCCCGTCCCCTCCCCCGTCGGTTCGTCGTAGTTCTCGACGGTATCGACGAGACCTCCCGTACGCCTGACGACCGGCAGAGATCCGTAGCGCATGGCGTACATCTGGGTCAGCCCGCACGGTTCAAAGGCGCTCGGCACCAGAAAGAAATCCGACCCGGCCATGATGAGGTGGGCCAGAGGCTCGTTGAACTCGAGATCGACCGCGAGATTGGGCAGTCGCTCGGCCAGCGAATCGAGTTCGTCCTCACACCACTCGTCACCGGTTCCGAGAATCACGAATTGGAGATCGAGATCGTCGCAGATGTTGTAGAGCCTGCCGTGGGTCGGGCCGCAGAGCTCGCCGAAGCCCTTCTGCTCGACCAGCCGAGAGACCATCCCGTAAAGCGGGACATCGGGGTCGACCGCGAGTCCCATGACCTCCTGGAGTGCCGCTTTGCAGTCCGCCTTTCCGCCGAGCTTGGCGGAGGA
>RCNF010000067.1_pt1 | contig 41924 bp, 36 predicted proteins | sample 2041311 | NCBI WGS metagenome assembly RCNF01 (sample SAMN09708228, study PRJNA481090) | Marine sediment metagenome, whole genome shotgun sequencing project. | biome: marine sediment; feature: ocean; material: sediment; isolation source: Sewage treatment plant 2 marine sediment (STP2) ...
TGATGGAATTCTAAGCGAACTTGATATTGAGATCGCAGGACAAGAACAAAGTAAAGGTAACATTTATAAAGCGGTGGTTGTTCGGGTAGAAACCGGGCTTCAAGCCGCTTTTGTCGATTTTGGAGCTGAAAAACTCGGTTTTCTTCAAATCGGCGAAGTCCATCCCAAACTCTACCCCTCTAAAGATGAAAACAAAGGTCGCCCACGAATCGCGGACATTCTTCAACGTGGCCAGGAGATCCTGGTTCAGATCGTTAAAGAAGAGCGCGGCAACAAAGGTGCTGCCTTAACGACATTCCTCTCTATTCCAGGGCGCTATATGGTGCTGATGCCAGATAGCACCACCGGTACTCCCGAACGACGCGTGCAAGGTCGATGCCATCGTCATACCGTCAGAAGCCGTGGTGCGTTCGGGTGAACGCGAACAGGTGTTCGTGGTGCGGGGGGGCGGCAAGTTCGAACCACGTGATGTGAAACTCGGGGTAAGCGCGAAGGGGATGGTGCAGGTCATCGAAGGTGTATCTGCGGGAGAAAAAGTGGTTACTTCCAGCCAGTTCCTGATTGACTCCGAGTCCAATTTGCAGGCCAGCTTCCGTCGCCTGTCGGAATAACCCGGCATGCCCACACGCCTGATCCGCTGGTCCATCGAGAATCGCCTGCTGGTGGTGATCGCAACGCTGATTCTTATCGGTTGGGGCTGGCTGTCAGCAAAACAGATCCCACTTGATGCTATCCCGGATCACACTTTTCGGCCTGTGCCTGCTGACAAGAAGTTCGATTTCCTTCTTAGTAGCTCCCACGATGCTCCTTAGAAGCTCCTTCTCGTTCTTTTCGGTCATCATCCCCGCTATCTTGGCCAGGTTGGTCAGGTTGACCTTGCCTGAGGCCAGGGCCCTGTATGCCCTGGGGAACCGGCGGATACACCGGACCACAGCTATGCGTCTTTCGGCGACCGACTCGGAGTACCTCAGCTCCTTTAGACAGAGGTCATACAGGGAATTGTATCCCATCGACAGATAGAGGCTGCGTCTGTCTATCTCGATAAGGTGCACTAGGATCGACAGGACCGTCTCCCGTTCCTTCTCTGAGAGCCTGCGGACATCGATTAGCAGCTTTCTGTCAGAGACGCCTTTCAGGGCCCTGGAGCCAGGGAAGGATGCGGTACTAGGTCTGGTGGAAGGTTTGGGTTTGTGAGTACTGTTCCCCTGGTTTGTCCTCGTGGATCTACGGTTCTGGATGCTGGAACGGCCGCTGGCCTTCGTCGTCCTCATCTTCATCACCTCCGGGTGAGAATGCTTCATCTTCTCTACCCCCGCCTTTTACGCTCCTCCATTGGAGACATTATAACATACGATTCCGGGGCCTGAATAGACGCCGCATGGAGCCAAGTTCGGGATAAAGATGAGCCTGGAGTTGGAATTTCAGACAGACGAGAAGGGAGATGCGTATACTGCTGCCTGGCACCGCATATTATGACTGGTCTTGCTGTTGCACGTTTCATCTATATATGTACGTCAAGGACTATTTTTGATATTTAGAGAAATATTTTCATATATTATGATGTCTTGAGTGCAGTTCATCCGGGGCTCGAATATTCCCCCCACCAAACGTAATCTGTGCATCTTGAGGACCACGGACAGTTACGAAGCTTCCCGGGGTATCTTCCTTGTCAGCAGGAGAGCTGCTGAGATCTGTATTGCAGCCACCGTTCCTGCTGTCCAGACCAGACCAGAGACCGGAATAAGAAGAGTGCCCGCGAGAAGGCCTCCGGCACAGGCGCCGAACATATCCCATGAATAAAATATCGCTGGCGGCGCTTTTCCCGATCCAGGCCAGGCTATATCAACAATTATCCTGTAGTATCCCCCCGTAAGCATCCCTCCTGCCGCGGAAAGGACCATGAATCCCACCGCACCTGTTGCTTGACCGGGCAGTACCACAGCCTGCAGCTTCAACCAGAAGGGCACGGTAACAGCAGTAATGGCCATCATAATATGCAACAGGAACAGCGTTCGCCCATTCGTCTTCCTGATAAATCCGGTAAAAAACGCCCCAATCGCTGCTCCTGCCATGAAGAGTGCCGTCAGCACAACAAGTGTGTGATAGAGTATCCCGGCGAACGACTGATAGGCGATCATAAGCGTAAGCTGGACCGTCATGCCGCAGAAACCGGTAATAAATACAGCCGTTCTTGCCGATGATCGCCGGCCTGAAGTCCCTGCCAACATAACAATGACAGCAAGAATTACTGCCGGCAGTATCCAGGGCGGCAGGCCGAAAAGGCCCTTCAATAAACCTCGCATAGCACTGCCTGATCTCTCCATCTGAAGAAGCAGTTCATGTGATACGAGTGATGGATGCAGATCAGTGTTAATCAGCAATGGAGTGTCTTCGAGAACTGAGGCTATATACTCCCTTCTCTCTTTCGCAACCCTCCATGACAGTGCGTCCAGGGCAAGAAAGCGGCCTCCGAGCCCTCTCTCCAGAAGCCTTTCGGGGAGGACTCCTGTATCGACCGGACTAGCCGACGCAATGAAGAAAACGGTGCCTCCAGGAACAATCTCGACGTACTCGAATGACGAGAGGATTGTCGCCCTGATCAAACCCAGCACAGACGCGTTCTCTGGTGAGAGATAATTCTCGGAAGCAACGTGCCTCAGAGCAAGGATCCCCCCGGGCATCAGACTTCGGCGAGCCAGGTCGAAGAATTCTCTGGTAAAGTACCTGTTCCACCTCAAGTTGACCGGCTCGGGGACATTCACAATGATAACGTCATACTTCTCAGGTCCGCGTATCAGGAATCGTCCGTCACCTTTTAAAAATCTGGCAGTGAGCCGGTCTCGTGCTTTCAGCAGAGATCTCAGTGAATGAGCAGACGATAAAATCATATCCGATAGTTCGGGAAGATTATCATCCAGTTCGATCCAGTCGATATGAGAAACACCGGGATGATTCATGGCTTCGTCTACTCCACCACCAGGTCCGCCACCGATCATCAGCACGGATTCCGGTGCAGGGTGAGCGAGCAGAGGAATATGCACACTTTCCCCTGCCGTCTCCATATCCGGGTAACTGAACAACCTCGCTCCTCCGGAATATGCTGAGACCGTCTCCCTGTTCCGCGTGAGACAAAGTTCGGCGTATCGGGAAGGGATCACATCCGTGACCTCCTGCCCATTGAAAACCAGCGCCATGCTGGCCCTGTCAATATGAGGGGCCGCACCGAATCCTGCCGCGGTCAATACGAATGCAATCACCCACCCCGCACGCCGGCCTTTAGCCGACGTTATGAGGAAGATTGCGAGCACAATTGCCGAGACAGCAAACGCGGCTGCGAGCTGGGTAAGGAAAGCGAGAAAAAAGAGTGATAGAACCGCCCCTCCCGAGACGGATCCCGCAGCCTCAAGTATATAGGCGCTTGAGATCCCTGACGACATGCTCTTTCCGGGCTCTCTGACAACAGCGCTTGCAGAGTTATAGATCGCCCCGTACAACAGGCCGAACGGCGCTGTAGAGATAACGATAAAGCCAGCCGCGGGAAGGATATCGGGGATCGCCCCTGGTGGAACTACGAGCAGGCTCCTTCCCACTCGTATAAATAGGACGATGAGTGGGACAGAAAGAGCGAGTGACAGTGCCAGTCCGGAGAATGCTTTCTCAGCCACAGAGTCCTGCCTGAGAAACCTGCCACCGGCCAGGCCGCCGGCTCCGATCCAGAAAAGCCATGAGGCGAGCGCAAGCCCCAGTACCAGTTCAGTACCCGTTACTATACCGAGGATCTCCCTTATGAAGAGTGTCTGCGCGCAGATTGCGCACGCTCCGAGGGCGACTATCCGTGTTCGTTTTCCGTTCCTGTCATTCATTTCATGGAGTGTTGATCGCCGTAGTAATCTTCCTCGAATACCTTCTTGAAATCGAAGACATCGTCGAAATCCTCGATCGAGTCTTCCTCACTGTGTTCGAGTAATTTAGCTTCAATCAGGCCGAATACGATGTTACCGATGTCCCTTGTCGTATATATACCCCAGTGATTGAGGACTTCCTTTGCCATGGGACCGAACTGCTTCGAGGCGCTCACACGCAGTCCTTCGAGAAGTTCCTCGCCGGATATGTGCCCGCTGGCACCGAACATCTCCATCGTCGATTCTACCCCGGACAGCACGAAACGCCATGCGTACTTTTCGTACCGGCCATCCGCACGTGCAGCCTTGTCAACTTCCCGCCACCTGTCAGAATCGTTTCTCAATCGGATGTTCCTTCCTTGTGACCGTATGTGCTCGCAGGACCCCTGCCCGCGCCTCTTCTCAGGATCGTGCTTCGTTCCCCCGCAGGATCCTTTTCAGGCCAGTCCATGTTGTAGTGAAGGCCGCGCGATTCCTTTCGCAGAGATGCCGACTCAACGACGAGTGAGCTGACGAGTGCGATGTTTCGAAGTTCTACCATGTCGCTCGAAATTCCATATTCATCGAAGAGCATCCTGACGGTCTGAGCTATCTGGCCGATTCTCTGTCGTGCTATATGAAGGCGTTCGTCCGATCTGACGATTCCGACGTAATCCCACATAACCCTTCTCGTAAGATCCCAGTCATGATCGAGGATGACTGTCTCGAGTACCTTGGGATCGGCGGCAACCGGAACATCCTCCTCGGCAGGCTCGTAAAGGTCCTTTTCAATATTGCCTGCCAGCTTTGCGGCACAGCGTGCGGCGCTCACGAGTGATTCGAGGAGAGAATTACTCGCAAGCCTGTTAGCGCCGTGACATCCTGAACAGGCGACTTCACCTATCGCATGGAGCCCGTCCAGTGCTGTCGTACCGTCGATATGTGCCCTTACTCCCCCGACCATGTAATGGGCGGCAGGAACGACCGGTATCGCTTCCTTGCCGATATCTATGCCGAACTCGAGGCAGGTCTCATAGACGTACGGAAAACGGTCTTTCAGCCATGCACCCGGTTTGTGAGATATATCAAGCAGAACATACTTCTCTCCACTGTGCTTCATCTCGCTGTCGATCGCCCTTGCGACGATATCACGCGGGGCCAGTTCGGCACGCTGATCGTATTCCTTCATGAACTCCCTGCCGTCCAGGCTGCGGAGCACGGCCCCTTCCCCCCTCAGCGCTTCCGAGATAAGTTGCGATTTTGCGTCAGAATGATACAGGCATGTAGGATGGAACTGCACGAATTCCAGATTCTCGATCTCCACGCCGGCCGCATAAGCCATCGCGATCCCGTCACCTGTCGCTACGTCTGGATTCGATGTGTAGAGATATATCTTCCCGGCCCCGCCTGTAGCCAGAACGGTGTTGGATGCAAGGTAGGTGCGTATCTCCCCACCACCCATGATCGCGTGACATCCCCGCACTCTCCCATGTTTATCGACGACGAGATCGACGGCCAGCCTGTCTTCCTCGAGTTCTATCCGGGGATTCGATGCGCAGGCCCGGAGCAGCGTCTCTTCGAGCTCTTTGCCGGTCAGGTCGCCGTAGTGCACGATCCTCGGCTGGGTGTGTCCACCTTCCCGTCCAAGGCGAAGGTTCCCGCTGCTGTCGTCCCTTGAGAACCTTACTCCCAGTTCAATAAGTTCCTCTATCCTGTCTGGTCCCTCACGGACCATTATCTCGACCGCTTCCCTGTCACACAATCCACGGCCGGCCTCTATCGTGTCCTCTATATGCAGATCGAATGAATCCCTTACCCCGTCCATTACCGAGGCGATCCCTCCCTGGGCATATCTCGTATTGGACTGCTCGGCTTTTTTCTTGGTGATTACCCGGACATCGGCATACTCGGAGGCCTTGAGGGCGAAGAAAAGCCCCGCGGCTCCGCTTCCTACTACCAATATGTCGCTTCTTACCAGTTCCATGCTTAATGCCTCCCGCATCAGATAATATGTCTTTCCGGTCGCAACGTAAAGAAGTGCATTATGCATATTGCAGGCTCTTCAGAATCGCGCTCCCCTCCAGTGAAGTTATAACCCGTTATATTTCAATATGATAGAGATGCCCATACCCAGGAGAATCTGGCACAAACATTGCGTATAGAACGTTGAAACACCATGAAGCCAGTAAATTACATCAGGAGGTTACCCGATGTCAGTTAGGAAGATGAGCCTTGTCGCAGCCGTTATGCTTATAGTAGGCACCGCCGTAATGGTAGGTTGTGACAGCAAGCCGGATAATTACACTACCCGGACAATCGTTTATGTCAGCTATTTGAACGATGGGATGCCCTTTCTGTGTGACGTACTCGAGCAGGGCGACTCGCTCTATTACGAGGACACGAACACCTATAAGAGAGAAGACGACTATATCAAAGAAGACCGCGTCAATGTCGTATTCCACAACAGACCTTACAGTGGGCTGATCGAACCGGCGCTGTCTCTGGGCGATTTCCTCGTTACTGGATATACAGTGGAGTTCACATCTACCGACGGCTCTGCCGTGCCTGTCCAGCCGTTCACGGGCAATACGAGTATCCTCGTCCCGGCCAATGAGATGATCGAGGCGCAGATCGTACTAGTGCCCTTCGGATCCAAGAATGTTGCTCCCCTCTTCACCATGCAGTACACTCCCCAGGAAGTATACACCAACGCTCTTATCACTTTTAGGGGTCACGAGATCCAGACGGACAGGGAAATCACGTTCACGGCCGGGCTTCACGTCAACTTCGGCGATCCTCTAATCACGAAGACCAACAAGGATGATTTCTAAACGGTGGGCTAACAGGGTAACCGGTGTTTGATAGAACAACGGCCGTTCCCCGGAAGGGGAACAGCCGTTTTCCTTTTTCAGCTGGTTACTTCCGCTGCATTGATCCAGGCTTACAGCACGGGCGCAAGCAGTTCCTCGATATCTACGATCTCCATCTCCATATCAAGCTTCAGCAACCTTGCCTCGGCGGGAAATATCGACTGAGCCTTCCCCCAGTCCTTCGCGGTAGTAACGAAGATCGTGTCCGGTGTGCATTCTTCGATCATTCCTTCGACATCTGCCGTGGAATATTCGTGATGATCGTCAAACCTGAAAGAGACCTCGGGGGCCAGCCCGAATTCTTCCGCGGTGCTCTCAAAAGAGGCCGGCCTCGCGATCCCGCTGAAAAGAGCGACTCTCTCTCCTGCCAGATCGGCACTCTCCCTCTTTATTCCTCTGGCGTCGGAGAGCGAGACGGGGATGTGCTTTGAGAAGTAAACAGGCTTATTATCGGTGAAACGGACCGCATCTTCAGGAACGGTCTTGTCGCTCGCCCTGGTGAAAACGACGGCACCCGCCCTGGCAACTGAGTTCGCAGGCTCCCTCAATGATCCGTAGGGCAGGAGCTTGCCGTTCCCGAACGGTTTTTGCGCATCCAGAAGGAGTATATCGAGATGCTTGGGTAGTTCTGTCCTGTGGAAAGCATCGTCAAGTATCAGGTGTGTAGGATCGGCGGCTTTCGTTATGGCCCCGATGGCTCTCTTTCTGTCCCTGTCAACAACGAGTGGCAGACCGGCCCTTATATAGAGCACCGCCTCATCTCCAAGAACCCGTGAAGCCTCTGCCTCACTGCCGCCCGACCAGATCATGTAGCCACCCGGAAGACTGATCTCTCTGGAAACCTCAACAGGCAGGAAAACGGCTCCACCGCTTTCTGTCGCGGTTCCACCAAACCCTCTTGTCACTACGGCCGGCCGCAGCCCTTTTGCCGCGAGTGCGGCGGCTATCGCGAGGACGCAGGGAGTCTTTCCTCCCCCGCCGACCTCGATATTTCCGACTGAAATTATCTTCGGACCTGATCGACTCTCATGTGATCCAGGCGAGTGTGATGTCGTCGTCCTGGCCGATCGGGAATGGATCCCGTAAAGGATGGACAAGATGTATCTCAGCGGGGCGAGCAGGGACCATCCGTCCTTTCCCATGAACATCCGCATCCGTTTTGAATATCGTTCAACTATCCTCATGCGGCCAGACATCCTCGCCCGTATAGCCAATATCCTTATCGAGGCGGGAGGTCAGTTCCCCCAGCCTTTTCTCGAGTTCGATCCTCAGCGACTCTCTCTCTTCCGCTCCGGTGCCGCCGGGAACGATCAATGGCTCGCCATAATCCACGATCACTTTCGCGAATGGAGCGGGAACCTGGAACCTGTCCCATGAACCGAATACCTTTCTACCTTTCGCAGTGCACGTTATCGGCACCACCGCGCACGAAGTAAGGCGGCTCAATTCGGTCGCTCCCTGCTGGACCTTTCCTCTCGGCCCCTTCGGACCGTCGACCGTCAACCCTATATCGTAACCATCCGCCAGGACACCTTTGAGTTCCCTGATCGCTCTGGCTCCCCCCCTCGTCGTCGATCCCTTGAGATGACCGAATCCGAGCCACTCGATAGTCTTCCCCATCAGGTCCCCATCGTAGTGCTCGGAGGCGAGCACGTGGATATTTCTGTTTCTGTGGGACCAGCTGAGACCAAGGAGCCGCCCGTGGAAGAAGGCAAAGATCACCCTGCCAGGCTTATCGCTGCCGGGTTTCTCAGTATCGGATAACGTACCGCCCGACATCTCCCTGGCTCGCTCCAGGCGTTCCTCTCCCCTTATCTCGAGCCGCCAGGTAACACCGAGCAGCCTGATAAGCAGGGAAGCGAAGAAACTCGTCACCCTGGCGTTCGTCCTGATCTTCATCGCTGTTCCGCCATCGCCAGTGCCCTCTCCGCCAGATTGTCCATTCCGCCATCCAGCCTCAGTGAATCTCTCTGCGAAAGGAGACGCCTGGATATATCGGTGTACCTGCCGCTGTTACCAAGCAGCCCGTCAGCCTCATCGGCAATCCGGCCGGCGGAGGCATCTTTCTGTATGAGTTCAGGTACTACAAGTTCTGCAGCAAGAACATTGGGCATGGCTATCCAGGGTATCTTCACCAGTGACCGGGCGAGCACATAGGTCAGCCAAGAGGTCTTATAGATAACTACCATCGGGGTCCCTGACATAGCTGTCTGAAGAGTCACGGTCCCCGAGGAAGCTATAACCAGTTTCACATCTGACAGCTCCTCCGTACCGTTCCTTGTGATGGTCACGTATTCTGTCATATCAGGGGGGACGGCAAGCAGTTCTTCATCGATCAGGGGCGCAGCTCCGAGCCTGAATCTGCAGAGAGGCCATTTTTTCTTCAGTTCGCGTGCAGCTCCCAGCATCGGACCGAGGTGATTGCTGACCTCCTGTTTCCTGCTGCCTGGAAAAAGGAGAATATCGAAATCATCGTTCATGTCCGGAGCAGATTTGGTATCAGGCGGATTCCCCGGTTCTTCAAGCATCGGGTGGCCCGTAAAGAGAACAGGAATTCCCTTCTTCCTGTAGTAATCGACCTCGAACGGCAGGATCACGGCCATCAGGTCGACATTCTTTTTCATCTTCCCGGTCCGCCATCCGGCCCAGGCCCAGACCTGCGGGCTGATAAAATAAAGAACGGGGACACCGCACTTTTTTGCCCTGGCGGCTATCCGCATGTTCATCCCTGGATAATCTACGGGAATATAAAGATCGATCTCACCACTGGAGAGAAGTTCGCCGAGGCGTTTCTCCAGGGTTCTGATCTTCGGGAGGCCGGAGACGATCTCGGAGAATCCCATGAAGGCGTAATCCTCGATGGAGAATCTAACCTCAGCGCCCGCTGCGGCCATCGCCTCTCCGCCCATGGCGATGAATCTCGTATCGGGCTCCCTGGCCCTTATCGCGGTGATTAGCGAGGCGGCGTGGTGATCGCCGCTAGTCTCGCCACACGTTATCAGGATCGTCTTCATCCTCCGGGGCTGTCCTTCCTGAGCCTCTCGAGGATCATTTCAGCGATCTCCAGAGCGCGCAGCCCCTGCTCGCCGGATACGACAGGCAGATGCTCCACGAGCACCGCTCCTATAAAGGAATATATCTCTTTCATAAGGGGCTCTCCATCGTCTACTTCTACGCTGACCGGTTTGATGAAAGCCATGGGGTCAGTCGCCAGCTGCTCGGCCGAGACTTCGGCGGCTTTTCCGAACGCCTCGATCGACCGAGCCCTGAGATCAGCCGATACATAGAGATTCTCCTCGAAGAACCGCATCTTTCGCAGCGGTTCCCGCGACACCCTGCTCGCGGTAAGGTTGGCTACACATCCTCCCTCGAACTCGAGACGCGCATTCACAATATCCGGGGAGCCGGTAAGGACCCTCGCTCCCGAAGCGCGCAGTTCGAGAAGCTTGTCGTCTTCAAGAAGTGACAGGACAAGATCTATATCATGTATCATCAGGTCGATCACTACCGAGACATCCGTTCCCCTCGGAGTAAAGGTACCGAGCCTGTGACACTCGATGAATTTCGGATTGCGTACCAGGCTGGCCGCCGCCTCCCAGGCACCGTTGAACCTCTCGATATGCCCGACCTGCAGAACCAGGCCCTTTCGCGCGGCCGCGTTGACCATCTCTAGCCCCTCAGCTGAACTGGCAGCGAGCGGTTTTTCAACCAGAACGTGCACTCCACGTTCGAATGCTTCAAGTGCCAGGGCATGATGTGCTGTAGCAGGCGTACATATGCTTACCAGATCGCAGATCCCCAGCAGTTCGGATGGAGACTCACAGACCTGTGTGCCCCAGCGCTCCGCTGTCTCCCTGGCCTTTTCCATGTCGGTATCCTGGAGAAATACTTCGTCGACCTTGTCAGAGGATGCATAGATTCGCGCGTGATGATTACCTAGACTTCCGGTGCCTATGACTCCGGCCTTCATTCCCCGGGACTCGCTCATAGTTTACCCCGCTTTTCGATGTGTGTGGTTATCAGAGAGTTATTCCGCGCTGCGAGCCTCGTATGAAATCGAGAAGTGTTTTGATCTCTTCACTCGGCTCTATCTCGATCTCTATACGCTCTATCGCCTGTGTCACGTTCAGGCCGCTCCTGTATATCAACCTGTAAGCGGCCTTGATCCTCTCGAGCTGTGAGTCCTCGAATCCTCTGCGCTTCAGCCCAACAGTGTTGAGGCCGGAGACCTTCACAGGAGTCCCGGCGATCTTGATGTATGGTAGCACGTCTTTCGCAACACGGCAGCCTCCGCCTACGAAAGAGTGCGTACCGACCCTTACAAACTGGTGGACCGGCACCATACCGCCCAGTATGGCGTGATCATGAATCGTCACATGTCCGGCGAGATTGACAGCGTTGGCAAGTATCACGTTGTCGCCGATGATGCAGTCGTGAGCGACGTGCGAGTAAGCCATCATGAGACAGTTGCTTCCGATAATCGTCGCGTCACCTTCGTTTGTGGCAGCGTTGACAGTCGCGTATTCCCTGATCATGTTGTTGTCGCCGATTTTGACAAATGTCTTGGCCCCGCGATACTTCAGATCCTGCGGCGGAGTGCCCAGAACAGCACCGTGAAAAATCGTGTTCCCGGCACCGATACTGGTGTTTCCTTCTATCAGCACATTGCTGCCGACTGTCGTCCCATCGCCTATCTTCGCCTCCGCACTGATTACAGAGTAAGGACCTATGGTAACATTCTCACCCAGTTCCGCCCCATCGTGCACGATCGCCGCTCCATGTACCTCGGTCGACATTGTCCCTCCGTTATCTTTTTACGATCGTGGATGACAGATATGCTTCAGCTACGACATTTCCATCGACGTATGCCTTGCCCCTCATCTTGCAGAACTTCTTCTTCAGGGATACCATCTCAAGCTCGAACCTGAGCTGGTCCCCCGGTATGACAGGCTTCCTGAACTTGGCCCCGTCGATCGTCATGAAGTAGACGAGGTAGTCTTCCGGATTATTGACGCTCGAGAGAAGAAGTATCCCCCCGACCTGTGCCATCGCCTCTATGATAAGCACCGCCGGCATGATCGGATGCCCCGGAAAGTGCCCTATGAAGAAGGGTTCGTTTATCGTCACATTCTTGATCCCCACGACCTTCTTGCCGTCCTCCAGCTCGAGTATCCTGTCTACGAGCAGGAAAGGATACCTGTGGGGCATGATGTCCATGATCATATTTATATCCCAGTTTCCGTTACTGGGGCCGCCAGCCGTCCGCTGCTTGTTCTTCAGGTCCTTCGCGAGGAGTTTCGCGAATGGCAGGTTATAGTTATGTCCCGACCTGATCGAAATAATATGCCCCTCAACTGGCGCTCCGGTAAGAGTGAGATCGCCGACGATATCAAGTATCTTGTGCCTGACGAACTCGTCGGGGAATCTCAGGGGAGCATCGTTCATTATCCCGTTCTCATCGACGACAACAGCGTTATCGAGGCTGCCGCCCTTGATGAGTCCCTCCTTGCGCAGCATCTCCACATCCGACATCAGGGCGAACGTCCTCGAAGGGGCAATTTCCTTAGCGAAGCTTTCGGGGTCTATGTCGAGGGAGAAGTACTGCGTACCGATGAACTCGCTGTCATATTCGATTGTATAACTCACTTTGAAGCCGTCGTAGGGTACGGCCAGCAGTTCCGCATCGTCCTTCTGGTACGACACAGGCGCAGTGATCTTGAGGTATTTCGCGGGAACACCCTGATTCTCAATTCCGGCGGCCTTTATAGATTCGACCAGCTCAAGGACACTGCCATCGGCGGGCTCCGGCGGTTCATCAGCATCGATGTCGATCACCAGGTTGTCTATCTGCATACCGGACGCGGCCGCGAGGATATGCTCCACGGTGTGGATCTGTGCCCCGTCATTTGACAGGGTCGTGTTCCTTCTGACCTCTCCCGGATCTATGAACTCCGCCTTCGCGGGAATCTCAACGACCGGGTCGAGATCGACACGGCGGAATATTATCCCGGTGCCGACAGGAGCAGGCTTGAACACGGTACGGACCTTGGCCCCCGTGTGAATACCTATCCCTTCGAATATAAACTGATTCTTAATCGTCCTCTGCTGACGGACCACTACCTTTTCCTTTCTCCAGAGCATCCACCCTGTTCTGCAGGTTGCGGAATTCTTTCAGGAGATGGGGCAGGCGTGCGGTAGCCGCACAGATCTTACGGGCAAACGAATGTTCGCGAGCGGGGTATCCCGAAACGCTGGTCCCTGCCGGAATACTCTTGGTAACGCCTCCCTGGGCACCTACCATCACTCCGTCGCCAATCTTGATATGACCGACAAGCCCCGCCTGTCCAGCCAGGACCACATTCTTTCCAAGCTCGGTGCTCCCTGAGATCCCCGCCTGCGCGGCGACCACGGAGTTTTCACCTATCACGACGTTATGAGCTATCTGCACGAGGTTATCCAGTTTCGAGCCGCGCCCTATAAGGGTGACTCCTGTAGTCGCCCTGTCTATGGTCGTATTGGCGCCGATCTCCACATCTTCCTCGATCCTGACAATCCCTATCTGCGGTATCTTGTGATGTTCCTCTCCGTCCCGTGCGTATCCGAACCCGTCGCTACCGATCACGGCGCCGGAATGGATTATCACCCGGTCCCCGACCTCGCACTTCTCCCTTATCGTCACGTGAGGGTAGATAAGGCAGTCGCTGCCTATCCTGGCCCCCTCGTTGATACAGGCAAGCGGAAGGATCGTAGTACGGTCACCTATGATGACGTTGTCCTCGAGGACGACATACGCACCTACCGAGATCTCATCACCGAGCTTGACACTGTCGGGGATTATCGCGGTCGGGTGCACTTCCCTGCTGTATTTCTCCAGGGGAGTTTCCGAGAAGAGCCTTACGACCTTGAGAAAGGCCAGGTAAGGATTGTCGATACGTATCATGGCACCGTCGAAATGGCCGTTACCCCCAGCCGCTATGACGGCGGACGCACTCGTTGAGGCGAGGTACGACTCGTACTTCGGATTCGCGAGAAATGTGATCTCACCGGGCACGGCTTCCTTGAGTCCGGCGACTCCGCGGATCTCAATCGATCCGTCGCCGACGACCTCGCCGCCCACTATCCCGGCGATCTCTTCTATACGGTAGGAAGGCATCTGCTGTACCGTTCCGTTGTTGCCTCTATTCCTGAATTTCGAGGAATATTATACCCCGATATCAGTAAAAGCAAACAATATTATGCTCAACTGACGACGTATATCGCCGTAAGTTACTGTGTGCTCTCCATTTGCGTATCAAGCCTGGCTATGATGATATCAGTGATGTCTATCTCTTTATCGGCATATACGATCACGCCCTGAGATGAGTCCAGGACGAGGGTATAACCCTCTTCCCTGGCGTAGATATCGATTATGCCGTTGATCTTCTCGACGATAGGCTCGGTGAGCTCCTTGTTTCGCCTGGCAGCCTCGCCGGTCTCCCCGAAGATGTCCTGCATGTATTTCTGGTAGTCCTTCATACCCTGGTCAAATACGAGCTTCTTTTCCTCGAGCTTCTCAGCGCTGAGCATCAGGCTCTGGCTCTGGATCTCTTCTCTCATCCTAGCCAGATCGGCCTCCATCTCCTCGGCCTGCTTCTTCCAGACTTCTACCTCTTTCTTGTAGACTTCCTCCGCCTCGATCGTCTCCTTGAAATTCGCGAAGATCTTTACGGTATCGATATAACCGATCTTGATCTCTGCGTTGGCGGGCACGGCGGCAGCCATCAACATACAGAGTGCCAGTACGATCACAGCAAACTTCGTCATATCGCGCCTCCTTTTTTCCTGTTTAAGATTCCCTGAAAAATAATCGACTTCTCTCACAACGTAAACTCTTTTTAAATCCACCCTCACTAGAAGAAGGTGCCGAACGTGAAATGGGGCTCCCAGGCCGGCCCGCCATACTTGTCAAAACCGTATCCGTAATCGAATCCGAGATTACCCATACCCGGCATCTCGATCCTTATCCCGACTCCAAGTCCGCGCCTCATATTGTAGATATTCGCCTCTGTCATCGAGTTCCACGTATTACCTACATCGTAGAAGACAAGGCCCCAGACCATCTGCGAGAAGGGGAACACGAGCTCCTGGGTTATCTTTGTCATGAAGGTACCGCCGACAAACGGACTGTTTCCTTCGGGAACGACCTCATAGAAATCGTATCCCCTCAACGGGAACCGCCTGTTTCCGCCGAGCCTGTACTTCTCGTAGTCCTCCACCTGCTGTCCGCCGAAACTGTTGATACCGGCGACGTCGAGGCCCATGTGGAAGGTCAGTTTCCAGAAGAGAAGCTTGAACCATGAGATTGCGGCGCTGTTCCTGATGAACTGGACATTACCTCCGAACGGTCCGCCGGCAAGCTCGGTGTTCCAGGTTATGATAGAGCCCCTCGTCGGATGGAACGGGTTGTCGGTCGAGTTTCTCACGATGCTCAGCGTAACCGTACTCTTGTTAAGCGGCCAGGATACGAGCCTCAATGATCCGGTCTCGGGGTACCTCTCGTCGAAATCGGAGATATCAACCTTCTCGAACCTGTACCCGAGGAAGAACCGTGTGTAGTCGAGGAATGGAAGCTGCCGGCCGCCCCTGATCGAGAATCCGGTCCTCGTATCCCTGTAGTACTGCTGGCTGACCCTGTCCTGGACCCAGTCGAAAACGTTCAGGGTCAATGACCATTTTGTATCGAAGAAGTAGGGCTCTGTATAGCGCAGGTTCAGGTTCTTTCTGTACCTGCCGAATTCCCAGTCGAGCCCGATCGTCTTTCCGCGCCCGAGGAAGTTGTTCTCCTGCATACCGAGGAAACCTGTCAGCCTGTTGAGCTGCGAAAAACCGAAACCCGCCCTGAAACTTCCCGTCTGCTTTTCCTCGACGTCGATCAGGAGGTTGATGTCTCCTTCGTCCCCTACCGGCTCGGTATCTATATTCGGGGGCCCGGAAAAATAGCCGAGCTGGAATATCTCGCGTATGCTTCGCTGAACATCCTGGAGGATGAACCTGTCGCCAGGATAGACTTCCAGCTCGCGGCGGATCACATTCTCGAATGTCTTGGTATTCCCGGAGATCTTGATCTCATTGATCGAAGCGGGCTGGTTCTCGAGGATCTCGAAGTTCATATCGATCATCCTCCGCCGCTTCGTCTCGTTGGGGATGACACGGCTCCAGATATAGCCGTTCTCCCAGTAGACCGAGTTGATCCCCATATTCGTCATTTCCATCGCCTGCTGGGAGAAGGGGTTCCCTTCGACAAGCTGGATAAGGCTCTGGATCTCGACGTCGTCTATCTCCTCGTTACCCTCGAATGTGATCTCTCCGACATAGTAGCGGAGCCCCTCGGTCACCCTGATATAGATATCGACGTACCTGTCTTCCTCGACCTGCTCTATATGGTCTATCGTGACGGTGGCATCCATATAGCCGTCGTCACGGTAGAGCATCAGGACCTTCGCGAGATCCTCCTCGAGGACCTTGGGCTTGTAATCCCCGCCCCTGAACCACGAGTCGGGTTTGCTCTCAAAGAAGCTGAGTATTTCCTTTGTGCTGAAGGCCCCGTTACCGAGGATATCGATATACCGTATCTTGACCTTCCGCCCCTCGTCGATCTTGTAGGTCACGTAGATCTTGTTGTCTTCCCTCGATGGGGTCTTGACGACCTCTATCTTCGCGCCGTTGTACCCTTTCTCACCGTAGAGGTCCCTGATCGCCGTGATATCCCGCGTTATCATCGCCGGACGGGCAAAATAACCTTCCCGGGTCGTTATCTTCTCCTTGACGTCCTTTTCCTTCACCCTTCGGGCGCCCTCGACGATGACCGACTTGACCCTGGGGTACTCCTCGACCACTATCGTAACGACCGCCTTGTCGCCATCTTCAAGGTAATAGGCCTGTACATCGGCGAAGTCCTTCGTCCGCACGAGCCTCTTGATACCCTGCGAGACCTTTTCCGCGACGAATATGTCCCCCGCCTTGACGCCGAGGATAGAAATGATCTTCGAATCGGTCACAAACACATTGCCCTCGACGTCGACCCTCCCGACTTCTATCGAGAGAGCCTGCGTTGAAGCACAAAGCAGTATGAGTAATGCGGTAATAAACGTTTTCATCGTTATTTATCCATTCATCGGGGCTCGAATCCGGTGAATGCTATCATAGCCTATCTCGGCTGCAAAGACATAAAAGACCAGCCGGTAAGAAAGCAGGCAGTATTCACACGGCGGTCCAGGGTCCGTATAAGATAAGACACCCGGGCCACAGGGGAAAGCCCGTTTCTCCGGCTTTTTAAAATGCCCCGGTCGGCGTTCCCGGGGCACATTTACTTGTACGTTTGATTTTAGGCGCGGTTCCAGATAATCTCGCGCGGCGCCCACCTGATACCGGCTGTTCCGCCGGGCTACTCAGGGGTGCAGGAATCGACCTTCTTCTTCTCAGCAACGAAGATAAGGCGCTTGGAACCGGGATCCGCAGTGATTTTCAGGGTATCGTTCCTGCTTATCTCCCCGCCGAGCATTTTCTCGCTCAGAGGATCCTCGAGGAGCTTCTGGATGGCCCTCTTGAGAGGTCTCGCTCCCAGGGCCGGTTCGTATCCGTTGTCGAGGATGAACCCTTTCGCTTCCTCGGTGATATCGAAATCGAGGTTCATCGCATCGAGCCTGCTGTAGAGGTCCTTCAGGAGGATCTGAATAATCTCCATCAGGTCCTTACGGTCGAGCTGCCTGAAGACGATAAGCTCGTCGATCCTGTTGATGAACTCGGGGTTGAAGATCTGCTTCGCCGCATCCATGATCTTGCTCTTCATGTGCTCGTACCCGGCGTCGGTCCCGCCGTCCTCGGAGACAAATCCCATTCCCTTCGTTCCCTTTACCTCCTTGGCGCCGGCGTTCGAGGTCATGATCAGGACAGTGTTCCTGAAATCGACCCTGCGGCCGAACGAATCGGTGAGGCTTCCCTCCTCGAGTATCTGAAGAAGGAGATTAAAGACGTCGGGATGAGCCTTCTCTATCTCGTCGAGCAGCACCACAGAATAAGGCTTGCGCCTTACCTTCTCGGTAAGCTGTCCGCCCTCCTCGTAACCTACGTATCCGGGAGGGGCTCCGACGAGCCTCGAGATGGCGAATTTTTCCATGTACTCGGACATGTCTATCTGGATAAGAGCGTCCTCGCTCTCGAACAGCGTCGCGGAAAGCGTCCTTGCCAGCTCTGTCTTTCCGACGCCTGTCGGGCCGAGGAAGACAAACGAACCGATCGGCCTTCGCGGATCGCGCAGGCCCGCCCTGTTTCGCCTTACCGCCCTGGCGACCGCCTGGAGCGAGGGCTCCTGGCCTACGACCCTCTTGCGCAGCTCATCCTCGAGGTTGAGGAGCTTGACCGTCTCCTCCTCCTCGACATCGGCTACTGGGATGCCGGTCATGTCGGAGATCACATTCGCCACATCTTTCGCCGTGACGATAGATTCGCTCTCCTGCCTCGACTCGGACCATTCCCTGTGCCTGTCCTTGAGAGAGGTGCGCAGTTCCTTCTCCTGATCCCTGAAGGCAGCGGCCTTCTCGAATTCCTGGGCCTGGATCGAGGATTCCTTTTCCTTCGATATCTCTTCTATCTGTCTCTCCATCTCACGCAGTTCCTCGGGGATCGTCGTCACGGAGAGCCTCGCCCTCGCGCCCGCCTCGTCGATCACGTCGATCGCCTTGTCAGGCAGGAAACGTCCCTGGATATACCGCTGGCTGAGATGAACCGACTGGGTTATAGCGTCATCGGTGAATTTCGTCCTGTGATGGGCCTCGTACTTGTCGCGAAGGCCCATGATGATCTGGATAGTCTCGGCCTCGGTAGGGGGATTGATTATTATCGACTGGAACCTGCGCTCCAGCGCCCCGTCCTTCTCGATATGCTTGCGGTATTCATCGAGGGTCGTCGCGCCGACGCACTGGATCTCACCCCTCGCCAGGGCCGGTTTAAGCATGTTCGAAGCGTCTATCGCGCCCTCAGCTCCGCCCGCTCCGACGATAGTGTGGATCTCGTCGATGAAGATTATTACCTGATCATTGTCGCGGATCTCCGCGATGATGTTCTTGAGACGTTCCTCGAACTGTCCTCTGTATTTCGTTCCCGCGACTACAGATGCCAAGTCGAGCGTCGTTATTCTCTTGTCCTTCAGGAGTTCGGGGACCTTGTTGGCCATGATCTTCTGGGCGAGGCCCTCGATGATCGCCGTCTTGCCGACGCCCGGTTCTCCGATGAGAACGGGGTTGTTCTTTTTCCTTCTGCACAGAATCTGGATGATCCTGCCGATCTCCTTTTCCCTGCCTATGATCGGATCGAGCTTGTTGTCCCTGGCGAGTTCGGTCAGGTCCCGGCCGAACTGGTCGAGTGTCGGGGTCTCGCTTTTTGCCTGCTTGCCATGCTCTGGGCCGCGACCCGCGCCGCCCTGGTGGATCATCTTCATGATCTCTTCGCGGACCCTCTTGCGGTCGACGCCCAGTTCGAGCAGCACGCGTGCCGCTACTCCCTCACCCTCACGGATGAGCCCTAGGAGCAGATGCTCGGTACCGACATAGTTATGCCCGAGAAGCCTCGCTTCCTCGATCGAAAGCTCGAGGACCCGCTTGCCCCTGGGGGTCAAAGGTACCTCGCCAAGAGTCAGCGTATCACCGCTCGGCCTTACTATATTCTCTATTGCCTGCTGTATCTGGTCGAGGTCAAGATCGAGTTTCTGCAGTACCCGCGCGGCGATCCCCTCGCCCTCGCGTACTATCCCGAGCAGGAGATGTTCGGTTCCAATGTAGTCGTGCTGCAGTCTGTTTGCCTCGTCGCGTGCGAGATATATGACTTTTCTGACCCGCTCTGTGAACTTGTCGTTCATGTGCCCTGGTCTTCCTTTCCCCAGGCGGCCCCGGCTCCCTCAGGAAGCCTTCAGCCTCGACCTGATGTAATCAGCCCTGCTCCTGTCCCTCTCGTCGGCCCCCATGGCCTTGCCGTAGAGCATCTGGAGATGCATCGGCTGTATCATGATCAGCATCTCGTTGAGATCGGACAGTCCGGTATCGGTGATAAGGCCGAGGCCGACACCGAAACGTACTGCCGAGATGAGCACTGTAGCTTCCCTGGAATCGAGCATCCTCGCGTTCCCCAGGGTACCGTAAGCCCTCCATATCTTGTCTTCGAGCAAACTCCGTGCCTCTTTGAGGAGGCTTTCACGTGCTTTCTTCTCGAATTCGAGTACTTTTCTTATATGCGCGTCCATGTTCATTATCGTATCTGCCTCTGACAGGCCGAGGGTGATAGAGTTCGATATCTGGAAGAAATTACCCGCCGGCTCACTGTCTTTTCCATAACTTCCTCTGACATTTAATCTTACGTGCCTAAGACCGTCAGAGACCTGCCTTATATCGCCATTATGGGCAAGACCGGGCAGGTGCACCAGCGCCGATACCCGCAGTCCGGTGCCCACATTGGTGGCACAGGCGGTCAGATAGCCGAACCTGTCGGAAAAGGCGAATTCGAGGGATCCGTCGAGCTCGTCATCCAGACGGCTCACACGGTCGAACGCCTCGTTCAGGGCCAGTCCGGCCTCGAACGACTGGAGACGGAGATGATCCTCCTCGTTCAGCATCACGCTGAGTTTCTCTCCGCGGACGACGACCAGCCCCCGGTTCTTGAACATGCCGACCATATCCTGCGAGATCAGGCGCCTCTCGGCCAGCAGCAGGCGCTCCTGCTCGGAAGTCTCGTTCATATCGAGATAGACCGAACCCTTCATCGATGAGGTCAGTTCAAGGGCCTCCCTCGCCTCGGCGCGGACCACTTCGAGCTCCGACGCGTCGGCACAGTGAGTAAAGGTCCTGCCCTCGATGTTTCTTGCCAGCCTGATACGGGTCGACAGAACGAGTTCGTTCTCCTCGCCCCCCTCGGCCAGCCATGTCGCCGGCCTCTTCAACAGTGTCTGCAGCTGCTTCTGCGTCAACTCGCTTCCATCCCTTTTTTCAGATCCGATATCTCATCCCTGAGACGCGCCGCTCTTTCATAATTTTCCACTTCGACGGAGATCCGCAGTTCGTCTTCGAGGGCCCGGATCCTGCGCCTCGCGTTTACCTTATCGGTGCAGTACCTGCGCGGCGACTTGCCGAGGTGCCTCGCGTTACCATGGATCCTCTTCAGGACCTTCTCGATATCCTCACCGAACGAATCGTAGCATTTCGAACAGCCCAGTCCGGCCGATTTGCTGAAGGCGGCGTATGTTCTCCCGCAATGCCCGCACCTCTTCCCCTCGCCCTTCTTTTCAGTCAGTGTGCTGTCCATGAGGCCGGCGAGAAGATGGTTCTTCTCGAAATTACTTTTCTTGAGATTGTCAAAACCCTTGGACTCGGCACATACCCGGCAGGCATGTATCTTCTGAACATCGTTACCCACGACGTTGGTAACGTGTATGATCGCCTCCCTTTCCCTGCAGAATTGGCATTTCATATCTTTACCGCTCCACCGGCAGGAGCTTTCCTCCTTCCAGCACGAATCCGCGGTCGGCCCTTGTGAGGAGTTCCCTCTTGTGGGTGACCACGACAAACGTCTGGTTCTTCGACCGGCTCAGATCGAGTATCAGTTTGTGAAGCCTCTCGCTGTTGACCTCGTCGAGGTTCCCCGACGGCTCATCGGCAAGCACGATCGCGGGCTCGTTCATAAGCGCTCTCGCTACCGCGACCCGCTGCTGCTCTCCACCGGAAAGTTCGGCCGGCCTGTGCGTGATCCTCTCCGCGAGCCCGACCTCGGCGAGAAGATGGGCAGCCCTGTCCTTTTCTTTATTCTCGACACCGCCCCTGAGGACAGCCGGCATCATCACATTCTCCAGGGCATCGAATTCGGGCAGAAGGTAATGAAACTGGAAGATGAATCCGAGGTCCCTGTTCCTTATCGCGTTCAGTTCCTTGTCGGGGACGGAGAACGGGTCGCGGCCCCTGATCAGCACCTCGCCGCTGTTCGGCGTATCGAGTGTACCGAGTACATGAAGCAGGGTCGACTTGCCGGCGCCGGAAGCGCCGAGTATCGCTACTACTTCACCGCCTTCAGCCTCAAAATCGATTCCTTTGAGGACCTCGATCTCGCCTGTGCGGCTTGTAAAACTCTTCATCACATTCTTAGCGCTTAGAATGCTCATATTCTCTCACCCGTCTGAAATATACGGCCTGGAGCCCGGATGGGCAAACGGCCCCATGTCAATAATCGATCAATCGTATTTTATGGCGTCGAGGGGTGACATATTGCATGCCTCCCAGCTCGGATAAAGCGTTGCCGCAAAGGAGATCAGAAGCGCCGCTCCCGAGACCATGATTACATCGAAGGTCCGCACGACAACAGGGAGCGTATTGATAAAATAGACGTCGGCAGGAAGATCGAGCTCTACTGCCGACAGAAGGGCGCAGATACCGAGCCCCGCGGCCACACCGAGAGCCGTACCTATCGACCCGATTATCGTGCCCTCCATCATGAAGATTGACATGATCCCTCTCGACGATGCCCCCATCGACCTGAGGATCCCGATCTCGGTGCGCTTCTCCATGATCACCATCGTAAGCATTCCAACGAGGTTGAATGCGGCGATCAGAATGATAAGTGTAAGGAGCATAAACATGAGGATCTTTTCGACCTTAATATAACTGAAGAGGTTCCTGTTCATCCTGATCCAGTTATTCATCCCGTAAGCGCCGCTTCGTTCGAGTCTCTGGTCGATCCGGTCCTCCGTCTCCGCAGCCTTCCAGATATCAGTAGTGCGTACGCCGATGCCTCTCGTAGAGGCCTCGAAATCGAAGAAGTTCTCCGCTTCGCGGATATCGATATAAGCGAATCTCGAATCGAATTCGAACACGCCTGTCTTGAAAAACCCGAGGACACGGAACTCCCTCGTCCGCGGCTGTATCTCACCCATCCTCATCTCGGCAGGGGCGCTGACCAGTGTTATCGTCTCACCGAGGTATACCTTGAGGTCATCGCCGAGATCCTGGCCGATCACGATTCCCGGGAGGTCCTTGCCGTCCTCGAAGCCTGTCGAAGTAAACGACCTTATCGGAGGAACGAACGAGTCGATCACGGCCGACACGTTCCGTTCGGCATCGATATCGACACCTTTTACAATAACGCCCTTCGTCTTGACCCTCATGCCTGGGATCAGCTCGTAGAAGAGCAGGGCCTCTCCCCTTACGAAAGGCGAGGCCGCATCCACCCCATCCACCTCTTCCACGATGGCTGTCACGCTGTCGATCCCCGCCCAGGAACTCGGAAGGCTGGCGAAGACTATCACATGCGTATTGAACTCGATTATCCTGCTGCGCAGTTCGCTCTCGAACCCGTTCATCAGTGACAGGACGATTATCAGGACGGCGACGCCGACCAGCGTACCGCCGACAGCGATCATCGTCACGCGGGATACGAATCCGCTGCGCCGACGGGCCCTGAGATACCTGAGCGCTATTGCCAGGGAGTAATGCATATTCCTGTCAGCCGTCCCTTCCCGTTTCGGGCCTCATCGCGGGGAATAGGATGACGTCCCTGATAGAATGTGAATCTGTCAGGAGCATAACGAGCCGGTCGATCCCGATACCGAGTCCCCCGGTCGGCGGCATCCCGTGCTCCAGGGCCCGGAGATAATCCTCGTCGACCGGATGTGTCTCGTCGGCCCCTTCCATCTTCATCCGCGTCTGCTGCTCGAACCGTTCCCTCTGATCGATCGGATCGTTGAGCTCGCTGAAGGCGTTTCCCACCTCGAAGCCGGCTATGTAAGGTTCGAATCTCTCTACGAGACCCTTCTCGCTTCTGTGCACCTTGGCCAGAGGCGAAAGTTCCACCGGATAGTCTGTGATGAATACCGGCTGTATCAGATGAGGTTCTACGAGCTCGGAGAATATCTCGTCGAGCAGCCCGCCGCGGCCGGAGACTCCCTCGAGATCGACATTGTGGCTCTTAGCCGTCTCGCGCAGCTCTTCCTCCGAGGCCTCACGAAGGTCCTTGCCGGTCTTCTCCTCTATCGATTTATAGAAGGTCAGTCTCTTCCACGGGGAAGCGAAATCGATCTCGTATTCCCCGTACTTGATCTTTGTAGTGCCCAGGACCTCGTCGGCGAGCTTCTGGTACAGCCCTTCGACAAAATCCATCATATCGTTGTAGTCCCAGTAGGCGGCATAGCATTCGAGCATTGTGAACTCGGGGTTGTGCGACCTGTCCATCCCCTCGTTTCTGAAATCCTTGCAGAACTCGTATACCCGTTCCATCCCGCCGACGATCAGCCTCTTGAGGTAAAGCTCGTCCGCTATCCTGAGATAGAGCTGCATGTCGAGTGCGTTGTGATGCGTGATGAACGGCCTCGCCATCGCGCCTCCGTATATCGGCTGCAGGATCGGCGTCTCTACCTCGAGAAAATCACGTTCGTTCAGGTAGGTCCTTATCGTGTCGATAATCTTCGATCTCGTCCGGAAGACCTCCATGACCTCATCGTTGACGATCAGGTCGACGTAGCGCCGCCTGTATCTCAATTCCTTGTCCTGCAGGCCGTGGTACTTCTCCGGAAGAGGAAGAAGAGACTTGGAGAGGAGCTCGATGCCGGTCACCTTGATCGTCAGCTCGCCTGTCCTCGTCCTGAAGAGATTGCCCGAGATACCGACGATGTCACCGATGTCGAGGAGCCTGAATATCTTCCACGTCTTTTCATCTACTTCGGCATCCTTGATATAGAACTGCATGCTGCCGCTGCCGTCCTTGAGGTTGCCGAACGATGTATGCCCGTGTCCTCTTACCGCCAGGATCCTTCCGGCCACGGTCGCCGAGGCGTCCTCGGCCGAAAGCGCTTCCTCGTTCTCAGCCAGCTGGGCGAGGGTATGGGTCCTCTCGAACCTGTAAGGATAGGGATTAACGTCCATCCCACGCAGCTCCTCGAGCTTGCGCAGGCGTTCGTCCCTCTCCTTTCCCCCTTCCTTCTTTGTTTTATCGCTCACCTTCAGCTCTTCCTTTCCTTCCATTTCAGAAAACCTTCCATGAACTCATCTATCCTGCCGTCCATCACGGCCTGGATATTGCCTGTCTGGACCGCTGTCCTGTGGTCCTTTACCATCGTATATGGATGAAATACATAACTTCTGATCTGGTTTCCCCAGGAGATATCCTTCTTTTCTCCGGCGGCGGCGTTCTGCTTCTGCGACTCTTCCTCCATCAGCTTCGTATAGAGGCGGGACCTGAGGACCTTCATCGCAAGCTCTCTGTTCCTGCGCTGTGACCGCTCGTTCTGGCACTGCACCACTATGCCTGAAGGGAAATGGGTGATCCGTACCGCCGAGGAAGTCTTGTTGACATGCTGCCCCCCCGCTCCGCTCGCCCTGTATGTATCGATACGCAGATCGTCGGGATTGATATCGACCTCGATCTTGTCGTCTATCACAGGATATACGTGTACGGCGGCAAACGAGGTGTGCCTCCTGTGATTGGCGTCGAAAGGCGAGATCCTCACGAGCCGGTGGATGCCGCTCTCCGACTTGAGTCTGCCGAACGCGAGGTCACCAGTAACCTCGAGGGTAGCGTTTTTTATCCCTGCCTCGTCGCCGGGCTGCAGGTCGATCATCTTAAATGTATATTCGTGTGTCTCGAGGAACCTCGTGTACATCCGCAGCAGCATCTCGGCCCAGTCCTGAGACTCAGTCCCGCCAGCGCCGGGATGGATGTTCAGAAGAGCGTTCCCATGATCGTTCTCCCCGGACAGCAGCACGGCCATCTCAAACTTGGCGAGGCCGCGGTCGACCTTCCCCAGTTCGATCAGGATATCGGCGAGGATCGATTCATCCTCCTCGCCCAGCTCTATCAGTTCTTTAAGGGAATCTATGTCCGCCTTGATCCTGTTATAGGGATCAAGAGTACTCTTCAGCAGTTTGAGTCTCGTTACGAGTTTCTCGGCGTTTTCCCGGTCATTCCAGAAATCGGGCGCGGCCATCTTCTTCTCGATCTCCGCCACCCCGACCTGCTGTGTCTCGAGGTCAAAGATACTCCTTGAGGCTAAGCAGCTGCTGTTCTGCCCTTGCGGCGGCCTCCGCCGCTTCTTTCGATGACAAATTCTCCTGCTTCAACTTTTCCTCCGCGATTGGTTGTATTCCTCGAGAAAACTCTCTCTGATCCGCGCCGCTTCCTTCCGGACCTCCGCGAGAGGGATATCAGTGTCGAGCCTGACACCGGCCTTCTCCCAGTCTTCGAAAAGCTCCTTCTGGCGCTCTATACGAAGCTCGGCTTCCTTCCTGTCGAAACCGTTCCTGCGCATCATCCTGCGGATACGGACCTCCTCAGGCGCGTCTGTAAGCACCACGAGGTCCGCCCTGAATCTGAATTTATACTGTAAAAACAGCACTGCATCAAGGACTATGTATTTCGATGTCTTTTCAAGTTCCTTCAGCTTTTCCCGGGCGAGTTTCTTGACATAAGGGCGGATTATCACGTTGAGCCTGTCGAGTTTCCTCTGGTCCGGAAAGACGGTCCGGGCGAGCCTCAACCGCGACACATTCCCGTCATCGCCAAGAACGCCGGGGCCGAATTCCTCCGCGAGTATTTCGACGAAACCAGGATAGTCAAAAGCTTCGTGCGCCAGCATATCGGCGTCCACGTAGGTGCCGCCACCCTCTGCCATGACCTTCGCGACTGTCGACTTTCCGGACGCGATAGGACCGGTGACTACTATCAGAGGAATTTTCATCCGTGCGCCTCCAGCCAGTCCTTGCCTGTGTCGACCTCGACCTTCAGCGGAACATCGAGTTTAACGGCAGCCTCCATCTTTTCCCTGACCAGTTCGAGCATACTGTCCTTTTCACTGAGAGGCACATCGAAGACGAGTTCATCGTGGACCTGGAGGATCATCCTCGCTTCCAGCCTCTTCTCAGCGAGAGCTTTGTCTATATCGATCATGGCTATCTTGATCATGTCCGCTGCGGTCCCCTGGATAGGCATGTTGACCGCGATCCTCTCGGCGAAACTTCTCAGCCTGCCGTCGCCCGACTCTATCTCGGGAAGGGGACGGCGCCTGCCGAAGAGTGTTTCAGAATAACCCTTCTCACGCGCTGTCTCCTTGGAGTCATCTATGAAATCCCTGATGCCCGGATATTTCTCGAAGTACTCTTCTATAAAATCCTTCGCTTCTTCGAAGGGGATCCTCAACTGCTGTGACAGAGCCCTCGGCCCCTGCCCGTACATCACCCCGAAATTTATCGTCTTGGCCCTCGAACGCATCTCATGCGTGACGTCCTTTTCATCTACTCCGAATATTCGAGCCGCCGTGCGGGTATGTATGTCCGCTTCATCACGGAAAGCAGCTACCAGTTCCGGATCACCGGAGAGATGAGCCATTATTCTCAGCTCGATCTGGGAGTAATCGGCGTCGACAAGGACATTACCTTTCCTCGGTACAAAAGCCTCCCTGATCCTTCGGCCCATCTCGGTACGGATCGGGATGTTCTGCAGATTCGGGTCGCTCGATGAGAGGCGTCCCGTAGCTGTCACCGTCTGGTTGAAAGATGTATGGATCCGGCCGGTCTTTCCGCTGACCAGCTTCGGCAGCGCATCGATATATGTTCCGGCAAGCTTGGCAAGCTGCCTGTATTCCACCACCAGGCCCGCGATGGGATACTCAACGGCAAGTTCGGTAAGCACCCTCACGTCGGTGGAATATCCGGTCTTGGTCTTCCTCGAAGAAGGCAGGCCCAACTTTTCGAAGAGGATCTGCTGGAGCTGTTTCCCCGAGTTGATATTGAATGTCTCCCCGGCAAGCTCGAATATCTCGCCGGTCAACCTGTCCAGCTCGCTCGATACCTTGCCGGACAATGCCTTCAGCCTCTTCGTATCGACTCCCATTCCCTCGAGTTCCATCCCCTTGAGAACGAAGCTGAGAGGCATCTCGATATCGGCGAAAAGTTTACCTGCGTCAGTTCCCTCAAGTTCGGGCTCGAAGTGCTGCCTGAGACGGAATGTGTAGTCGGCGTCCTCGGCGGCATATTCGGTGAGCCTCTCGATGGGCACCGTTCTGATATCCTTTGTCCGGTCGCCTTTTTCGAACAACTCCTTGTACGGGATCATCCTGTGGCGGAAATGGTCCATCGCGAGGTTGTCAAGCGAATGGGATCGTCTTGAAGGATCGATGCAGTATGAAGCTATCATCGTATCCCAGGTAACGTTCCCGACAGGCAGCCCGTGCGCTTCCAGGACCTTGAGGTCGTACTTGATATTGTGTCCCGTCTTTTCAGTGAGACCGCTCTCCAGGACGGGGCCGAGCACCTCTTTCACCCTGGCGAGGGGAATCCCGGACGATGCATCGTCCAGATCGAAAAGCCCCGTCTCTACCTTTTTCTCTCGTGACTCGACCGGAACGAAATAGGCCTTCCCTTCCTCACAGCAAAAAGACATCCCGACCAGTTCCGCTTCAAGAGGATCGAGCGAGGTCGTCTCTGTGTCCAGCGCGAAACTGCCGGATTCGGTCAGCACCGACGCGAGTCTCTGAAGGCCCTCCTCGCCTACCATGCTGTAGTCCGAGGTCGAGCTCGACGCGGTCCTGCCGAGATCGAGTTCCTTGATCACCTGGTTAAACTCGAGGTCGAGGAGCATGTCGAGAAGCGTGTCATCATCTCTCTCCCCAGTTACGAGATCGTCGCATGTGACATCGAGAGGGACATCGATGAGAGAGACAAGCCGCATCGACATCTCGGCGTCTTCCTTTCCCTCCTCGATCTTTTTACGTATATGAGCCGATTCTATCTCCGCGCTTCTCTCGAAGATTGCGTCGAGCGAACCGAACTGATGCAGAAGCTTCAGGGCCGTCTTTTCACCGATTCCCTTTACGCCGGGTATATTGTCCGCGCTGTCACCCATCAGGGCGAGAAGGTCGGCGACCTGTTCCGGGCGAAGTCCGTATTTCTCCTCTACCAGTTCGGGGCCGGACAGATCGGTGAGATTCGTTCCCTTACCGGGCCGTATGATCCACACCCGGTCGGAAAGGAGCTGGAAGAGGTCCTTGTCACCGGTGACGATCCGTACATCGAGCCCCTTCGCCTCAGCTTCCCGGGCGAGTGTCGCTATGATGTCGTCCGCCTCGTACCCCGGCTTGATCACTACCGGAATACCCATGGCCTCAAGCATATCCGTAATGACAGGGAACTGTGGAGAGAGATCGTCCGGCATCTCTTCCCTGTGAGCCTTGTAATCGGAATATTCCTTGTGGCGCTCGGTCTCTTCCTCGCTATCGAAGACGCAGACCAGCATTTCCGGATCATAGCGGTCCCTGAGCTGAAGGACGGTCCGGAGAAAGCCGTATACGGCGCTCGTGTTCTCACCCCGCGCGTTAGTCAGCGGATTATGGATGAATGCGTAGTATGATCTGTAGGCGATGGCGTGCCCATCTATCAGGAATAGTGCCATCACTTCCCTCCGTCATCAGCTGTCAGAATACAGTCCCTTGTCACGTATATATCGTTCGACCTGTTCCGGCACCAGATACCTGATCATCCGGCCCTCCATGATCCGCCTGCGTATCCCGCTCGACGAGATCGTGTTCGCGCCAGTCTCGAGGATCATGATCGCCGCTCCGGCGGGAGGAGCCGGAAGCTCCCCGCTGCCGGGCCTGGTCATCGAAATGATCGTCGTGTTTTCAAAAATAACGTCAGGTTTGCACCACTTCCCCATATCACGCAGAGAGTCGCTGCCCACGATCAGGTGCAGGTCATCCCTTCCGTACCCCGCCTTTGAATAGTGAAGCACCGATTCCCATGTGTAGGAAGGCCCTTCGGATCCTTCCAGGAGGGAGAGTTCGAAGCGGTCGTTCCCATCGATAGCAAGTCGGACCATCGCGATCCGTTCCTCGAACGGTGAAAGGACCCTTGCTGTCTTGTGAGGAGGGGCGGCGGTCGGCATGAACAGCACCCTGTCCAGACCGGCAAAATCAGCCGCCATCTGAGCGAGGATCAGGTGCCCGGTATGCACTGGGTCGAACGACCCCCCGAACAGCCCTATCCTTTCACGGTCAGCCACCTGTCTTCTCTTTCGAAAGTTTCTTCAGCTGGGAAGAAGCAGATCTCTGCTCCGAGAACTTGTACTTCGACTGTACAGCCCTGCTGTATGCTTCGGCCGCGACATCGTTCTCGCCGAACGCCTGCTTGATGTACCCGATATAGTACCAGCTCTTGCCGGCCCACTCAGTTTCGGGGTATTGGTCTACGACCTTCCTGAAATAGATCTCGGCGGCCCCGTAGTGCTTTCTCTTGAAATAAAGCTTGGCGCTCTGAAACGATTTTTTCCCCAGGATGTCATATATATCTTTGCGGACCTGGAGCGCTTCATCCTTGCGCGGACTGTTCGGGAATATCTCGAGGAACCGGTTGATCCGCGTCAGGGCATCGAAGGCCTGGGTCTGGTCCCTCTCCGCTCTCTGTGTCATCTCGAACGAGCAGAGACCCTCCAGGAAGAAGGCGTCGTCTATATATTCGCTGTATCCATAGTCCGCTATAAGTATCCTGTATTCGACCGAGGCGAGAGCGTACTCCCTCGCTCCGCGGTACGATTCCGCCAGCATGTACTGGGCGTAATCGCTCCTCTCGTCTCCGGCGAAGACCGCAAGGAAATCCTTGTATTCCATTCCAGCCTGCGTGTATTTCTTTCTCGAATAGAGATCATCGGCCACCCGCAGTTTTTCATCGGGGACGTTTACCGTCTTGGCGGAATACGGCCCGCCGCATGACGACAACGCAGCCGCCGCGAGTAAAAGGATGACCAGCATCCTAACGGAGGTTCTTCTTCCTCTCGGCCTCAATACTCTCAATCCTTTCCTTGGCTTTTTCGGACAGCCTTCCACTCGATCCCAGGTTGAGGTTGACTACCTCGGTGTAATAGCGCACCGCCATCGTGTAGTCGGCCCTCGATTCGTAGATCTCGGCAAGCAGGAAATTCGCCTTTTCCCTGACCAGCGGGTTGCCCGCTGTCGCGGCGAGTTCTCCGAGTATCCTCTCGGCCTCTTCCGGTTCACCGCCCGAAAGCATCTCTTTACCCGAATCGAGGAGCAGATTCTCAAGCTTCCATTCCGCCGTGCTCTTCATCCTGCTCTTCGGGTACCGGTCCTGGAATTCCCTGTAGAGCGCGATCGCGGCGAGAGTATCGCCGTGCCCCTCGAACGCCGCGCCCAGATCCATCATCGCCGATGCGGCTCCAGCCGTATCGGGATACGCTTCAAGGAAGGAAGTGTAATAATGTATCGCTCCGCGATAGTCCTTCCTGTCCAGCATCAGGTCCCCGGCGAGCCCGTTGTATATGCCGAAATCAAGGTCATTGTCGTAATTCACCGCCTGGATGATGAAGCGGCTTCCTTTCGCGCTCAATCCCTTCTGGAGACTCTCGAGCGCTTCATCCTTCAGCACCCCGGCTATCTTCGGAGCCCATGTCGAATCGCTGATGAAGACCTCGGCGAAACTGTCGGAGGCCTCTGCCTCGATACCGAGTCTCAGGTACGATTTCCCCGTGAGAAACAGAAGCTCAGGCGACCTCTCTCCACCCCTGCGGAAGTGCAGCCTGGCTATATAGAGGCCCTCGCGGTAATTACCCTTGGCGTACTCTTCCTCGACCTGTTCAAGGACCGATTTGCTTCCGCACGAAACAGCGGCGGCCGCCAACACGGCAAGCGCGAGGCACACGAGCCTTCTGAAATAAGGTCGGAAGACTATCATCCGCATCCCGGTTCAGTTTGAATCCTGATTTGAGAAGAACAGGTATACCAGGCCCACGACGATTCCTGTGACGACTACGGGTTCGACGAACCTGCTCCACTTGATCTCGTCCCGTACAGGCACTGTGAAATCGCGATCGGGATCCTCAACGCGGTCGAGCAGTGAATATGCGATCCTGTCTTCGTACTTCTTCTGGGCCTCACCGACCCAGACTATCTCGCCTGTCGAGGAATCGATCAACTTTGCAAATATCCCCACTTCTGCGAGCCTGTCTACCTCTTTGGCCCCGACCCAGTAGCTCCGGCCGATGTCGGGATACTTGACGTAGTAGGTAATGATCTGGTACGAAAAGATGTATTCGGATGTCTTTGTCTGGTCCAGATCCGCGCTCTTGGAAGCGATACGAAGCCCCGCTCCGGTCATCTTCCTGACCAGCTCGTTCTCGAACACCTTGTCGATACCCGAGCCGATCCCTCCCTCCTTGCGGATGAGAACGACCGTCTCCCTTGCTATCGACGGCATGTTTACAGCCAGCTCGTCGAGAGTCTCTCCGGCGATCTTCTCGAGGATCTCGTAGTTGGTGATAGTATGCTCACCTGTCCCCTGCGGGGAGCTTACGGCTGGAAATGTCGTTATCAGAAGGGCCAGGCAAAGCATCACAGCTGTCCTGACCAGAAGTCTTTCGTCTCTGAAACGATTCACGAAATACCTCCAATAGGGGCGTCCTGTTCTATTTATAAACGGCAGAGGCAGGAAGATTCCTGCTCCAACCGTACAATACCGGTTAACGCTGAATATAATCAGCATTTACGCATTCAATGTCAAATGAAATCTCCCGGTCCGGGCCGAGCGAAAAGGTCGTATCCCTCTGAACGCAGGACCGTTGCCTTCCCTATCGTCCCCGGGGCCGCAGCCGAATCCTCCAGCCATGTGACCCCGTCTATCTCGGGAGCCTGTCCGAACCATCTTCCCGATACCGACGATTCGCTTCTCGAATCGACGATCACCTCGATCTCCCTGCCTTCCATCCCGGCCTGAATATCGGCGGAAATGTCGAATTGAATGGAAGATAGCTCCTCGAGTCTCGCGCTTATCAGCTCGTCCGGGACCTGGTCCCCCAGACGGGCCGCGGGGGTTCCGCGCTCCGGCGACCATCTGAAGATACCTGCGTGATCGAACCTGTACTCCTCGATAAAATCGGTCATGCGCTCGAAATCCTCGTCCGTCTCACCGGGGAACCCGGTCATCAGTGTAGTCCGTATGACGAGTCCTTCTATCGAGGACCTAAGCGTATCGAATATCAGCCGCAGGTCCTTCTCTGTATACCCCCTTCCCATCCTCTCGAGAACCGGATCAGAGACGTGCTGGATCGGAATATCGAGATACGGGATAACATTTGTAGACTGAATGATCCCGGCTATCTTCCCCGCGTCTATGCGGGCCGGGTGGAGATACATCAGCCTGATCCACTCTATCCCGTCTATGCGCGAGATGCACTCGAGGAGAAAATGGAGATCATAATCTCCATTCCTCTCGCTGCCCCACGCGGTAGTGTCCTGTGCAATCACAATCAGTTCCCTGACGCCTGCGGCCGCCAGTGAAGCGGCCTCCCTGAGCAGCTCATCCCCGGTCCGGCTTACCAGGCCTCCCCTTATCGACGGGATAGTGCAGTAACTGCAGTTGTTCGAGCAGCCCTCGGATATCTTCAGGTAGGCGGTGTGCGGCGGGGTGAAGAGGAGCCTTCCCGGATCGTGCGGGACGGGCCCGGCGACCTCATCGGCGAGGCCGTCCATCGACTCGACGTCGAGAAAGATATCGACCTCGGGCAGGAGGCCCTTCAGCTGCTCGCCTTCCCTCGTAACGAGACATCCGAGCACCGCCAGAAGCTGCCACTCTTCCTTCGCGGCGCCGATCTCAAGGATCTGCTCGACCGACTCTTCCTCGGCCGCCGCAATAAAGGCGCATGTAGTCACTACGAGCAGCCCCGCCTTTTCAGGGTCGGCCGATTCGGTCCAGCCCGCGGCCGCAAGACGTGCGGCGACTCTTTCCGCATCCACGAGGTTCTTGGGACAACCCAGATTGTAAAAGTGGTATGTCGCGGGTCGGGCGATATTATCTGCTTTCCTCATATTCTTCACGGCTGATGAGGACTTCCCGGGCTTTGCTGCCCTCGAAGGGACCGACTACACCTGACTGTTCGAGCATGTCTATGAGCCGCGCCGCCCGGGCGTACCCGACACGGAGACGGCGCTGGATCAGGGATATCGATCCCTGTTGATGGATTATTACGAGTTCCCGCGCTTTCTCGAAGAGATCGTCGTCTACGTCGGCATCTTCCGTGCCGCCCGCGGCAGAAGCCTCGGAAAGGTCGATTTCCGCGCCCGGCCTGCCGAAGTCCTTCCAGTAGTCAGCGACGTTCTCCGCTTCCCGCTCCGAGATATAGGCACCCTGGATACGGACTGGCGACGGGAGGTTCTTGGGAAGATAGAGCATGTCACCGTTGCCGAGGAGGGTCTCCGCTCCGTTCACATCGAGGATCGTACGCGAGTCAGTCTTCGATGTTACCTGGAACGCTATCCTCGACGGGAAGTTCGCCTTTATAAGGCCGGTGACGACATCGACCGACGGTCTCTGTGTAGCGAACACGAGATGGATGCCGATCGCCCTGGCCATCTGGGACAGCCTCGTGATAGGCGGATAGATCTCGTTACCGAGAGAGACCATCAGATCGGCCAGCTCGTCTATTATCGTAACGTAGTATGGAAGCCTGGTGAGGATCTCGTCGGACTGCGGATCACGCAGTTCCTCCGACTCGACCTTCTTGTTGAAGCTCTTGATATTCTTCACCCCGAACTGGGCGAGGAGCTTGTACCTTCTGTCCATCTCTATCGTGAGCCAGTTGAGCACCTTCAGGGTCGGCCTTGCCTCCGTGATCACCGGATGGAGGAGGTGCGGGATATCGTTGTACGTAATGAGCTCGAGCCTCTTCGGATCGACGAGGATAAACCTGCAGGTAGCCGGTGTATGCGTAAAGAGAAGCGAACAGATGATCGAGTTTATACAGACGCTCTTACCGCTTCCCGTCGCGCCGGCGATGAGGAGGTGAGGCATATCGGCGAGGTCGGCATAATACGGCTCGCCCATGACTGTCTTGCCAAGCACGATGTTCAGTCCGTCTCCCCTCTCGGGGAATGTCTCCATCATCTCCTTGAGAAGTACGAGTTTCGGTTCAGGATTCGGCACCTCTATACCGACCGCGCTCTTCCCCGGTATCGGCGCCTGGATCCTCAACGATCTGGCGGCCAGCGCGAGAGAGAGGTCGTCGGCCCTGTTAGCTATCTGGCTCACCCTTACCCCGGCGGCCGGCACGAACTCGAATGTCGTCACAACGGGGCCCGGCAGCACCTTCTGGACCTTACCCTTCAGTCCGTAGTCAAGGAGCTTCGTCTCGATCATCTCGGATCTGGCAATGAGGTCGTCCCTGCTGAAATTAATAGCTGATTCATCATAATCGTCGAGGAGAGAAAGGTCGGGCAGGGGCGCGTTGTCGGCCGGCGTAGCCGCCACAGCGCCGGCATGCTGCGGCTGCGCTTCCGGTTTTTCGGCCTTCTTCTTCGGTTTCGGCGCGGGGAGCCGCCGCTCCGGGATGTCGATCTGTACCGGTTCATCCTCGTCGTACAGTTCGCGCTCCTCTTTCTCTGGTATGTCAGCAGCAGCCGCGGCCTTTTTCTTCTTTCTGGCCTTCGCGCGGGGTTTTGCCTTCTTTTCGCTCCTGCGAAGTGAGGGCAGCGAGGGCCTCGGGACCCTTATCCCTCCCGATTTCTCGATAGCTATCCTGATCTGGGTGAAAAATATCGTGACAAGTGTGACGAGCAGAGCCGCGGAAAGGACCAGGACCGAGCCGGTCCTGCCGATCAGCGTCGCCAGAAGGGAATATATTCCGGCCCCCAGCCTGCCTGATTCATCAGGAGCATCGAACCATGCGGCAAAGGCGGTGAGGATCATTGTGAGCAGCCCGGCGAGGATCAGCGGCTTTCTGTGCTCCGACAGGCGGCGGCCCGAGATCGCCACCACTCCTGAATAAAGGAGTACAAGAGGTATGACCCAGGAGAAGTGGTTGCCGAAACCCCATCTGAGCCCGCTGGCGATCAGATGGCCGACAGGGCCGCAGGAGTTCTTCACATTCATCGAGATCGTATCATCGATGTTGAACGATTTCAGCGCGGCGCCTATAAAGACCGCGACGATGAGCAGAATCAGTCCGACCGCTATATTCTTCTTCCCCGGCACCCTGGCTCCAACGATGTAAAAGACAGAATAACTATAAGCTGGCGCCGGTCATATAAACCGATTTCTCAAGCGCCGACTCTTTCATCCCTTTTTTTATCAATGATTTCCCTGAAGGTAAAGCAGTTTTTAACGATATCTCCCGCGAGGACAGCTGAAATGACCGCAAGCCCGTCCGCTCCCGCCTCAATCACGCTGTCCGCGTTACCCACCCCGATACCGCCTATCGCGACTACAGGAAGGGTTGTGGCCCGCTTTGCCGCTGAGACCATGTCGAGTCCGGATATTTCGGCGTCGCTCTTGGTGGATGTCGGGAAAACCGCTCCGACCGCAATATAATCGAGGTCGTCGAGGGGAGCAGCGGCGATATCCTCTTCGCATCTCACGCTCAATCCGATTATCCGGGCAGGACCGAGCATCGCTCTCGCGCCTGACGGGTCCGCATCTGAAGCTCCCAGGTGGACACCGCCTGCTCCGGTCTCCGCGGCCAGTTCCGGCAGGTCGTTGACGATGACGGGGATCCCCGCCTTTTCCGCTACCGGGATCAATGCAGCGAGGTCGCGTCTCATCGCCGAAACGGACAGATCCTTCGCCCGGTACTGGATCAATCCGCTTCCGCCCTCCGCGAGGGCCGCCGCTGTAGAGGCGACATCGGATTCCGGGACGATCGACCTGTCTATGAATGTATAGAGAAACGGGGACTTCGGAAAAGGCAGGCTGGCCGGCCCGGAAGCGATCATCGTCTTTTCCAGTTCATATACCCTGAAGCGGAGGCTCTTTGCTGTCCTGCCCCCTTCGGAAGAGGCGAGCTTGCCGAATTCCTCGATAACCCTCAGCCCCTCTTCCACCCTGAAAAAATTCGCCCGTGCCGTTCCATCGAGTGACTCTCTCTTCTCCTCCGACGGAGTGGAAAAACTTCCTCCGACATCCCCCGCACTGTCCCTGAACTCAGTCATCCGGTCGGGGAACAGGGATGAAAGGGACCTTATCTCGTGCCGCAGGTCCTTGACCGCCCTGGTGAGCTGCTGATCTCCGATCGCGAATCTGGCGATCTCCTCGATCACCCTGGCGCCTTCGGCGCACCTGTTGATATTCGCGTCGATTATCCTCAGTACTACGGAATTATTTTTGGAATCGTTTTCGTGCATGACGGATCTTCCTGGAAATATCCCCGGTGTCAGGGTTCGATGAGTCCCTGCAGGAGTTCGGGGACCCTGCTGACACTGCCCCGGCGGGAGCAGTAGTCGATGTCCTTGCCGTATCCAAGTCCGATCAGCTGTTGTCCCCTGTCGGTAGTTCGCAGAAATCCTTCTATATCTTCCCCGTATGTCTCGGCCAGAAGCAACGCTGTCGAAGCGGAATCATCGAGAATGACAGGATCGACAGGAGGCGTGAGAGTTGCGAGAAGAAGACCGGCGCATAAAAGATCCTCAGCCGCCAGTCTTCCATGATTTCCGCTGCATATGATGACGATATCGCTGTTGCCGGAGATCTCCTCCGCCACGGCGTCTACGTTGAGGATCGAGCAGATGAGCAGCCTGTCAGCCCTGGCAGCGGCTGCCGCTATCGCAGGAGTCCCGTTCGAGGTGGCGAGTATTATCGTCCTTCCACCGATCGTCTTCTTGTCCAGTTCCGAAGGCGAGTTGAACAGGTCGAAACCTTCGATCGGAAGACCCTTCTGTTCTCCGGCGAGAAGCTTGTCTCCTCTTTCGGAAAGACTGACAAGCCTGGTCGCAGTCTCGATGCTCTCCACGGGCAGGACCCTCGCCGCTCCGTTTTCCAGCGCGGCCAGTATAGTGCTCGTGGCCCTGAGGACATCGATCACCACTACGACCGCTCCGTGAAAACTCTCCCCGGCAGCCTCTCCCGCGGTGGCATAGAAGCGGATCGCGCTTCCTGTCGGACTCATCTTTCCATCCTGTCTATGAAAGAGGTATCGAAATTTCCGCTTATGAACGTTTCGTGCCGAAGGATCCAGAGGTGGAACGGGATCGTCGTGGGTACACCCTCGATCACGCACTCTTCGAGGGACCTGATCATACGCACCCGCGCCTCTTCCCTCGTCTCTCCCCAGGTTATTATCTTGGCGAGAAGCGAATCGTAGTAAGGCGGAACGGTATATCCCGCGTAGAGGTGTGAATCGACCCTTACTCCCGGGCCACCCGGAGGATGGTAGAAAGTGACAAGTCCCGGAGAGGGCTTGAAGCTCTTTTCAGGATCTTCCGCGTTGATCCGGCACTCGATCGCATGCCCCGTCACATCGTGGTTACCGTCAAGCAGCGGACTCTCGCCTGTGGAGGCGAGCCTTATCTGTTCTTTTATAAGGTCGACCCCGGTAACCATCTCGGTGACTGGATGCTCGACCTGGACCCTCGTATTCATCTCGAGGAAGTAGACGTTCCCTTCCGGATCTACCAGGAACTCTACAGTTCCGAGTGATCCGTACTTTACAAATTCAGCGCCCTTGACCGCGTAATCGAGTATCCTCTCACGCATCTCTTCAGATATCCCCGGTGCGGGCGATTCCTCAATCAGCTTCTGATGCCTTCTCTGGATGCTGCATTCGCGCTCGCGGAGATGGACCGCTCTGCCCTTGCCGTCCCCAAATACCTGGACCTCGATATGCCTCGTGGTCTCGAGGTACTTCTCGAGGTAGAGGCCCCCGTCACCGAACGAGGCCTCCGCTTCGGCGCCAGCCGCGTGGAAAAGCGATGAGAGTTCATCGGCTCCACGTACGATTCTGATCCCTCTTCCGCCGCCACCCGCTACCGCCTTGATCATTACCGGGTAGCCTATTTCGCCGGCCAGCTTCAGCGCTATTTCCTCGCCTTCGACAATACCGTCGCTGCCCGGAATGATTGGCAGCTCCGCTTCCTTCATCAGACGTCTCGCTTCTGACTTGTGCCCCATCTTCTCCATCAGCGATGGCGTGGGACCGATCCAGTCCAGTTTGCAGGAGAGGCAGACTTCGGCGAAGTAAGGGCTCTCGGCGAGGAAGCCGTATCCGGGATGGACCGCTTCGGCGCCTGTTATCTCGGCGGCGGCAATAAGCCTGGGTACATTGAGATAGCTCTCTACAGGCTGTGCCTTGCCGATGCATACGTCCTCATCGGCAAACTTGACATGGAGAGACTCGGTGTCGGCTTCCGAATGGACAGCGACCGTCTTGATCCCGAGCTCCCTGCAGGCGCGGATTATCCGCAGGGCGATCTCGCCCCTGGCGGCTATAAGTATTTTGTTGTACATCGACCCGTTCTAGAGTTCGCCGACGGTTGCACCACCGGTCGTCTCGGCACCCTCGAAGGTATCCCATGTCTTGTCGCTTGTAGCGTGGATACCCTTGAGACGCAGCGCGAACTCGTGAGGATTGGAGCTGCTCTTCAGCGCTTCCTCCATGCTGATGCTTCCGTTGCTGAGAAGCTGCATCAGCGACTGGTCGAAGCTCTGCATCCCGTGGGATGTCACTCCCTCCCTGATCGCCTGCCGAATCATGAGTGCCTTTTCAGGGTCAACAATATACTCTCGAATGGTAGATGTTACAATCATAACTTCCACTGCGGGTACCCTGCCCTTTCCCTCTTTCACGGGAATGAGGCGCTGGGAGATGACTGCCTGAAGGGTCGAAGAGAGGAGATATCTTATCTCCTGGTGCTGGTGAGGCGGGAAGAACGAAATAACGCGGTTTATCGTCTGTGTGGCATCGATAGTATGCAGCGTGGAAAGGACAAGGTGGCCGGTATCGGCCGCCATGAGCGCGATCTCCATAGTCAGCGCGTCACGGATCTCACCAACGAGGATAACGTCCGGGTCCTGCCTGAGGATGTGCCGGAGAGCCTCGTGGAAGGAGGATGTATCGCTCCCTATCTCTCGCTGGTTGATGATGCTCTTCTTGTCCTGGTGTAGGAACTCGATCGGATCCTCGATAGTGATGACGTTCTTGTTCGCTTGTTCATTGATCTCCCTGACCATCGCGGCGAGGGTCGTCGATTTACCGCTTCCTACCGTTCCGGTCACGAACATCAGGCCCCTCTGCTTCATCGCGAGTTCCTTGAGTATATCGGGGAGGTCGAGCTCGTCGATAGACTTGATCTCGACCGGGACGTGCCTGAATACCATGGCTATCGATCCGCGCTGTACGTAGAAGTTGGCCCTGAACCTGGCCAGGCCGGAGACGCCGAAGGCGAAATCGACTTCACGGGTGTTCTTGAAACGGTCCTTCTGCGGAGGAGTGAGTATCTGATCGGCTATCTCTTCCATATCCTTCGGAGAGGGTCTGTCAAAATCAAGATGAATAAGCTTCCCGTCTACCCTTGTCACAGGCGGAAGACCTGCTTTCAAATGGAGATCGGAGCCGCCTTTTGCGATCATTGCCTCGAGGATGCTCTTGATGTTCATCCCGTACACCTTCCCTTAAACAACGTATAGAACCTGCGGCAGCCCGCCAGTTGCGTCTATCGCATTAGTAATAAACCAGTTATGTCATGGAACCGGAATCACGTCTGTTCCGGTCTGCCGGAAGGTTTTTTGCAAGGATCAGGCCGATTCCACCAGAAAAAGGGGTTGGCCGAACTCTACGGGCTGAGAATCCTCGGCGAGGATCTTGCGGATCACGCCGCTTTTCTCCGCCTCGATCTCGTTCATCAGTTTCATAGCCTCGATGATGCAGAGCACCTGGCCCGTTTCCACCCTGCTCCCCACACCGATAAAAGGATCCTTTTCCGGGCCGGCGGACCTGAAGAAGGTCCCGACCATCGGAGAGACGATCTCTTCGAGGCCATCCTCCTGGGCAGGGACTTCCGCTAACTGCGGCTCAGGCTCAGGAAGTTTCTTCTCGGGAACCGGCTCGGGTACCGGCTGCTCCTGCGGCTCGTTCGCAGTTGCGGCGGATGAGACTCCCCCGCGCCTGACGACCCTGATGCTGGAGAACCAGGTCCTCACTTCTATCTCGTTGAGATCCTCTTCCTTCAGGATCCCGATCAGCTTTCGTATTCTGTCTGATAAAGCCATTATACCCGCTCTATATATTTGCCAGTCCGTGTGTCGACCTTCAGTATGTCGCCGGTCTCGATAAACAACGGTACGGAAACGGTCGCTCCGGTCTCGAGTTTCGCCGGCTTCGAGCCGCCCTGGGCAGTGTCGCCCTTCAGGCCGGGGTCCGTCTGGGCCACTTCGAGTTCTACGAAATTCGGCAGTTCAACGGCTATCGGAGTCTCGCCGTCGAGAAGTACAGATATCTCCATGCTCTCCTTGAGGTATGGTAGCATATCCTCCAGTAATCCCTCCACGAGGGGAAACTGCTCGTAAGTCTCGGTGTCCATCACGTAATAGAAATCATCGCTCTTGTAGAGGTACTGGTAGGTGTGCCTTTCGACGCGCACAGTAGTCACCTTTTCCCCCGCCCTGAAGGTCTTGTCGATGACGGCACCTTCGGGGATCTTCTTGAGCTTTGTCCTTACAAACGCTCCGCCCTTGCCGGGTTTGACGTGCTGAAACTCCGAGATAGAATAGAGCTTCCCTTCCATCCTGAGAATGAGGCCGTTTCTGAAATCACTGGTGTCTGCCAAGGTATTCCTTCCCTCTACTGTTTATCATCCTCGGGATCGTCCTGCATCTTCTTGAGCCATTGCGTGAAGCTGTCCATGCCTTCCCGGGCGGCTCCCTTGCGCGGGCCTCCATCGGAAGCCTCTTCTTCCGGAGTTTCTCTCCGGTCAGCTTCCTCCAGCTCCCTGGCTACCCGCTCGAGGTCATCTTCATCTCCAAGGACCGAGCCATCCGGTATCGGTCCGGCTTCCCCGTCCTCTTCCTCTATCTCCGGCTCATCATCTTCCTCTTCTTCATGCTCCGGCGCGCCGGTACCGGGCCCCGACGTATTCTCAAGCAGGTCGTCACTGATATCGTCGATCGTTATCGTCATCACTTCTTCATCGAATGTCTCTTCAAGTTCCTTGTTCGAGGATTCGATCATTTCCTCGATCTTCACGATCATCTCTGCCGCTTCCGTATTATCGGGTTCTGAATCAAAAACCTCTTTGTAGATCTTCAGAGCCTTGTTGTCGATTCTTGGGCCTCGGTACGCCGGCGTAAAGTTCTCGCTTGAGTCGCTGATCTCGTACAAGCCTGGTTGATCCGCAAACTTGGCAAAC